>ENA-UEPV01002230-UEPV01002230.1-human-gut-metagenome-genome-assembly--contig:-NODE-2230-length-10957-cov-5.970221_pt1 | contig 10957 bp, 9 predicted proteins | sample MGYA00242942_ERZ507925 | MGnify/ENA primary metagenome ERZ507925 (study PRJEB26167, sample SAMN06115453) | human gut metagenome | host: Homo sapiens | place: China:Fujian | collected 2015-08-26... | reverse complement strand
CAAGTGGTGAAAGACCCCACGGACGGGACGAGATTAGTTCTTGCCATTGACCGAAAGCCCATTGCCGAGTGGTTCAAAGAGCAATTCTACAAGCTAAGGCAAAACATACAGCAGCCCATGCAGCAGCAAAGGAAAGATAGGGGAGTGAAATTATAAATAATTAATAAGATACGGCGCAGTTTTTCTGTTCCGTATCTTTTACAATCGAGTGTTAAACAAGAATAAATTACCAAAAGAATACATACTCTGTTTGACGTTTGAAATATGCAGTAGCAATGTCTCTGATAGCTTTTATTTGCGCAGACTTGATACGTTCGTCTGAACGAATTTTCTCTTTTTCCATTGCGATTATATCATTATACTGCTTATCCATACTTTTTTTTATAGCCTCAAGCAAGGCTTTAGCTTGTGCGGCACAGCTACTTTGTGCATCAATCAAAGAAACAAGTTCTGCCGCCTCTGTATAATCATGTTTAGAATAAGCAGCTTGAGCCGATAGTAAAATTTGACTACAATGTTGTGTCTGGTATTTTTTGAATATGGAAGCCATTGCATTTGAAACTTTTGTATATTCGGACAATGATTCGGGATAAGTAGAAAGTAAAGCAAGAGCCTCGTCAAACAGTTGCTGAGAAGCCAAAGTATTGGCTTTAGTAATTAAAGCGATAGTATTATTTCTATAATAATCAGATATTTTTAATTTAGTCGCTTCTACAAATCTCGAATAATCAGCATTGAGTACATCTATTTTATTTATAGCCGAGCGTTTGGCTTCATTATCAGAATAGCCTTCACCTTTAGAAGCAATTTGAATGGTATTGAATACAGTATTTGTTATCATATTCCTAACAGTAACGGTTATACCAAGTTCTACAGACAAGATTTGTCTCATTCCACCATATACAGAATTGGAATTAATTATATTAACTTCCGGAACTATAATGATAGCACCACATTCAATACCTGCAACACCTTTCGTAGAAAGAATTTGTAGAAGTTTGTTTTTAAGAATTGATTTTGTATTACTGTCAAGGGTACAGTTATTCGGCATTGCTACAGATATATAGACATTGTCAGTTTGAGCATGAACAAGGTAAGAGCATCCTAATAACAATAAAAGAAAGAATATTTTTTTCATCGTAAGACATTATTTAAATGTTATTACAAGTGTATTATTGGCAGTGCTTCGAGTAATCTGCAACCCGATACTTCTCGCAAATTTCAAAAATTCGAGTCCGAATTTATTGATGTTATAATTATTCCCATTGTCATCTTTCAATGGAATACGCACATCGTCAAATATCATTCTTTTATCGGTTGTACCTTGTATATGATAATTATTTTTATAGGCGTGTTCGCTCATCCAAAGTTCCAATTGGTCTGACAAGGTTAAACCATCATTACCAATTTCAGTTGACATGGAAATAGTAGCGGTTTGTTCAAAACTAAAATCCACATTAATTGAACGTCCATTGTTAACTATATCTGTAAACTTCACTTGTATAATATCAAGAAATTCATCAGCGACTTTTTCAACAGCCTTTGCTCCAAGTTTACCAACATCCTCTGTGTAGAATTTGCCACTTTCTCCCACTTTATTTGAGAGAGAACCACCAGTTGAAATATCATACGCTGTAAGTATTGTTTTAACGCTATTACCTGTAGATGAAAGGATTATATCCATTTCTGCTTCCACATATATATCCGCACCCGATTGCTGTATAATCATTGATTTTAAATCTGATTGACTGTCTTGAGACAACCCTGATGTACGTGATAATGATTTTAGTTTTGCGTTAAAGTCAACTGTCGTAAATCCTCTGCTATCAAAAGCCTCACGTATTTTAGCCAATACAATTCTCTTATTAATATCATTTTCTATTATTTGTGCAATATCTTCTCCTTGTTTAGTATATGGAATAACCATTATTTTGGGTTGCACTGTAGCGCTCTGTGCCCATGCCATACAATAGAGAAATGTTGTCAGTAGTAGTATAATACTTTTTTTCATATGCTTTACTTTTATAAACCAAATTTTCTTATAATCCCATTGTTTTCAAGATAAGTTCTCAGTTGGTTCACTCTTATGCGGACATCTAAGGTTATACATTTTTGTTTCAATGCATTTTTTCCGTAAGGAGTAACTATAATAGATGATTCTACAAAGCTTTGATATTCTTTACGGTAAAAAACATCAAAAAACTTTTTGAATTTGTTTTCGACTACAGTTTTATCTTCTTGTACAAGAGGCATACTGTGTTGGGTGTTTTTCGCTCCCACAAAAAGTAAAGTTTTTATTGCGGATAACTCTGCATCCATTGAGGCAATAGTAGCCTTTTTCCCATAACCGACACAACGCATTGAAACAGCATCTTTTGTTGCGTTTAATACGCTTACTTGATATTGTGCTGCAACTTCAAGTATAGCGGTCAACATTATTAGGCATATTATCAGTATTTTCTTCATCTAAACTGTCATTTTATAATAAGAGAACATTTGATTTGCTTATTTGCATTAAAATTTTCGTAGATTACTTTACCTTCTTTTTTACCAACCTTGCATTCCGTATAGGCTTCTCCTTTTAGTGCCGTCACAGTAACAATTCCCAAAATGGTAGGTAGAACTTCTCCATCAAGAATTTCAATACTTTCAACATTGAATCTGTCTCCTACTTTTATACCATGTTTTTTACCTGCTTTTATCAGGATAACTTCTGCCACCCCATTCTTTGCTTTCAATATCTTCATGAGTTTAGCTGTAACGGGAAAGTTAATCCTAAAATATTCAGCCATTTTGTCCTGCAAAGACATCATTGCCATCGTAACGGCACTTTCCGGAGAAAGACACTCATCGCTTGCTTTACCCTCAAAGCTGGTTGCTTCTGTACTCACCCCCGTTGCCACATCCACAATCTTCATTTGAAAAGCGACACTTGCCTTGTAACCTCTTACCGTTCCATCTCTATTTTTCATACGATAAACGGGTATCTTAACAATTTCTCCGGTTATCATTTTTTCTGCTGCAACAGCGACATCCTGCTCTACAAGATTTTCACTATCAATAAACGCCTCGCTTTTTTGCAATTCCAATTCTTGTGTTATTTTTTCACGGCTGGTGCGGTCAACCACTCTGAAACGCTTACTATTAGTAAGCATCTCCACAACCTTTTCTGTCACCAATCCTATATAAGGACTATTTTCTTTACAAGAAAATTCAGCGACACCTACCACTTGGCGGTCATCATCACTTGACTGCGCATACCCTTTAAAGATACACGCAGTCATAATGATTGTAATAATAACAAATCTCATAATCGAACTCTGATTATAGATTTTTGCCCGATTTCAGAGTTTCAATAATTTCCTTAACAGCCTTTGCTTGAGCCGCACTTTCTTCTACCAAAATTGGAGTAGCGATATTGCCAAATTCGACTACGACTGTTGCGGCTTTGGCTGTTTTTACGGCTTTAGCAGCTTTCATGGGATTCTTTTGTTTGGAAGCTTCTTCTGCCATTTTCTTTGCTTCGTTAGCAGCCGCTTGAACTTTATCAGTCGCAGTTTTTATACTTGCAGCTTCTCCCGCAACAGTTGCTGCAAATGTTACCCATTCATCAAGAGTAGGTTTGGTAATCGTGACATCTGTCACACCATCTTGGGTTTCGCCAATTTGTCGCTTGTACATGTTTTCTAATTGTACACTGTTGGCAATAGCCAAAATCGCAGCATTTTTCACAGCATCTCCATAACCATCTACATTTGCATTTCCTGATGCCTTGTAATCATCACACAACGTTTGCAATTTTGCAGCACGTTCTTTACTTTTCTGAATGTCGTCCTTAATTTGGGCATTGGCAGAGCATACCATCATGAAAAAAGACATGAGCATTAAAACATATTTTTTCATAAAAATAATGATTGTGCCTTTAGAAACCCAATAAGGCGTTTTTGTATTAAAAATATTTTGATTACATAATAAAAACGTGGGCTTCCACATCCACTTGTCCGCTTCTGAGGTCCTGAGAAAACCTTGTTGGTGAACGAATGGAGTGTCTGCCCACGCCAATATGTTGCACGTTCCCATAAAAGTGTGCGGAGAGTATTATATACTCCCACTGCACACTCCGGGATACAATTTAACATACCCGTAGCATCCACTTCTGACATTGTCCATGACCAACAATTTGAAATTTCTCAGGTTTCAGAAAGCCACAAGACAAAGCATCAATGACGCTTTACATTATGTAATATATTACCCGTCATCATTGTTAATACCACAATGTGGGCAATATTGTTGCAAAGATAATATAATTCAGACATTTAAGCAAAAAGCAAAACAAAAAAAATAGAATTAACATTATAAATTAGAGTCCATATAAACAAGAAAAACTGAGAAATATTTTCTACTTTTGAAAAAATTACTATCTTTGCAAAGAGAGAGTTATTTGACAGCACAGCAATGTAAAACGCTGAAATTAGCACGGTTGCTAACTCGTTACCGCTACTTCTCAAATAATTCGCTAAGAGTTTATTCTTCAATCGGTTAAGTCAAACCGAGAAAAATCTAAAATAAATTCCTCATCTATTTACAATTCATTGGTCTGACAAATAAAAAAGGATTAAAGGTCCCCCCCTTAATCCTTTTTCTATAAATAAGAGAGCCTTAATTGGCTGTCATTGTAGCATTCTTAGCTTCTGGATCCAATACAATCGTGTATGTTCCAGCTGAAACTTTAATATTTCCACCATCCTGCGTCAGCGCACCTAAACTACCACCAAAGTTTATAGTCCAAGCTGCATCCCATCTGAATTTCATTTCACCATCACCTAATGTAACAGTCACCGACCACTTTTGCGTTTCAGCATCATAATCCATTAAAGTGCCTTTATCCCATCCACCAGGAGTAGCATCACCAATAATCTCCCAACCTGTCTTATCCAAAGTAGCAACCATCTTCTTAGTATCGGCACCTACTCGATAATAACCGGCAGCCTCAATCTTAACATTACCGCCATCACCGATAACAAACGTAGTTGATGTCTTAGCCTCATTCCAAGTAATATCTCCAACAACACCAATCCACGTACCAGAATCATAGAACTTGAATTCTGTATCGGCAGGGAAATAGTGAGTGCCAGTATATTTGAAATCACGAGCTGCAGATTCTACCTTATAGCAATCATCAGCTTCCGGCTTCCAACCATCACCACTCTGATAGCTACCAGGCAATGTCATTGCAGAGCTAGAAAGCTCAATCGTTGTTTCTTCCATACTATAAGTATATTTTCCTGCATTAGTCAAATTTAAAGTAATAATATAGGGACTTGCCTTTACCACTTTGAAATTTTGACCTCCAGCAACCAAGTTACCGGCCAACTCAGAAAGTTTACCTTCTTCTGCTCCATAATTGAATCCCCAGTCATTATTGGCTCTAAATTTGAATTCCTTATCGAGCAACGGAGTAACCACTGTCCAAAGACGAGTAGTGGTATCGTATTCCATCTGGGTATCTTTGTCCCAACCACTAGACGTAGCATCTCCAATTACTCCCCAAACCAGCCCTTTCTCTGATTGGGTTACCTTACCTTCCGCATCTAAAGTAATTTCAATGAAACCTTTACCATCAGCAGTAACTTGCTGGTCTTTAGCCAATACTTTCGTAAGGTCTGCACCATCAATGATTGCATAAGAAGCAGCACCATCAAAATTGGCATAACCACTATAAATGCCATCACCGTCAGGGTCACCTATCAAATAGGCAGTAGTGTAGTCCCAATCAGGATAGCCAACAGCTACATAAGCATACTTCCATGTAATATTATCTACATTAGGGTCATAAGGTGTAGCCTTAAAAGTTATTGAGTTACTAGCTGCATCAGTATAAGCATCATATGCCTCAGAAACCAAAGAAACAGTAAAATCATACGTTTGCCCCGGATATGCTCCTACCTTAGCCAATAAAGAATTCATTTCACTATTTGTAAATGCCAGTTTTGCATCCCCTGTTTCTCCTATTACAATACTCTTATTGGTAGAAGTATTTGTTAGAGTTACAACATAATTAACTACTGCAGAAACTCCATAATCTGCCTTATCCCAAGCTATTTCCGGAAATTGCGCATCCTTATTGTCTTTAGTAATAGTAATGTCTGTTTGGGAAAGCGCATGCAATGCAGCAGCAGTCTTCAATTCCAATATGGGGGTAGCATCCTCCTCACAAGACATCAATGCGAAGATTCCAGCCAAAAGTAAATAAATATATTTTGTCTTCATATCATTCATGTTTAATCATTAATATTAGTATCCTTCATTCTGTACCAGGTTCTGATTAGAACCAACATCGTCTGAAGGCAAGGGGAACACTTGATAAAAGCTTTCAACAGATTTTCCTGCCGCAACTCCACCCTTCCATGGCCAAACATAATCAGCAGAAGTATATTTACCGAAGCGAATCAAATCTGTACGTCTTTGAGCTTCGTAGAATAGCTCACGTGCGCGTTCATCCATCATAAAGTCCAAAGTAAAATCACTATCGGAAATAGGTGCGGACGCCTTGTCTGAATATGCACGTTTACGCAAATCATTTACATATCCCAAAGCCTCTGTTTTTGTTGCTCCTTGTCCGCCACGAAGAACAGCTTCTGCTAAATTCAAATAGATTTCACCTAAACGGAATAATGGATAATCTGTCCAAGCTTCCGCAGATGCAGGTTTACTTCCATCTTTATTCACATTATAAAACTTGGTAACGGGAATGCCATTATTGACAAAATCAGCTTCATTTGTGATCTCAATATTTGTGGTAGCTTCTGTACGCAACATTGCTTTACGAGTATCCTTATCACTGCTATCCTCTTTTTCAAAGATATTATATAAAGACGACTTAGCTCTAACACCTTGCCAACCTCCCTTTGCATTCGTTTCTTCTTGAAAATCAGCAGAACCCCAGCATAACAAAGCTGTCATACCTCCCCAGGTCATTGTATCTTCACCTTCATATCTCAATGGGAAAATCATCTCTTTGGATTGGTCATTATCAGCTTTGAACATATCGCCATAAACCGGTTCCAATTGGTAACCTGCTGAAATAATCTTTTTAGAATAAGTCACACATTCAGTATATTTATTTACACCTACATACGTGTCTGCATTCAAATACAAGCGAGACAATGCAGCCCACAGAGCAGCTTTATTAGCATGTCCATAATTATCATTAAATCCAACTACAGGATCAAGCATATCACTTTCACATGCCAACATTTCACTTTCAATGTATTCAAATAATTGATCTTTCATAATTTGTTGTGGACGAACGCTACCAATAGGGCTGTTTTCATCTACAAACGGAACATTACGATACAAATCCAAAGCATACAGATACATCAAAGCACGCATAAAACGAGCTTCTGCACGGAAAGTTTTAATAGAAGCCTTTACTTGCTCTGAACAACCTCGTGAGGCAAGTTTATCATCAGTTGTTTCACGTAAAAACGCATTTGACAAGTTAATCTGATAATACAAACGATAATATGATCCTTTGATCCATGGACTTGAAGCAGCCCAAGAAATATGATTGAAGTCTGGAATACCAGGATCATTCCAGCAACAATGAGCGATATCAGAAGCCAATTCCTGCATATTCCACAATACGCGAATAAATGAAGCCTGAGAACCACCGTCAATGCCGACAACATCCTGGTCTGAGTCTCCACCTGCATTACCACCTATTACCAAACCTGCATATATTTTAGCCAAACTTTGTTCATAAGCTCCTATCTCCTTTCCAAAAACGACATCCGAAACCAATTCATCCTTATCCAATGGAACCGTATCCAGATCGTTCACACAAGAGGTAACCCCTAACATCGTACTCAAAAGGGCTGCCGACAATATATATTTATATTTTAATATTTTCATAACTTCATTGATTAAAAATTAAGATTCAAGCCTAACATAAATACACGAGGGCGAGGATAGATATTATTATCAACTCCACTACCGCTAATTTCAGGATCCAAACCATCATATTTGGTAATAACAAACGGATTCTGTACCGTGACATAAACACGTGCACTTTGTTTATCATTGAACAGCTTGTTAAAAGTGTATCCTAATGAAATATTGTCCATCCGTACAAAAGAAGCATTCTGAACATAGTAACTAGAACGATATTGCCCTGTCTTGAAATTTGTTTTCCATGCAGAAGTCAAACGATTTTTCAAGAAACCAGCTTGGTCATACATTTGTGAACCATCCCAAGCCTCACGATTGGATTGTACATTGTTATAAGCATAGTTTCCAATACTTGCACGCAAAGCAAATGACAAATCCCAATTCTTATAAGACAATTGAGAAGTTAATCCCATAAATACGTCAGGAGCAGACTTTTTGTAAGCGACCAAATCTTCTTCGTCTATTTTATTATCCCCATTTTGATCAACATAAGCACCTTCTATCGGATTTCCAGCCTTATCATAAAGTTGTTCCCATACATAGAATGAATTATAAGGATGATCAACAGCATTTATCATGATATTATAACCGGTTGCTCCATCAATACCAGTATGAATCACACCTTTATAAGCCGGGTCATCATTAAATGTCAATTTGGTAATTTCATTTTTATTATAAGAGATGTTATAACTCAATGTCCAGTCCCAATCTTTTGTCGTGATAGGATGAGCCGTCAAAGTAAGTTCAATACCTTTATTCTCCAATGTACCTACATTCGTCAACAACTGGTTACTAAAGTTTGTACCGGCAGGAGCTGTAACCGTATTCAGCAAATCATCAGTTTTACGATAATACAAATCAAGAGTACCTGTCAATTTGTTGTTCAATACACCGAAATCCAATCCAATATTGTAAGTTGTAGTTTCTTCCCATTTCAAGTTTTCATCATAAGCTTGAGGAGCAATCAATGAATACTTGTTATTACCAAAATAATAATTTGCTCCAGCTTTGGAATACATATAGCGAGCCATATAAGGATAGTCACCATTATTCAGGTTTTGCTGACCAGTAATACCATAGCCCAAACGCAACTTCAAATCAGAAAGCCAATCCACTCCCTTCAAGAAATTCTCTTCTTTCATCTTCCATGCCAAAGCAACTGAAGGAAATAATCCCCAACGATTGTCTTTATTGAAACGTGAAGAACCATCATTACGCAAGGTAAATGTCACCAAATAACGATTCAATAATGTATAATTAAAACGCCCAAAAAAAGAAACAAGATAGTTGAATAATCTTCCATATCCTTATAGAATTCCTTACCAGTTTCTTCAGCTTTTACTGTAGAATAAGGATATTTGGTCCATGTAGAATTATAGAAATGCTGCCAAGAATAACCGCCCATAACATCGACATGATGTGCACCAAACTCTTTAGCATAATTCAAATAGAAATCCAGCAATGTATTCCGCTTCAATTGATAATAGCTGCTATTTTCCCCAAAACCAGTTTTATAGTTACCTTGGCACCAAGTCATAGGAGCATTATCTTCTATAATAACATCACCTTCACTCTTAGACACGTCGTAACCTAAATTCAAGTTTGCTCTCAATTCGGGCAGGAAATGAAACTTATAGTCAATTTGTGCATTACCAATACTTCTATAAACAGTTGATTCGTCATGCTTTGAATCTAAAATAGAAACGGGATTAGCCAAACCAATATCAACCGGTGTAGGATTATTGCCACTTTTCATATACATAAAGTAGCCGTTACCATAGGGATTTCCATCCATGTAAATAGGCTGTGTCGGATCATATTGCGTCGCCATACCTATTGCACCAGTATCTGCAAAACGGTTTGTATTATAAATACCTTTCACATTCAACTGAATATTCAATTTCTTATCAAAGAAATTAGGATTCAAGCTAATAGCACCAGTCAAACGCTCCATATTAGAAGTCTTCAATATACCATTTTCATTGGTATAAGAAACTGATACACGATAGGGCATGTGTGGTATAGCACCAGAAACATTAACATTGTGGTCTGTACTGAAAGAGGTTTTGAATATTTCATCCTGCCAATCAGTATTTGCCTGACCTAATGCTTTAAACTGAGCACTTGATTCACCGAATTTAGAAGTCACAAATTCTCTAAATTCATTTGCAGACATTACATCTACTTTATTGGGTCTTGTATTAATAGAGAATGTACCGCTATAACCAACTTGTACACGTCCAGACTTTCCTTTTTTAGTATTAATAATAATAACACCGTTAGATGCACGAGAACCATAAATGGCTGTTGCAGAAGCATCTTTCAAAATAGTAAAAGTCTCAATATCATTGGGATGGACAGTAGCCAAAGGATTTGACATACCATTAATACCACCGTCATCTACAGGCACACCGTCAATAACAATCAACGGATTATTGGATGCAGACATAGAAGAACCGCCACGCACACGAATTGTAGCACCAGCTCCCGGAGCACCACCGTCAGTAATCACACTTACACCGGCAGCTTTACCAACCAACATATCAGTAGCAGATGTAACAGCACCTTTTACCATTTTATCTGCACTAATAGCCGTAACAGACCCAGTCAAATCATTCTTTTTGGCTGTACCGTAACCAATTACGACCACCTCGCCCAACAATTCCGCATCATCTTGTAATGTAATAATTACTGAAGGAGCAGCAGCTACTTCTTGCGTCTTGTATCCGATAAAAGACACGACCAACGTAGCTCCCTGAGGAACTGTCAATGTAAAATTACCATCAAGGTCAGTGATTGTACCATTCGTGGAATTTCCTTTTTCCACTACATTTGCGCCTATCACTCCTCCCAAAGCATCTTTTACATGCCCTTTCACGGTGATGTTCTGTGCATAAGCGCCTACAGACAAGAATAACCCTAACATTAGGGTAAGAATCGTTTGACAGATTCTAAGATTAACTTGCTTCATGCATTTAAAAAATTAAAGTTAACAATATTAATTACC
>ENA-UEPV01002227-UEPV01002227.1-human-gut-metagenome-genome-assembly--contig:-NODE-2227-length-10964-cov-4.466152_pt1 | contig 10964 bp, 8 predicted proteins | sample MGYA00242942_ERZ507925 | MGnify/ENA primary metagenome ERZ507925 (study PRJEB26167, sample SAMN06115453) | human gut metagenome | host: Homo sapiens | place: China:Fujian | collected 2015-08-26... | reverse complement strand
AACAACAATTACATTTGTATTTTCAATTCTGATTTTTCGGAATTAAGACCTTTCACGATATACGGTAAAGGTATTTCTATAAACAAAGCCGCAACAATGGAACCTTCTGCCCGCATATTATATTACTCGTGTGAAAATAGTACAGACCGATATTTATATGCTCTTTATGTAAACCAACCGGAAGAAAAACGACAATACCATACTGGTAATGAAGAAATTCACATTTATAATTGGGACGCAAATCCCATTGCTAACATCATTATTTCAGAGAACATCATGTGTTTTGCAGTAGATGAAAAATACAAATGCCTGTATGGTCTGACTAGTGACGAAAAATTATACAAATATGATTTATCCAAATATTTTGATAAATTATGATTAAATATGTCATTACAACATTCATCTGTATCGTAATTATGTCATGCAATTTCTTTGATAAGAACACACAAAAATATCGAAAAATTGCATTGGAATGGCATAATCGTCAAATTATTTTACCTACCAGACTACCTGATAAAGGTATAAAATATTCACTTACATTGATACATTAGGCTGTACGGCTTGCAATTTCGGAGCATTGGCTTGGAAACAGTTAATCCATGAAGCGGATAGTCTGAATTACGATGTCGCTTTTCTATTCTATGCTCATTTAAAGAATTATGAAGAGTTCGAGACCTATCTGGAAATAAACAAGTTCAGTTATCCTATTTTTTATGATTATAAGGGAGAATGTAATAAGCAGAATAAATTACCACAACATGTATTCTATCAGACTTTTTTATTGGACGAAAACAATAAAGTGTTGCTAATCGGCAAACCTACACCCGGTAGTAATTTATGGAATTTGTACAAAAAAATCATTAGTCAGTAACATCATCATAAAAAGTCCTTAAACTATATGTCAACATGTGGTTGCCATTATTCTATCTCTATTGATAACGCAACTATTTCAAAAAAGGGGCATTGTACGCTTAAATCAAGGTTAAAATGAACAAGTCGTGTGTTGATTTACACTTACTTTTTATTCCATTGTAATATCAGAAATATCAGGCCGGGGACAAAAATAATAAGGGCGGTGATCTGAAGGGCGAAGGCCAGGGAAATCGAGTCATTCAACCAACCGATAAAAGGAGCCATCGTGGCGAAAATCAGGCGGATGATGAAATTCCGGATCGACAGGACGGTGGCACGCATCTCCGAGAAGGTCTGGCGATTGATATATCCTTTAAGAATAGGAGTGGCGAATCCGCGTACGATATAAAAGAGGAAGAATAAAAATAAACTGAAATAATTCAGGCAGAAAGAGACGGCCAGATAACCTCCGGCGATGAGTATCAGAATAAGGGTATATGTCCGGTTTTCTCCCAGCTTGCGGTTGAGTTTGTCCGAATATAAGGCAGCTATGCCTACAGTGAGGTTCAATACTGTCCACACGATACCGAAAAGCGCGGTCGGAAGTTCTATTTTCATCAATACCGGTTGTACGAACCAGGCCATAGTCAGGGTTGCCGCTCCGATAATGCCGGAGAACATAATGTCGTAGCAAAGGCTTTTATTCGTAAATAGCGAATATCGAATGATTTTCCAGATATTGGCTAAAGGATTGACAATTTTGGTTTTGACATTGAATTCCTGTAAAGTCAAAGCTGCCGGAATACCGATAAAGGCAATCAAAATCTGACAGTAGAAAGGCAGACGGAGCGAAAATGTGGCTAACAGTCCGCCGAAAATACCCGCGAAGGCTTCCGAAAAATTCCCGATCATCGTTACTTTACCTTCATATTTCAGGTATTCGTTTTCCCGGTCGTAATGAAGCATCGTGTCGTATAAAAGAGCCGAATCGGCGCCGGAAACCAAACTTTGGCCTATTCCCAGCAGGATCTCGGCAATAAAAAATGCATAGAAAGTAGAGGATAGCGAATAACAGATGTAGCCTCCGAAAGCGACGATACAACCCGTAATCAAACAATTTTTCCGTCCCCAGGCATCGGCCAGATAACCCGTCGGGATGTCGAGACTAACCAGAACAATCGAGTAGACACTTTTTAAAAGGAAGATATCCTTTAAGCCCAATCCATTTTCTTCGTAAAATAATACGATAATAGGCATAATCAAGGTAAACCACTTGGATACCTTAATCAAATAAAGGGCTGTAATATTTTGTTTTAGCAAGGCCACCTGCAGACTGGTAAATGCAATGACAAAGATAATAAAGATTCAGGATTAGCAGCTGGAGAAAAAAGTTTTTTTAAGAGAAAACAGGTTTGGTATGAAAATTGCACACATTATAATAAAATGTGCAGTAATCTTTTGGTTTTAAATTTTAATATGTATTTTTGTTTCAGATTACAACTAAATAACAGTTTGAACTATGAAAATTGAAAAGATCAGCGATATTTATGAGGTATTGAAAGGATATACCCGTAAAAAGCGTTTAGTGGTTGCTTTTGCTAATGATAGTCATTCTATAGAAGCTGTTTATATGGCAGTAAAGGCCGGATTGGTGGAAGGAATATTGGTAGGGGATACGGAGACTATCAAAGGAGTGTGTAAAGAAAACGGTTATGATGAATCGTGTTTTAAAATTGTCCATGAACCGAATGATGTCCGGGGAGCTGAAACGGCTGTCGAAATGATCCGAAACGGTGAAGCCGATGTTATCATGAAAGGATTGGTGAGTACCGATAAATATATGCGGGCGATCTTAAATAAGGAACGGGGATTGGTAGCGCCCAATGCAATTCTGTCGCATGTAACGGTGATGGAATGCTCGTCTTATCATAAATTATTGACTGTTAGTGATGTGGCTGTGATTCCTTGTCCCGATTTGAATCAGAAAATTTCTATGATCAAATATGTGACGATTACTGCGAGAGCTTTGGGAGTTGAAAAACCGAAAGTAGCGATGATCGCTCCGACGGAACAGGTCTTGCCTAAAGTGCAATCTACAGTCGATGCTGCCATCCTGTCGAAAATGGGAGAGCGGGGACAGATCCCAGGGTGCATAATCGAGGGGCCGATGGCTTTGGATGTAGCTGTCGATAAAGAAGCTGCCGAAATAAAGAAAATGCAGTCGGTAGTTGCCGGAGATGCGGATTGTTTGATTTTTCCCAATCTGGAATCCGGGAATGTATTTTATAAAACCAATACGAAATTAGGGCATTCTAAACAGGGAGCAGTACTGGTCGGAGCAAAAGTTCCGAGTGTATTGTCTTCGCGCGGAGATAGTGTTGAAACGAAATTGAATTCGATTGCTTTGGCTGCTATTTTGTCGGAATAATTTTTTTTGACACGTTCTCTGGCTTTGCAAGCCACAGGTGCGAGTTCTTCGGGAATTTTAATTATAAACCTCCGGTTTTGATTCATACTTATTGATCGAAGCCGGAGGTTTGTCGATTTATATTGGACTAATCACCCAAAGTCAAATTTTTGACTTTGGGGATCACTTCTTTTTATTAAAAATTCAAAAGAATTAGTTGAGTTGTCCGGATTCAGCTTTCTTGATCATGTCGGCATTCGCCGTGATATATATTTCTACTCTCCGGTTCTGTGCCCGTCCTTCGGCAGTGCTGTTATCGGCCACAGGCTGATCGAATGCAAGGCCTTCGGTCGTCAAACGGGAACGGCTGATTCCCTGGCCTACCAGAAAGTTGGCGACGGCATCTGCACGTTCTTTAGAAATGCGTTCGTTTACTGCACGGGTACCGGTATTGTCGGTATGACCGTAGATGGTCACGTCCGTATCCGGAGAATTTTTCAGGGAAGTGGCGAATTTCGTCAAGGCTTCTCTGGAAGCCGGACTAAGTTCGCTCTTATTGGTGGCGAAAAGGATACCATTGTCGAAGGTTACCTTTATGGCTTGCAGGTTATTGACATCCTGTACAGACTCGACTTTAGCGCCTTCGATCGCTTCCAGTTCTTTTTTTTGTTTGTCCATCCGGCGACCGATTAAAGCTCCGGTTCCTGAACCGACGGCAGCGCCTACTGCAGCACCGATGGCAGCTCCTTTACCCTTTCCGGCAAGAGCTCCGATTCCTGCACCTAAGGCAGCACCACTTCCGGCACCGATCGCGGCACCTTTACCTGTATTACTCCAGCTGGCACACCCTGTAAAAACACTGCCTGAGAAGATCAGACTTCCACCAAGCAATAACATAACAAAAAGATTTCTGATTTTCATGTGTTCTCAATTTAGAATCTTGGTTATTATACGTGCGAAATTAGAAACAATCTGTTAAAAATAAAATTGATTTCAGCTTGAATTTTATATTTTTGTCCGAATGAATTGAAACAGACCTATAAGGGGGAGTTTGTGGTAAGATAAAATTATAAGTTGAAACATGGCTGTATATTTTATTAGCGGGATCGATACAGATGCCGGAAAATCGATCGTTACGGGAGTAATAGCCCGGACGTTGTTACAAAAAGGAGTGCATGTGATCACTCAGAAGTTTATTCAGACCGGATGTGTCGGTATTTCGGAAGATATACTGAAACACCGGGAAATTATGGGGATTCCTCCTCAGGAAGTAGATAGAGACGGTACGACCTGTCCTTATGTCATGACTTACCCGTCTTCGCCTCATTTGGCAGCCGAGATCGACCGGGTAGAAATCGATGTAGAGCGGATTCATCGGTCTACAGAAAAATTAGCTGCCGCTTACGATGTCGTATTGCTCGAGGGGGCCGGTGGGTTGTATGTGCCTGTCAGCCGGCAGTATCTGACGATCGATTATATCCAGGAATATAAACATCCGTTGATATTGGTGTCGTCGTCAAAATTGGGCAGTATCAACCACACCCTGATGAGTCTTGAATTGTGTCGTCTACGCGGTATCGAGGTAGCTTACGTCGTTTATAACGACTTTCCCAACGACAGTGAGTGGATCAAGAATGACTCGATTACCATTATCCGGCAATATCTGGATGAACATTTCCCGGATTGTCGTCTGTTGGAATTACCTGTGGTTGAGGGGGATAAGTGGCCTGAACTGGAATTGAAATAAATCGCATCGCTTCTACAGGGAAGGAATGAGCCGTTCTAGTCGAAAGAGGAACATATGCAAAAAGTAGAATTATTATCTCCGGCCAGGGATCTTGTTGTCGGTAAGGCCGCTATCGATAATGGGGCCGATGCGGTATATATCGGGGCACCTGCTTTCGGGGCCCGTAAAGCTGCAGCCAACAGTCTTGAAGATATCGGGACTTTGGTGAGGTATGCCCATCGTTTTTATTGCCGGGTATTCGTTACCCTGAATACAATATTGTATGATTCGGAGTTGGCCGAAGCGGAAAAAATGATCCGGCAATTGTACGCGATCGGGGTCGATGCTTTGATCATTCAGGATCCGGGCATATTGAATATGGATCTGCCCCCGATTTGTTTGCATGCCAGCACACAGATGCACAATTATGAACTCGAACGAATTAAGTTTTTAGATCAGCTGGGATTTCAACGGATTGTATTGGCCCGGGAGCTTTCGTTGGAGCAAATCCGGGAGATCCGGAAAGAGGTGAAAGCCGAACTGGAAGTGTTTATACACGGGGCTTTGTGTGTCAGTCTGAGCGGACAATGTTATCTCTCTCAATATATGTTCGGCCGCTCGGCTAACCGGGGCGAATGTGCGCAGCCTTGCCGGATGAAATGGACTGTCGAAGATAACAGTGGGAAAAAGTTGATTAGAGATAAATATGTATTGTCTCTCAAAGATTTGAATCTTTCTTCTTATATCGATGATTTAATAGAAGCCGGAGTCGATTCGTTTAAAATAGAAGGGCGCCTGAAGGATGAGAATTATGTGGCGAATGTTACGAATTATTATTCTTCGCTGATCGGGAACCACCCCGGCATTGTGCGGAGTGGTTCCGGACATATCCTGTCGGCATTCGAAGCAGATCCTGAGCGGAGTTTCAGCCGGGGAAGTTCCGATTATTTTATCAGGGGACGGCACAGGGGATTAGTTAATATGGATACGCCGAAATCGATGGGAAAAAAGATAGGGATAGTTAAAGAAATAAAGGGAAATACTATTATTTTGGATGCTATCGGGGAGTTGGCGAACGGAGACGGATTATGCTATTTGGAGCAGGGCGGATTGAAAGGGATAAAGGTCAATGAAGCTGTGGGAAACCGGATTGTTTGTAATGAAACGGTAAAGCTCCGGCCGGGGACCGAATTGTTCCGGAATTACGATCATCGCTTTAATATCCGTTTGGACAAAGTGAAATCCGTACGGAAGATCCGGATAAAAATAAAAGCATGGACAGCGGATCGCTGTTTATGGCTGGAAGTGACCGACGAAGATGGCGTACAAGTGATTTTACGCTCGGAAGAAACTTTTGAAAAGGCACAGAATCCTCAGCAGGCAGAACGCCTCAAACAACAACTCCTGAAATGCGGAGATTCCGATTTTGAGTGTGAGAGTGTAGATTTGAACGGCGAAGAGGTCTTATTTATTCCGGCAGCAGCGGCCAATGCATTACGTCGGAAATTATTGGAAGAATTGATAGAGGCCAGAGAAGCCCGGCGGGAGAAAATGTTACCGGGACATAGGAAGCCCCTGACTTCTGTTCCCGTTGAAGCCGATTGGCACTATAATATTGCTAATCAGGGAGCGAAAAATTTCTATGAAGCTTGTGGGGTACCTGTTGTCGGAGCATGTTTTGAGAAATCGGGATTTCAGTCGGGGGAAAAAGATTTAATGCATACCCGTTATTGCCTGTTGTATGAATTAGGACGTTGCCGAAAAATGCAGAAAAACAAAGATTTGGAATTTCCGCTTTTTCTGGTCAACGACAAACATCGGTTCCGATTGGAATTCGATTGTCAGCGCTGCTTTATGAAAGTAATAAAACATGTATAAAGTTTAAAATGTTGTAAAAAAAATGTTACTACCCAACCTACTTTGCTATCGATATTATATTTTTGTTTCCGAATTTATGGAAAATAGAAATAAGCCTAAGGGGCTAAAATAAAAATTTATGTGTGGAATAGTAGGTTATATAGGAACTAAAGAAGCTTATCCTATTCTGATCAAAGGTTTGCATCGTCTTGAATATCGTGGATACGACAGCGCAGGTATTGCCTTGATTTCGGATAATCAAGAATTGAATGTTTATAAGACGAAGGGCAAGGTGGCTGATCTGGAGCGTTTTGCCGAGTCGAAAGATATATCGGGTTGTATCGGTATAGCCCATACTCGTTGGGCTACTCACGGGGAACCTAATGATGTAAATGCACATCCCCATTATTCCCAATCGAAAAATCTGGCCCTGATCCATAACGGTATCATCGAGAACTATACGGTGTTACGGGCCGAATTGGAAAATAAAGGATATATTTTTCGCAGTAATACGGATACCGAAGTCATCGTGTATTTAGTAGAGTATATTATGCGTACCAACCAGGTGGATCTATGTACAGGTGTACAGTTGGCTTTGCATCAGGTGATCGGTGCTTATGCGATTGCATTGATGGACAAAAGCAATCCCAACGAGATCATAGCTGCCCGTAAAAGTAGCCCCTTGGTTGTCGGAATCGGTATGGATGAGTTTTTTTTAGCTTCGGATGCTACGCCTATTGTGGAATATACGGATAAGGTCGTTTACCTCAATGATGAAGAGATTGCGGTGATTCGTAGGGGAGAGCCTTTGAAAGTAGTGGATTTGAATAATGTGGAAATCACTCCTGAGATAAAAAAGCTGGCTATGAACTTAAGCCAGTTGGAAAAAGGAGGTTATCCCCACTTTATGTTGAAAGAGATTTATGAACAACCTCGTACTTTACAGGATTGTATCCGGGGCAGAATCAATGTAGGAGGAAATAGTGTGGTACTTTCCGGCGTAATCGATAATCGGGATAAATTCCTGAATGCCAACCGGATTGTAATTGTTGCCTGTGGTACTTCCTGGCATGCTGCTTTGATCGGCGAACATTTGATCGAAGATTTGTGCCGTATCCCTGTTGAAGTGGAATATGCGTCGGAATTTCGTTACCGGAATCCGGTGATCCATCCGGGAGATATCGTGATCGCCATATCCCAGTCGGGAGAAACGGCCGATACCCTGGCTGCGATAGAGCTGGCGAAATCGAAAGGGGCATTTATCTACGGCATCTGTAATGTAGTCGGTTCTTCGATTGCCCGGGCTACGGATTCGGGTTCTTATATTCATGTCGGACCTGAGATCGGCGTGGCTTCCACCAAGGCTTTTACCGGCCAGGTAACCGTACTTTCGATGTTGGCCTTGACTATTGCTCAGCAGAAAGGGACTATTACCCAAGCTCGTTTCGAAGAAATGGTAAAAGAGTTGCAGGGTATACCTGAAAAGATTTCTATGGTTTTGAAAAATGCCGAGCCGGTAAAGGAATTATCTAAGATATTTACTTATGCCCGTAATTTCATTTATCTGGGACGTGGCTATAACTATCCGGCCGCTTTGGAAGGAGCATTGAAATTGAAAGAGATTTCTTATATCCATGCCGAGGGATATCCTGCTGCCGAAATGAAACATGGACCTATAGCACTTATCGATGCAGAAATGCCGGTAGTAGCTATTGCAACTACCGATAGTATATACGAAAAGACCATTAGTAATATACAGGAAATCAAAGCCCGGAAAGGAAAAGTAATCGCTATTGTCAGTGAAGGCGACCAGTTGGTACACGATATTGCCGATTATTGCATCGAAGTACCTCATGTGTTGGAACCTTTTGCTCCTTTAGTAGCTTCCATCCCTTTGCAATTGCTGGCTTATTACATTGCCGTTAATAAAGGACGCAACGTGGATCAACCCAGAAACCTGGCGAAATCAGTTACGGTTGAATAAAACGGATAGCGGCTTTTAGCCGGTAGATAAAACGGTGCCGACAGTTAAAACAGGAGTAACGGTTTAAAACTGGATTGCATCGTTTTATTCGTTGTTGCTGTTTTATCTGTCCGGCTCCCTTTTTACCGGTAAGGCTATTCTACGATTACAGAAGTCTGTTTTTTGCCATCCATATAGACCGTTACGGGTTTGGCAAACCGGACGTGGCGGACGAATTCTTTTTCTTCGATCAATTGCTGATTTCGAATAATGTCGTAATTGATGAAGGAGCTGTCCGATTCGTAAGGTACGGCAAAGTATCCGACATTCATGGAAGTCACATTGTGAAAGAAATGGGACCCCAGCGAAGCGTCCAGGGGGAAATCCCTTAATCCTTGTTCGACGATAATCCTGGCTTTAGAAATATCCGACCACAATACAGGAATGCCGGTCAATTTGTCCCGTGTTCCCCAACGTCCCGGTCCGATCAGGATATAGGGGGTGTCGGTGGCTTTTAATTTTTCATTGAAAAATTTCACTTCTTCGGCCATCTGTTCGGTGCGCAAGCGGTCGAAATGTCGGGGATCGACATAAATCAGATCCTGAATGTCGGTGATTTTCCCGTTGCCCATTCCTTTGTCGGCCCGTAAGATCGCTTTACTCATATCGATATTTTCTTTGTCGATATCCATATGATATTCATTTTTGATCAGGGGTTTGATCTGCAGGACATAAAATTTCCATTCTTTGTTTTCCCGATTGACTGCAAATTCCATTTCGACGGGAGCTCCCATCGCCTGGGAGAAAATATCCAGCAGTATATCCAGGGTCGAAGCCAGAGGAATATAGTCGTATTGCAGTATGTCCGGAAAGTTGACAATCCGGGGGCCACGTACACTGAAATCGAAACCTATGCGGTCGTTCATAAAATCGTAGACCGAAGCACAATGCTGTAAATTACCGTCTTCTTCTATCGCTTTCAAGTCATAAGATCGGATAGCGGCATCTTCACCGTCTTTCACCAGATTGTAGTCCGGATGGATCATGTCTATGGCATAAAAATATTTTTGCGAATCCCGGGCCATATCCTGGATAGAGGCCAGTTGCAATTTGGGATAACGGGGACAAAAACGATAGGTCTTTTCTCCCCCCACCACATATGCTCCAAGGCCCAGTGCTATGACTGCAAATCCATCTTCCGGTTTAATGTAAGAAAAAGGATAGAAGTTATAGGATTGGGCGACTCCACTGATGTTGGGATAATATTTTCCGTTGTATTCGTTTCCTACTACCTCCTGGAGGATTACCGCCATTTTTTCTTCTTCGATCATACAGTCGATCGCGTGAAAGTAAGCTCTCGAACTATCGGTGAATATCGATGAATACACCAGTTTTACGGCAGTTTCGAGATCGTCGATCCGGCGTTCGATATCGGGGTGGTTATTGGGAATCAAATACGTAGAATAAACACCTGCAAAAGGCTGACTGAGCGAATCTTCGAACAAACCGGACGAGCGTACGGCCAAGGGTTTACGCATCACTTCCAGGTAGGAGCGGAGCTTGTCCCTGAGTTTTTGAGATAAGGGAGCCGCTATGAAGGCCGCTTTCACTTCTTCGTAACTTTCATCACTATAAATAATCCGACTCAACCCATTGTTATCTATGAAGTTATCAAATTCATCCACACCGATGATCGCCGTTTTCGGAATTTCTATCTTTAGTTTCGGGATCAGCTTCTTAAAATCGACGTTTTCGATAAAATTGGACAGGAAAGCCATTCCCCGGCCTTTACCTCCGAAGGAACCTTTACCTAAACGGGTGATGTAACGGTTCGAATCGACTAATTTGGGGTTGTAATTGATGATCCGCCCTTTGATTTTTTTCAGTTCTGCCGCTTCGAATACCCGTAGGATGAATTGCCGCATTTCGGCCGGAGTAGGGAAATCTTCAAACCGGTATCTTTTCAGATGTTTCGCTAAAGTAATTTCCCGGTGGGCCATTAACCAGGTGGAAATACCGTTGCGAATGGAGTGGTATATCAAAGATTCATCCGGGATGCTCAGCAGTTTTTGTTTAAATTCTTCTATCGAAAGGTTGTTCGTCTGGAACGGTTCCACCAAGATATTCCTGGTCATGGCCAAATACATCGAGGATAAAAT
>ENA-UEPV01002223-UEPV01002223.1-human-gut-metagenome-genome-assembly--contig:-NODE-2223-length-10986-cov-3.168485_pt1 | contig 10986 bp, 6 predicted proteins | sample MGYA00242942_ERZ507925 | MGnify/ENA primary metagenome ERZ507925 (study PRJEB26167, sample SAMN06115453) | human gut metagenome | host: Homo sapiens | place: China:Fujian | collected 2015-08-26... | reverse complement strand
CTTCTGACGGAGGACGACATCATTATCGCTGACCCGGAAAATGAGTATGGGCCGCTGGTACAGCAGTTCGGTTCCCAGGGGCAGGTCATTGATATTTCCCCTACTTCCACGAACTACATCAACCCGATGGACATCAATCTGGACTATTCCGATGATGAAAACCCGATCACTTTGAAAAGTGATTTTATCCTGTCGCTGTGCGACCTTATCATCGGCGGCAAAGAAGGGCTTTCCCCTATTGAAAGGACGATCATCGACCGTTGTACCAGACTGGTGTACCGGGAATACCTGCAGAACCCGTGCCCGGAAAATATGCCGATCTTAGGTGATCTTTACGAGCTGCTTTTGAAACAGTCTGAACCGGAGGCGCAGAATATCGCAACGGCGCTGGAAATCTATGTCAATGGTTCCCTTAACGTGTTCAACCACCGTTCCAATATCCAGATGGATCAACACCGGGTACTGTGTTTCCAGCTTAAGTCACTGGGAAAAGCCTTAAAGGAAATCGGGCTTTTGATCATGCAGGATGCGGTGTGGAACCGTGTCACGGCCAATCGCTCCAAACATAAAACAACCTGGTTCTATATCGACGAATTCCATCTTCTTTTGAAAGGGCAGACAGGAAGTTTCAGCGTGGAGATCTGGAAACGCTTCCGTAAATGGGGCGGAATCCCGTCAGGTTTAACGCAGAATGTCAAGGACCTTCTGGCTTCCCGTGAGATCGAAAATATTTTTGAGAACTCGGACTTTATCTATATGCTCAACCAGGCCCAGGGAGACCGTCAGATTTTGGCAAAGCAGTTGGGGATCTCCCCGCACCAGCTTTCGTATGTGACCCATTCCGGTCCCGGCGAGGGGCTTTTGTTCTTTGGAAATGTGATCATCCCCTTTGTGGACCACTTCCCGAAGGACACACTTTTGTACAGTGTGCTTACCACAAGACCGGATGAAGTGGCGGGGACCAAAGCGTGAGACAAAAATTAAAATGGATCGGAGGTGAGAACAATGGCACACGACAGGGAATTTCAAAGGAAGCGCAAAGATACCCGGATGCCGGTGCGTGATTCCCACGGGGAGGATCAGCCGGCAGTCAGGCAGACCGAACAGGATTTTGACCTGCGCAGGGCACGGGACACCCCTTCTTCTGTCACCGGCAAAACACACAGGCAGGACATCCCTGTACAGACGGAATTTTCCCATCTGTCACCGGAAACACCGGAGTCCTTGCTGGAGCAGGGCGAAGTGTATGCAACCTCTTTGGATGGCTTTTCAGATCGCTTTGAGATACCGGATGCTGCCGGAACAGAGTCCCCGATACAGGACAACGGACGAAGTAATTTCCGGCAGGAGGCTTCCAGGCGTTCTTTTGTAACAGAGGATGTGACAGACCATGATACCGGAAAATATGCTCCTTCTTCCGAAGGCTCAGCCACACCGGACAGCACAGACAGATCCGGTCAGGAACACCGTTACCGGACACATCAGCATGGGAACAAATATCAGCAGCGTTTTCAGGAAGCGGCACAGGCGGAGGAACAGGCAGCGCAGAAGGAAAAGTGTGTGGATAGCGAACCGCCAAAAACATCCAAGCTGGAATTTACTGCGGATGAACTACCGCCGGAGACAGAGGATAAAAAGCTCACCCATGCAAGACGGAAGGCGGAACGGACTGCACAAAAAGCAGAGCAGGCGCAAAATCGTCTACCTGCCCGGAAGAAACTGCGCATGGAGACGGTTTCCGACCCGGAGACCGGAAAAGCCAAAAAACACTTAAAATTTGAAAAGGAGGTCAAATCCCAAAAGGTCCATGTAAAAGGACCTGTACCCCTGCGTCCGGTCAAGGCGGGCGCCAATACTGCCATTGGTTACGCTCATAAAAAGATTTATGAGGCAGAGGATGAAAATGTGGGCATCAAGGCAGCCCACCGCTCTGAACTTGTGGGCGAGGCAGGGCTTCGCACGGCATATCACCGGCATAAAACTGCCCCCTACCGAAAGGCAGCGAAATTACAGCAAAAATCAGCAAAAGCAAACGCAAGACTTGCTTACCGGCAGGCTCTTAGCGACCACCCGGAGCTGAAGAAACATGCGATTGCCCGGATGTGGCAGAAACAAAAACTGAAAAGGCAGTATGCCAAGGCTGCCCGTGAAGCCGGGAAACAGGCCAAAAATGCCGCAGTCGCAACAGAGAGGGTCAGCGTCGGTATTGTCCATGCGGTCAAACGGCACCCTGTGATCTGCCTTGTCCTCCTGCTTCTCCTTTTGGTAATTTTCCTGATCACGTCCCTGTTTTCCACGTTCTCCAATATCGGGACCGGCGGTTTGGGAAGTCTGGCTGCTTCTACCTATCTTGCAGATGATCAGGACATCAACCAGGCGGAGCTTACCTATACCGAATGGGAAACGGATCTGCAAATGGAAATAGACCGGGTGGAATCAGACCGCCCCGGCTATGACGAATACCGGTATAACCTGGGCGCAATCGAGCATGACCCGTATGTGCTGATGGGGTATCTGACTTCTGCTTATCAGGGATTTACTTACGATGAAGTGGAAAGCGTGCTGCAGCAGCTTTTCCAGGAACAATATACCCTGTCCTTTTCAGAAGAAACCGAGATCCGTTATCGCACAGAAACTTCCGTTGACCCGGAAACCGGGGAAGAAACCCAGGAGGAAGTGCCTTATGAATGGCGCATCTTAAATGTCAAACTCACGGTTATACCTCTGGAAAACCTGGTCGTTTCCCGGATGAACGCAGACCAGAAAGAGATCTGCGAGATCCTGCTGCAGACAAAGGGAAACCGCCAGTATGTCAAAAATGTCTTTGGCACCAACTGGCTCCCTTATGTGACCAGTTATTACGGCTACCGGGTACATCCCATCAGTGGGGAAAAGAACTATCACACCGGTGTGGACATCGGGATGCCGGAGGGCACAGAGATCCTTGCCGGGCATGACGGAACGGTCACCCTTGCGGGAAATGCCGGCGGTTATGGCTTGTGTGTCGCTATTGAAGGCGAGGCATACGAAGGACATACCCTGACGACCAAATACGGGCACTGTTCCCAGATCCTTGTTTCTGCCGGGCAGGAGGTCAAAGCCGGGGATGTGATCGCAAAGGTCGGGAATACCGGAAATTCTACCGGGGCCCACCTGCACTTAGAAGTCCTGGTTGACGGCCAGTATTTGAATCCCCTGTATTTTGCCGATACCGGCGATACCAGCGAACGGCACCTGCCGGAAGTTGGTTCAGGCGGCACAGGAAACTACTTCGATTATGACATTCCACCGGAAGCCCTTGCGGATGAACAGTTTGCCGCAATGATGGCCGAGGCGGAAAAATATCTTGGCTATCCGTATGTATGGGGAGGCGCAAGCCCTTCCACTTCCTTTGACTGTTCCGGCTATGTGTCCTGGGTAATCAACAACTGCGGCGTTGGCTGGAATTTCGGAAGGCTGACCGCGGATGGTCTTTTAGGTGTATGTACGCCGGTATCAAGTGCGGATGCAAAACCGGGCGACCTGATCTTCTTCCAGGGGACCTACAACACCAGCGGCGCAAGCCATGTAGGGATCTATGTGGGAAATGGAATGATGATCCACTGCGGAGACCCGATTTCTTATGCAAACATCAATACAAGCTACTGGCAGCAGCATTTTTATACATTTGGGCGTCTGCCTTAACAGATTGGAGGTAATAAATTGAATCCTAAAATTGAAAAACTGGAAAAGGAAATTGAAAAGACCAAAACAAAGATTGCGGAAATGCAGGCAAAGCTCCATAAGCTGGAGGAACAGAAAACAGAACTGGAAAATACCGATTATGTGGCGGTGGCGCGCAGTTTCAAACTGACGCCCCAGCAGCTTGCGGATTTTTTGAAATCACAGCAGGCAGCCCCTTCGGAAACTGTTTTACCGCAGGAGAAGGAGGATGTGCATGAGGCTTAAAAAACTTTCCCTGCTGCTGGCGCTTACGCTTCTTGTAAGTGTCAGCGCATTACCTGTAACGGCTCATGCCGGCGGTTCCAAAGACACCACACCGCCAACGCTGACTGCTTCCCTGGAGGGCGATGCCCTGAAAATAGAAAGCAGTGACGATCTATCCGGCGTGGAGGCGGTCTTTGTTGATGAAAACCGTATCAACTCCCTCACCGATGGGAAAGCGTCGGTTGCACTAAAAGATTATGCAGGAACAGAAAAACAGGTAAGCATATACGCAAAAGATTATGCCGGCAACCGTTCTGATGTGGTAAAGCTGGATAATCCGTATTACAAAGAACCGGCTCCTGAAAAGAAACCTGCTGCGGCAGCACCCCAGAGTCCGTCCGGTACACAGACAAAACCGCCTAAGGAAGAAAAACCTTCCGGCTCAAACGCTGCAACCCCTTCCGGCGGCGGAAATTCTTCCGGTTCAGATAACAGTACCGGACAGCAGGAAAATACTTCTGCGATCCCGGAAGGTGCATTTACCCCGGAAGGCACCGGAACGGTACAGGACAATATCAGCGGTACGGATGGGGAAAAACAGTTTTACACCATCACTACGGACGCGGGCAATGTCTTTTATCTGGTGATCGACGGGAAACGGGAAGATAACAATGTCTACTTCTTAAACGGCGTCACAGAGTCCGACCTGATGGCGCTTGCAGAAAAGAACAATGGCAGCATGAGCATGATTCCCCAGGAAGAAAGCTGCAACTGCACCGAAAAATGTGAGGCAGGAAAAGTCAATACCGGCTGTCCGGTCTGCAAAAATGACTTGAGTGGCTGCAAAGGAAAAGAAAAGCCGACGGAAACCGAAAAACCGGCTGAACCGGAAAAGCCGAAGAAAGAGACCGGCAGTGTCGGCACGATCCTGTTTATCCTTGCTGCCTTACTTGCGGTCGGCGGGATCGGTTACTATGTAAAAATCGTGCGTCCGAAACAGCAGGCCGAGGACGATGCGGAATTTGAGGATGACGGTTATGGAGAAGGCTTTGACCCGGATGAGGCATACAGGGAACCGGAATATCTTTCCGAGGATGATTTTGACGACAAGGACAGCAAATAAGGCTGTCCTTTTAGATTTTATGAAAGTGAGGATTTTTTCATGGAACATATCATAACCAGGCGCCGCGGCTTTCGCAAGCTGTTGGCGTTTTTGCTTTGTATGGCAAGCATTTTGGGGCTTCTTCCGGCTCAGGCTTTTGCCATGTCTGTCGGACAAACGGCAAGCTCCTGGCTGGGCGACCAGTATGTGGGCTCTGATGGAAACCACTACCGCGCCCCGGCACCTTACACCTATCTTGCCTACCATGCAGACGGAACCACCGACGTACACACCAGTTCCGGGGGCAATGCTTACCGGCACTATATGCTGACGGATTCTGACGGGATCAGCCATCAGGTTTACTGTGTGGAGAGCGGGATTCCTTACCATACTTCGGAAAACACCTATGTTTCAGAAAGCGGGACCAACAGCCAATACCTGAACCTGCTTCCTGCCGAGGCAAGGAGGGGGATCACCCTGACTGCGATCTATGGCTGGAAACCCGGTGCGGCGCTCCCTGTTTCCGGGATCAACGAGGATGACTATAAGATGGCAACCCAGATCATCCTTTGGGAATACCAGCAGCAGCTTAGAAGCGATCCGTACAGCCGCCACGGAAACGGCCACGCAGATGGTGACCAGTATTTCAGCGTGATCGCCGGACGACCGGCTGAAAAAGCCTATGACTGGATTCTGGCACAGGTCGCTTCCCATTCCACAGGCCCTTCCTTTACTTCTTCTAAGAAAAGCGAAGCACCGGAACTGGAACTGAAATGGGATGTAGAAAAAAAGGTCTATACCCTGACGGTCACAGATACCAACAACTTGAAGATCGACCTGGAGGCTTTGAAAGGCAGCGGCGTTTCTGTGACAAGAAACGGAAATGAATACACCTTTACCAGCAGGCAGATGATGATGGACCCGGTGCTGTTTGAATTCCGAAAGAATATCCCGGTGGCAAATGACATGCTGATCTGGGGCAGACCAGGCTACCAGACCATGATGACCGGCGCCAGCGATCCGGTTTCCGTCTTTGTAAAGATCAAAACGGAAACTTACGGTACTGCAAAACTTGTCAAGACCAGTGAGGACGGCATTGTTTCCGGTATCACCTTCCATATTTCCGGGACGGACATTTTGGGAAATGAAGCCAATGAGGAAGTCACGACCGGAGAAAACGGCCAGATTGAAAAGAAGCTCCTGCCGGGAACCTATCTGGTAAAAGAGCTGCCGGTGGACCGCTATGTGACCCCTTCCGCACAGTACGTGACCATTGAAAGCGGGCAAACTTCTTCGGTACATTTCAGCAATATCCTGAAGAAGTTCCGCGTCCATGTGGTAAAGAGCGACGCTGATACCGGAAATGCCCAGGGGGACGCCACGCTTGCAGGGGCGACCTATGGGATCTTCCGTGATGGCGAACTGATCGACACTTATACTACCGGGCCGGATGGCAGCTTTATGACTCGCTATTATGTGTGCGGGGATAGCTGGACGATCCGGGAGATCGAACCGAGCACCGGGTATCTTCTGAATGAAACCGTTTATGAAGTGGGTGCATCCCCTTCCCTGTATGAAGTGGAACTCAATACCACAGAAAATCAGGTGACGGAAACGGTTATTTACGGAAATATCCAGCTTGTCAAGCACACCGATGACCTGGACCCGGATGTGCCTGAGGGCGAAAATACCGACGATCCCAATGCCGGTATCATCGAACGCCCGGAAGCAGGCGCAGTCTTTGAAATTTACTTAAAGGCAGCCGGAAGCTATGACGCGGCAAAGGAAAGTGAACGCGACCTTCTTACCACGGATGCGGATGGTTTTGCTTCCAGTAAACCGCTTCCGTATGGGCATTATACGGTCCATCAAATCGCAGGCGAGGAAGGCAAAGCCTTTGTCCCGGACTTTACGGTATTCATTTCCTCTGACGGAAAGACTTACAGCTATATCCTGAACAACCGCACCATCACAGCCCGTCTGAAAGTTGAAAAATGTGACGCAGAGACCGGAAAGATTATCCCTGTGACCGGAACCGGTTTTCAGATTAAGGATCTTTCCACCGGGGAATTTATCACCCAGACCGTCTACTATCCGAACCCGGAAACACTGGATACCTTCTATGTTTCTGACGAGGGCTGGCTGATGCTGCCGGAGCCTTTGGCCGCCGGGGATTATGAACTTTATGAGGTAGCTGCTCCTTACGGCTATGTGCTTTCCGACCAGCCGGTACCGTTTACCATTGACGGCAGCGAGGCGGTTGTGACGGTCACGCAGTACAATATGCCGCAGAAAGGCCAGCTTACCATCACAAAGACCGGAGAAGTATTTGCTTCTGTCCAGGAAAACGACGGACTGTACCAACCGGTATATGAGGTTGCCGGACTTCCCGGAGCGGTCTATGATGTGATCGCAGATGAAGATATTTATACCGGTGACGGTACCTTGCGGGCAGCAAAAGATACGGTTGTGGAAACACTTACGACCGGCGAGGACGGTTCAGCAAAAAGCGGGCTCCTTTATCTCGGCCGTTACCGGCTGGAGGAACGTCAGGCTCCTTCCGGCTGTGTGCTGAATCCTCAACCGGAATATGTGGAACTGACCTATGCGGGTGAGACCGTAGAGGTTACACAGACAGCGGCCGGTCTTTATGACGAACGCCAGAAAGTGGATGTCACACTTTTCAAGGCAATGGAGACCGATGACCTGTTCGGTCTTGGCATGAACGAGGAATATAAGGATATTTCCTTTGGACTTTATGCTTCCGCAGACCTGACGGCGGCAGATGGCAGCGTGATCCCGGCAGGTGGACTTCTGGAAGTGGTCTCTGTTTCGTCTGTGGAATCCGGCGGTTACAGCGCTTCCTTCGCTTCCGACCTGCCTTTTGGCAGCTATTATGTCAAGGAACGCACAACCAACGGCGCCTATATCCTTTCGGATCAGGAATATCCGGTTGTCTTTGAGTATGCTGGTCAGGAAACCGCCCTGGTACAGATCCTTGTCAATGAAGGCGAGGCTGTTTCCAATGAACTTCTCCGTGGGCGTGTAGACGGTGTAAAAGTCGGGGAAAACCCGGAAGGCGGCGAGGATGTCACGCTTGCCGGTGCGCTCATGGGTCTGTTTAGACCTGATACCGAAGAATTTACTGAAGAAAATGCGCTGCTTACTGCTATTACCGGAAAAGACGGCAGTTTTTCCTTTGAGAACATTCCTTACGGACACTGGATCGTCAAGGAGATCTCTGCCCCTGACCTTTATACGGTAAGCCCGCAGCAGCACCATGTATATATCGGTGCAGACGGACAGCATATCGAGATCCGTGTGGAAAACACCCTGATCCGCGGCAGTGTGCAGGTAACTAAAACCGAAGCTGTGGAGGAACCGTCCCCTGTGGAAAAGGAGGATAAGAAAGACAAGAATTCTTTCCTGCGCTTCCTGCCCGGTGCAGTGTTCGACCTGTATGCGGATTCCAACGCCAACCAGGAATATGATCCTGACGATCAAAAGATCGGTACGCTGAAAGAAACCGATGCAGGCTATCATACGGCGGAAAACCTTCTGGCTGGCGGCTACTTTATCAAAGAAAGCAAAGCGCCGGAGGGCTATCAGCCTGACTCAAACGCTTACTATTTTTCCATCACAGAAGATGGACAGGTCGCAGTTGTGGAAAATGGAGAAGCCGGGCACGGATTTACCAATGAGGCTTACCGCGGAAACTTAAAGATCACAAAGGATTCCAGCGACGGGCGCAAAGATGGTTTTGCCATCGAGGTTAAGAGTGCGGACGGCTCCTACTGCGAGACATTCACCACTCCAAAATCCGGCGTGATTGAAGTTAAGGGCCTTCGTGTCGGTATTTATACCGTAACAGAAGTTGCAAACCGGGCAAGCAAGGATTACATCATTCCTGATGCCGCTACGGTGGAGATCAAGGCAGATCAGACATCTACGGTCCAGTTCTTTAATGAAAAACCGGAAAAGCCGGATAACCCAAAGAACCCGGAAAAGCCTTCTGTTCCCTCCAATCCTTCCACCCCTCAAAAGCCGGTACCGCAGACCGGGGATGATCCGCATATTTTCCTGTATGGCGGACTGCTGGCAGCCGCACTGATCGGCGGCAGCGTATTTGCTGTGTATTATTTCAAAAAGGGAAAATACAGCAGGACTTCCCTGAAAAGAACGGCTGTCGGGGTTTCTGTCCTTTCACTCTGCGTTCTGGTGGCTCTTGGCAGCGGTTTTTTGGTGTTCCGTGACTTGAACCAGTATGCTGAGAGTAAAGATGCCTATCGAGATCTTGCCGGATATGTGGAAGTGCCGGAGCAGACAGCTTCCCCGGAGTCGGCACCCGATCCGACAGAACCAAAACGGGACGATACCGATATTGTCCTGCCTTCGGTAGACTTTGAAACGCTCCGTGAAAATGGACCGGACATCATCGGATGGCTTTCTCTTCCTGATACGGTGCTCAATTATCCGGTGACGCAGACCGACAACAACGAGTATTACCTGAACCATCTTTATGACGGGACCTATAACAAGGTTGGCTGCCTGTTTGCCGACTATGAAAACCGGGCAGATTTTTCAGACCGCAATACGATCATTTACGGTCATAATATGCGGGATGGTTCCATGTTTGCCTTGCTGAACCGGTACGATGAACAAAGTTACTTTGATACTCACAGGCAGATGTATCTCGTTACTCCGAAGGGGGGTTATGTCATGGAGATCTTTACGGCATTTGCAGCAAAACCGGAAGAATCCGGCAGTAAAACTTCTCCCTGGCAGCTTTCCTGGAAGGATGACGGTGCTTATACTACCTGGCTTACAGCTATGAAGGAACGTTCTGCGGTGGAAAGTGATGTGACTGTGACCTGCAGCGATAAGGTACTGACCCTTTCTACCTGTACGCCGGGCGGCACAGGACGCTTTCTTGTCATGGGAAAACTCGTGAAAGTAGATAACGAAATATAGATTTTAGTTCCCTTTTTACAAGATTGTCTTTAATATCATCAATACCTTTAGATATTTTCTGAATTTCTTGATACTGCCAATTGTCATGTTCTTCAAGTGTTTTTATTCTGCTTTCTAATGTTTCTTTATCTTGTTCAATCCCAGTCTTAATACGCCATTTCTTCTTAAAATAACCAAATATTTCTATAATTTCCTTTGCCGCAAATAGCACAGCAAAGAATCCAAGTATTACTAATACATAATCTATATCAGCTAATCTTTCTATTGCTCCCATTCATATAGTCTCCTTATTCGTGCTTTACATCGTATAGAGCAGTCCCAATGAGTGAATCCAAATAATCATCGAAATCACTATTAGCTTCCTTGAGTGACTTATACACAATAGTATTAAGAGCCTGAATAGCCTTTTCCTTTGCAACAGCCTTAACTTCTGCCTGTTTTTCGGGTGTCCAATCGGCAGTACCCTTAATATCTTTAACTTCTGTCTCATATACAGACGTAACAGCCTTCTTAACTTCTGCATAAAGGATATCAGCATACTTATCAAGTTTCTTATCTTTGAGATAAGAATATAACTTAGTCAAGATAGGTACTAATACAATTGTCCATATTGCAGATAAAAGTTCTAACCAATTTATATTTTGAAAAACTTCCTTCATAATTTATTTCCTCCTTATTTTTATTTATTCATTTGTCTTAATGTTTCTACACATCTCTTCAATACTTCACAAAACTTATTTAGTTCAGCAATCTCTTCTTCACCACTTAATGTAATTCTTATACAACTATTTATATCTTCTTTGTTCATTTTGATAGCCAATAGAGTAGAAGATGGTGTTAAATCACCACTTGTACAAGCACTTCCTGTTGACACTTGATATCCGTTCATATCAAGTAATGTCATTAATGATTCACCCTGTATTCCTTTAAAACATATGTCTATATTATGTGGTAATGTATGCTTCAAATCAGCTCCAACCAAATAT
>ENA-UEPV01002213-UEPV01002213.1-human-gut-metagenome-genome-assembly--contig:-NODE-2213-length-11023-cov-32.371369_pt1 | contig 11023 bp, 10 predicted proteins | sample MGYA00242942_ERZ507925 | MGnify/ENA primary metagenome ERZ507925 (study PRJEB26167, sample SAMN06115453) | human gut metagenome | host: Homo sapiens | place: China:Fujian | collected 2015-08-26... | reverse complement strand
CACGATGGCAATGAAGTATTTCATTGCGGAAGATTCAGCCGGACCGGCAGTTTTGATAACCTCCACCCTCTCTTCATTAACTTCCTCCGAAGCCACAGTCTCCACAGGAACAACGGCTTCTTCTACAGGTTCCGGTTCGACAGGACTATCGGTTTTCTCCGCAATCTCCGGTGTCTCAACCGCACTACCGGCAACCACTTCCGGCACAGCATCTTCCACTTTCTGCTCCGTATCTTCATCTTCCTCACTGCCACTATCTACAGGGGTATCTTCTAAAACAGTACCTTCATTGAGCACTACTGTTTCAAAATGCGCAAACGGCTTATTGATAATATCTTTCAAAGCAGGCTCCGGAGTAAATGAAACTTTGGTATGGCCTTGTATCTCAAAGCGTTCCCCAGTATTGACATTTACACTCTCCCGGCTTTCCACATCAATCAGTTTAAAAGCGCCCAGGCCTTTAATCTTCACATACTTGTCTTTTTCCAACGCTTCTTCAATCAGTTGGAAAAACTCTTTCACAAAACTATCGGCATTCTTCTTGCTCATGCCATGCTTTTCAGCCAGCAAGTCAATCAGATCCTGTATGTTTAGTTTTTCATTCATAATATGGAAGATTTTAAAAGAAAGATTACTTAAACTTATCCTTTAGCAAAGTACTGGGTTTATAAGTCAGCACCAGTTTAGGCGGAACCAGCATACGCTGTTTGGTTGTTGGATTTACGGATATACGTTCCGCTTTCTTTTTCACTTCGAATGTTCCAAAGCCTTGTATGGAAATCGTATTTCCTTCTTCCAGTTGCCGCGTCATATCCGACAGTAAAGAAGTAACCAACTCCGAAGTATCCTTCAAAGTATACCCTAACCTGCGTGACAATTCCGAAGTAAATTCTTTGTTATTCAAAATCCAAGCTTTAAAATTGTGAACTACTGTGCTATATTAGCAAATCTTCCCCACATACACAAGAAGTACGAAAGGAAATATTTAAATAATCCGTCCAAAAAGGTCGAAATCATCGGAATTTATTATCTCTACCTGATAAAAGCCACCAATCTCCAACGGTTCATCACCACATTCAATCAGCACTTCCGGGTCTACTTCGGGAGAATCGAACTCCGTACGTCCGATATAGTAATCACCTTCCAGACGGTCGATTATTACTCTCATCTGCCTGCCTACCTTTGCTGCGCTCAGTTCGGCAGAAATACCTTGCTGGATGGACATCAATTCATCTAATCGGGCTTGCTTTACTTCTTGAGGAATACTGTCTTCGTAATGGGCAGCGGCATACGTACCTTCCTCCTCGGAATACGCAAATGCCCCCATTCTGTCGAAGCGCACCTTACGGACAAACTCTTTCAGCTCTTCAAAGTCAGCTTCCGTTTCTCCAGGATGCCCCACCATAAGCGTAGTTCGCAAGTGAATTCCCGGAACTTCTTCCCGAAACTTTTCTATCAACCGATAAGTATCCTCTTTGGTAACATGACGGCGCATTTTCTCCAGCATATTATCACTGATATGCTGCAAGGCAATATCCATATATTTACATACATTGGGACGCTCGCGCATCACGCGGAATAAATCCATCGGGAAATGAGCCGGATAAGCATAATGCAAACGTATCCATTCCACACCCGGAATTTCCGAGATTTTTTCGATTAATTGGGGCAACATCTGCCTCTTATATAAATCTACGCCATAATAGGTCAATTCCTGCGCAATAACCTGAAACTCTTTCACTCCGCGGGCCACAAGATACTTCACCTCGTCCAGGATTTCTTCCATAGGACGCGACACATGCCGGCCTGTAATAATAGGAATGGCACAATAAGAGCATTTGCGGTCGCATCCTTCCGATATTTTCAGATAGGCATAATGCTGGGGAGTGGTCAGTGTACGCTCTATGTGCAGTTCCTCATGGTATGCCTTACCCAAATCCTGCAGCAACTCTTTCCAATTGAACTTGCCGTAAAACTTATCCACCTGAGGAATCTCAATCGCCAGTTCCTTCAGGTAACGTTCCGAAAGGCAACCCATGACATAGAGTTTCTCCAGTTCGCCTTCTTCCTTAGCCTGCGCAAATTCAAGAATCATATTGATAGACTCCTCTTTTGCATCGCCGATGAAACCGCAGGTATTAATTACGGCAATCTCTCCTTTCGGACGCTCGGCATCATGCGTTACATGAAAGCCCGCTTCCTCCAGCTGGCGCATCAAATGCTCCGAGTCCACTAAATTTTTAGAGCAGCCTAATGTTATGATATCAATAGTTTTCCGTTTCATGCATTCCCTCCGAACAACGAATCGACAAACTCTTTTTTACGGAACACCTGCAAGTCCTCTATACCTTCTCCCAGACCGATGTACTTTACCGGAATCTTAAACTGATCGGAGATTCCGATTACAACACCGCCTTTAGCCGTTCCGTCCAACTTGGTTACAGCCATTGCCGTAACCTCCGTTGCCAAAGTAAACTGCTTGGCCTGCTCAAATGCGTTCTGTCCGGTGGAACCGTCCAAAACAAGCAGTACCTCATTCGGAGCATCCGGCACAACCTTCTTCATTACATTCTTAATTTTGGTCAGTTCGTTCATCAGACCCACTTTATTATGCAGACGTCCGGCCGTATCTATAATCACCACATCGGCATTATTGGCTACCGCTGAACTCAAAGTATCAAATGCCACAGAAGCAGGGTCAGCACCCATTTTCTGTTTAATGACGGGAACCCCCACACGTTCTCCCCAGATAACCAGCTGCTCCACCGCCGCTGCACGGAAAGTATCGGCAGCACCCAGATAAACGGATTTGCCGGCTTTCTTAAACTGATAAGCCAGTTTGCCTATAGTCGTGGTTTTTCCTACACCATTCACTCCCACTACCATAATCACGTATGGCTTCTTCGTAACAGGAGTTTCAAAGTCGTCCACATCATCCGAGTTGTTCTCTGTGAGCAAAGCAGCGATTTCATCGCGCAGAATCACATTCAGCTCCTTCGCATTCATATATTTCTCGTCTGCGGCACGCTTCTCGATACGTTCTATAATCTTCAACGTAGTTTCTACGCCCACATCCGAAGTAATCAACACCTCTTCCAGATTATCCAGCACCTCATCATCCACTTTCGATTTACCGGCTATAGCACGGGCAATCTTCCCGAACACACTCTCTTTTGTTTTAGATAATCCTTTATCTAATGTTTCCTTCTTTTCTTTTGAGAAAAAACTAAAAAATCCCATAGTCTACTTTTTTGTACAATACATTATGCCACAAAGATATAACAAAATTAACAAATAATAAAAGCCGAAACGATTTAATAGCAAAAAAAATCCCCCCGCCGATATATCGGCGAGAGGAGCTTTATAAGTAATCAGCGCCTTACAGCAACTGCATTTATCTTATTTCTTGAAAAAGTCCTGTACTTTTTCGTTAGGAACCATTTGCTCATCGAAGATGTAAGCACCGGTCTTCGGAGACTTAACCATCTTGATAACCTTCGTATAAGCACGACCTTCCTTAGAACCATCGTGCAAACTTGCTACTGTTTTCTTTGCCATGGGTTATACTATTATTATTTAATTTCCTTGTGTACTGTTACTCTCTTCAGAATCGGGTTGTATTTCTTCAACTCCAATCTCTCGGTAGTGTTCTTTCTGTTCTTCGTTGTAATATAACGAGAAGTTCCCGGCATACCGCTATCCTTGTGTTCTGTGCATTCCAGAATCACCTGTACTCTGTTACCTTTTGCTTTCTTTGCCATAATCAGTTATTCTCCTCTACTTTTAGCCAATTACTTTAATGCTTTTCCAATCACAATAACCCTTAGCTACTGCATCCTTCAAAGCAGCATCCAAACCTTTTTTGTTAATAATGCGCAGACCGTTGGCGCAAATGCTCAGACTGATCCAGCAGTCCTGTTCTACATAATAGAATTTCTTGTTAAACAAGTTCAAATCAAAGGTTCTTTTTGTTCTTCTCTTTGAGTGTGAAACATTGTTGCCAATCATGGCTTTCTTTCCGGTAATTTGACAAATCTTCGACATTTCTATCTTTATTTTATAGTTTTTATCTATACTTATTTCAAACAGAGCGCAAAGTAAGCACTTTTATCGTTACGAAACAAGTTTTTCCTAAAATAATTCGTTGTACGAAAACATTTTTTCCTCATTTCAGCATACTACAGAGCATAAACAGCGCGTTTTGAATAGCCGACTGTACATTTTCCGCCCTTCCGCGATCACCTTCCTGCTTCATAGTTACAATTTCGTTTTTGCAGGCAGCCGCTATCCACACAGTACCTACCGGTTTCTCCGGTGTACCGCCACCGGGACCGGCAATTCCCGAAGTGGCAACCGCGCAATCCGTTTTCAACGTTTTCATCGCACCTTTCACCATTTCAACAACCGTCTCCCTGCTCACTGCACCGTACTGCGCCAGCGTCTCGACAGAAACATGGAGCAAATCCGCCTTTATTTCGTTGGAATACGCCACAATTCCGCCTTTAAAATACTCCGAGCTCCCCGGAACCGAAGTTATCAAGGCAGCTATTCCACCACCGGTACAACTTTCAGCGGTGGAAAGGGAGAAATTCTTTGCTTTCAGCAGTTCCCCTACCTTCTCTTCCGTCTTCATACCTTATTATATATATGCAATATACTTTTTCCTTATAAAGTGACACGTGAATAAGCCGGCGCTTCCATCGGGCAGAAATCCTTATCCAAATACTTGAAGTATCCGGTTATGGCAATCATCGCAGCATTATCCGTTGTATAGCTGAACTTGGGAATGAAAATATTCCATCCATACTTCTCAGCATGTTCGCGGAATGAGTTACGCAGACCATTGTTTGCAGATACACCACCTGCAACGGCCACATCCTTTATCTTGTACTGTTTTGCCGCTTTACGCAACTTATCCATCAGAATATCGACAACAGTAGCTTCCAGCGATGCCGCCAGGTCTGTCTTGTGATGTTCGATGAAATCGGGGTCATCCTTTATCCAGTCGCGCAAGGAATACAGAAACGAAGTCTTCAAGCCGCTGAAGCTGTAATCCAGTCCGGGAATATGCGGTTTGCTGAAAGTAAAGGCTTTAGGATTTCCCTGGCGGGCAAGCCGGTCGATAATCGGTCCGCCGGGATAACCCAGTCCCATTACCTTGGAGCATTTGTCGATGGCTTCACCTGCAGCATCATCAATTGTCTGCCCCAGGATTTCCATGTCGTTGTAGGCCTTTACTAAAATGATCTGAGAGTTGCCACCGGAAACCAGCAGGCAAAGGAAAGGAAATTCCGGCTGCACATTCTCTTCACCTTCCGCTTTAATAAAATGAGCTAATACATGTCCGGTCAAGTGATTGACATCTATCATAGGTATCCCCAACGCACGGGCGAACCCTTTGGCAAAGGACACACCCACCAACAAAGACCCCATCAGCCCTGGACCGCGCGTAAACGCCACGGCACTTAATTCTTCCTTGGTAACTCCGGCACGTTTCAAAGCCTCGTGCACCACCGGCACTATATTCTGTTGATGTGCACGCGAAGCCAGTTCGGGCACTACCCCACCATAAGCTTCGTGAACAGCCTGACTGGCAACGACATTCGACAGCAGGTAGCCATCCTTGATGACCGCTGCGGAAGTGTCATCACATGAAGATTCAATTCCTAAGATTATTGTACTCATAGTGTTTATTTACGTTTAAACGCTGCAAAAGTAGTGATAAAAGTAGTATCCATAACGTATTATTTCATATTTTTGTTGGCTGAATTAAAAAAATAACCGCCTATCAGAACGCTGAAAACGACAGTACGCTGGATAATCGGTATAGTGTTAGGACTCTATATCGGAATAATTTTGCTGCTGAACATTCCTTATGTCCAGCACCGCATGTCTGTACTCGTTGCCAAGGAGCTGAGCACCGTATTAGGTAGCGAGCTCACAGTAGGGCGGATAAACATAGGACTGCTGAACCGGATTATCATCGACGACCTGGTGCTGAACGACCAATCGGGAAAAGAGTTGCTGAAAATAGGCCGTCTGTCCGCTAAGTTCGAGATACTGCCGCTATTCAGCGGAAAGATATCCATCGGTAACGTACAGCTTTTCAGTTTCAATGCCAATCTGGAAAGACCTACTCCCCAGGCAAGCACCAACTTCCAATTCGTGCTCGATGCTTTCGCTTCCAAAGACACCGTCAAGAAGAAGAGCAATCTGGACCTGCGCATCAACTCACTCCTGATACGACGCGGAAAGGTATCTTACGATGTGTTGTCGGCCGAAAGCACTCCGGGCAAGTTCAACCCGCAACACATCCGCCTGTCCAACATTCTTGCCAACATCTCGCTGAAAGCACTCCAGAACGACTCGGTCAACGCTGCCATCAAGCGAATGAGCGTTGAAGAGGAGCACTCCGGCTTCGAACTGAAAAAGCTGAGTCTGAAGATAATAGCCAACGACCGGAAGATGCGGATAGAGAACTTCGCCATAGACTTGCCCAACACCTCTTTGGCAATGGATACCATCCGTATGGAATACGACAGCCTGGAATCACTCGGCCATTTCACCGATGATGTCCGTTTTTCGTTCCGTATGCTGCCTTCGGAAGTAGCATTACAGGATATATCGGCATTCGTGCCTGCCTTCAAGCCCTTCAAGGAAAAGTTGAAGTTGGAAATGGAAGCCGCCGGAACGGTCAACCGGCTCAACTGCCCGAAACTGCTTATCTCTTCCAACGATCACTTCCTGCTGAAAGGCAATGTATCCCTGCAGGATCTGTCTCATCCGCAAGATGCATACATATTCGGCAATCTGTCCAATTTATATGCCGACCCGGACGGTATTGCATTCTTTGTACGCAACCTGAGTAAAGATTACAAAGGAGTTCCTCCGGTATTGCAGAATCTGGGCACGGTATCTTTCCGTGGAGAGATTTCCGGATACTTCACGGACCTGGTGACCTATGGCGAAGTCCGCACGGATATAGGCACTATCAAGACAGATGTCAAACTCAGTTCCGACAAAGACAAAGGCTATTTCGCTTATTCGGGTGCGGTAAAGACAACCGGATTCGAACTGGGCAGGATGCTAAACAACGACAAGCTTGGAAAAGTCACCTTCAACATGGACGTCAAAGGCAATCATTATGCCCAAAGATACCCCGCCATTACCATGAAAGGACTGGTAGCATCCATAGACTACAGTGACTATACCTACGAAAACATCACTTTGGACGGAGAGTATAAGCAAGGCGGCTTCAACGGTAACGTATCGCTCAACGACGAAAACGGCGCCATACAACTGAACGGCTCTATCAATACTGCCGGCAAGACACCCACCTTCAACTTCCGTGCCGCTATCGACCATTTCCGCCCTAACACCCTGCACCTCACACCCAAATACAAGGACACGGAATTGGCCGTAAAAATAAAAGCCGACTTCACCGGTAGCTCCATCAACGACATGAACGGTGAAATCAACGTCGACAGTCTCCAATACATCGCCCCGGAACAGAACTTCTTCATGGACAACCTGCGGATTGCTGCCACTCAGAGCGATGAGCGCCAGAAACGGCTGACTATCAATTCCAACTTCCTGCGCGGTACTATCGAAGGCGACTATTCCTATCAGACATTGCCCGCCAGCGTGCTCAACATCATGCGGCGTTACATTCCGGCTCTGATACAGCCCGCCAGGAAACCGCAGAAAACAGAAAACAATTTCCATTTCGACCTCCATATCTACGATACGGAGATACTCTCCACCGTATTCCAGATACCGCTGAAAGTATATACCCACTCTACTCTGAAGGGTTATTTCAACGACAAAGCGCAACGGCTGCGCGTAGAGGGGTACTTTCCACGGCTGAGTTACGGCGGAAAGTTCTTTGAGTCGGGCGTGGTTCTCTGCGAAAATCCGGGTGAACAGTTCCAGGCAAAAGTCCGCTTCACCAACCGGAAAACAACCGGCGCGGTAAACGTAGCCCTCGAAGCCAAGGCAAAGGACGACCGGATACAAACCATATTCAACTGGGGAAACAGCAGCGCTGTAACTTACAGCGGCAAGATAGCGGCTCTCACTCAATTCGTCCGCAACTCTTCCCAAGAAGCTGGCAACGACAAAATACACACAAAATCCTCCCGCCAAGCCCAAAAAGAGAAACCCGCCCTGAAAACGATTGTCAATGTACAGGAAACGAACGTAATCCTCAACGACACCGTATGGAAGATACACCCTTCGCAAATCGTGGTCGACTCGGGCAAAGTGCACGTCAACAATTTCTACTTCAGCCATAAAGAACGTCACTTGCAAATCAACGGAACCGTATCCGAACAACCTCAGGACACCGTACGCCTGAACCTGAAAGAGATAAACATAGGATACGTATTCGATATAGCCGACCTGGGTGTCAACTTCAAAGGCGAGGCCACGGGCCCGGCATATGCCAGCGGAATACTTAAAAAGCCGGTAATGAGTACCGACCTCTTCATACGCAACCTCGGCTTGAACGAGGGTCTTTTAGGCGATGCCAACATACACGGCGAATGGCATCACGACGTGAAAGGCATCTACCTGGATGCCCGTATCCGCGAGAAAGACATTGCCAAAAGCCATGTATACGGGTACATCTACCCCATAAAGCCCACCAGTGCACTCGACTTGCAAATCGAAGCCGACAGCACCAACCTGAAGTTCATCCACCACTACATGCAGAGCATCACCCCCGAATTCAACGGGCGTGCCAGCGGCCACGTACATTTCTACGGCAAGTTCAAGGCGCTGACAATGGAAGGCCGCGTATTCGGTGACGCCTCCCTCAAGGTAGATGTACTCAACACCACTTTCTCCCTGAAAGACAGCATACTTATCGAACCGGGCGGACTTACTTTCCGCAACAACCGCATCTTCGATACGCAAGGGCATCAGGGCAGAGCCAACGGTTACCTGCACTACCGGCATTTCAAGGATTTGGAATACCGCTTCCGGTTCGATGTGGACAACATGCTGGTTATGAACACCAAAGAATCACCCGACTTCCCCTTCTACGGCACAGTGTATGGCACAGGCAACGCCACCATTGCCGGCAATGCGGCAGACGGGGGGAATATCGATGTGGCAATGACCACCAACCGCAACACCAACTTCACTTATATGAAAGAAGGTGTCGCCTCGGCAGTGAGCAACCAGTTCATACGCTTCGTAGACAAGACACCGCGCCGCGTACTTCAGGATTCCATCATGCTGATGTCCGAATACGAGCAGGCGCAGAAAGAAGTCATGGAAAAGGAAAGTGACACCGACATACGACTGAATCTCCTGATAGACGCAACTCCGGACGCCACCATGAAAATCATCATGGACCCCATTGCAGGTGACTACATCAGCGGTAAAGGAACGGGAAATATCCGCACCGAATTCTACAATAAAGGAGATGTGAAAATGTTCGGCAGCTACCGCATCAGCCAGGGAGTTTATAAATTCAGCCTGCAGGAAGTTATCCGCAAGGACTTCATCATCAAAGACGGAAGTACCATCACCTTTAACGGCGCGCCGCTCAATGCCACCCTCGACATCCAGGCAGGCTATCTTGTAAACTCCGCTTCGCTGAACGACCTCGTTCCCGATGCCGGCAATTACGTCAACCAGACCAACATCAAGGTTAACTGCCTCATGGCGCTGACCGGACAGCTCACCTCACCGGACATCAAAATGAGCCTGGAGCTGCCCAACGAACGCGATGAAGTACAGGCATTGGTACGGAATTATATCCCCACAGACGAGCAGATGAACATGCAGATACTCTACCTTCTGGGTATCGGCAAGTTCTATACTCCGGAGAATGTAGACGCCACCGGCAACTCCAACATGATGTCGAGCGTGCTCTCTTCTACCCTTTCCGGACAACTGAACAATGCACTCTCGCAGATTATCGACAGCAATAACTGGAACTTCGGCACAAACTTCAGTACCGGAGAAAAAGGCTGGACGGACATGGAGTTCGAGACAATGCTTTCCGGGCAACTGCTGAATAACCGCCTGCTCATAAACGGTAACTTCGGCTATCGCGAGAATCCGATGGCGAACACCAACTTCGTAGGTGACTTCCAAGCCGAATGGCTCGTAAACCGTTCCGGCGATATCCGTCTGAAAGCGTATAACGAACCGTCGACCGCCGCCTGCACAATATCCATGGCGGGCGGGTCACCCTCAGCCGTTTTGCAGAGGGCTGTGCCGTCCGGGGCTAAGACATAGAAATCCAGCTCTGGGTCCCAGCAGAACTGCTGCAACCGCTTGACAAACAGCTTTTTGTTCACCGTCACCACAACGGTAGCGTCGGCGTATGACAGCCCGCTGGTCAACGCCGAGCGGATAAAGAGGAAGTCCGTGCCGCCTTCGTTCTCCACCTGAACCATCTCCCACCGGGGGTGGCACTCGTGCAGAAGCTCGCGCCATGCGTCCTCACTCAAGCTGCTGTTTTTGAACCGGGATAGATAAAACAAATGCTGGTCGAGGTAGCCCCAGCTGGAAATCACACTGTCCAGATTGTTCAGGCTGATCCACACACTGGTAACATTCGGATGCCCTGTTTCGATAGTCAAAAGTGCGCTCTGTGTGTTGACCATCGCCAGCTGGTCATAGCCGTCCAGTGGTTTCTTTGTCGTGACGATCCGCTGCACGGTCTGATCCTGCATCGTGCGGGAAAGCGTCTGCTCAATCTCGGTCAGGTAGCTGTCCAGGTCGATGCGGGCCTGATCCAGCGCCGAACCATAGATTCGCTTGGACTCCGCCGTAATAATACCCGCGGAATAGTTATATAAAAGCAAACAGAGCAGCAGCGGCACGATCAGCACAAGGATGTAGGATAAAAACCAACCGCCGCGCACACTTTTCTGCTTTGGAAATTTTATGCTGTCGAGCTTCATAAGGCCGCAGCCTCCCTCCCATTTCGGCTTGCAGTTCTCATTTTTTCAATATAACAGCGCCCAGTTCCATGCCGCTCTGGCCAAAATAAAACCGCAGGAAG
>ENA-UEPV01002210-UEPV01002210.1-human-gut-metagenome-genome-assembly--contig:-NODE-2210-length-11041-cov-2.733674_pt1 | contig 11041 bp, 9 predicted proteins | sample MGYA00242942_ERZ507925 | MGnify/ENA primary metagenome ERZ507925 (study PRJEB26167, sample SAMN06115453) | human gut metagenome | host: Homo sapiens | place: China:Fujian | collected 2015-08-26... | reverse complement strand
TATCTGTGGTGCGGCAAAGAATGGTGATATTTGCAGTGCGGCAGAGAATGGTAATATTTGCAATTCGGCAGGAACGAATTGGAATGGAGGGTGTTTATGAAGAAAACTCCATCGGATAGCAGTTATGAAAGATGGATGCGTAAACGGAGAGAACGTGATGCAGATATGTTTCGCAGAGGAGAGGAACATTACAAGCATTTACGAGGGCTAAAAGGACGGATCCAAAATAATTTATCCGGATTTTTGCGCATCATATTGACAGCATTTATCGTTTTGATCCAGTTTGTAATGATAATAATGCTCCCATTACTGCTACAAAATCAAACAGTGTATTTCTACTTTATATTGGAGATTGTTGCGGTGATCGCCATGCTGACGCTGATCAATAGCAGTCAAAGCCCGGCGTATCGGCAGGCTTGGATCGCATTAGCGTTGATCCTGCCGATCAGTGGATTTGTAATGTATTATCTGTGGGGAAGATCCAGCCGTAACAAAAAGAAGTTGGATCAGCATATCTTGCGACAGATTTCTTATGGAAATCAGTTCTTGATACACGATGAGCAGGCATATCAGAAGTTTTTGCGGGAAAATCCTGTGGCAGGTCGTATGGTTAAGTACATGGAGACGGCAGAATTCCCATTGTCTGCGGCAAACGATGTGAAGTATTACCCGATGGGAGAAGATGCGTTTGAAGATATTTTTGCGGCGTTAGAACAGGCAGAAGACTATATTTTGATCGACTTTTTTATCGTTGCTGAAGGAGCTTTGTGGGATAAAACGTTTGAAATATTAAAACGGAAAGTAGCACAGGGCGTTGAAGTAAAGTTTTTGTATGATGACTTTGGTGCAGCGATCCGAACGGGTAAATATTTTTCGACGATGTTACAAAAAGCAGGAATTGACGTGCGTGTCTTTAATCCGATCCACAAGTATACGGGCGAGTTGTATATGAATTTCCGTTCACACCAAAAGATTGTTGTGGTAGACGGTAAAGTGGCGTTTACCGGAGGATTTAATCTGGCAGATGAATATGCAAATTTGGTAGAACGCTTTGGCGTTTGGAAAGATACGGGTGTTCGCGTGAGTGGTGAAGCGGTTTGGGGACTGACGATCGTTTTCCTGCAAATGTGGGAAGCGAGTTCGACCGATCCGGAACATGTTGGTTATTTGCGATATCGTGTTATGCCGGAAAGTACGGGCGATACGTATTGTCATGTGATCTCAGATGGCCCGGCTAACAATCCGTTTAATCCGATTGAGAGCATCTATAATCAGATGATCATGTATTCTGATGAATATTTGTATATTACGACGCCATATCTTGTTATCGAAGATTACATGAAGCAGTCATTGATCGAGGCAGCACAGAGAGGCGTTGACGTACGTATCATCACGCCAAGTATTCCGGATAAAAAACTGGTTAAAATATTGACATATTACAATTATGGCAGTCTTCTCAAAGAGGGGATCCGTATTTATGAATATACGCCGGGATTTGTGCATGCAAAGCAGATATTGACGGAGGATGCAGCAATCGTAGGAACGATTAATATGGATTATCGCAGTTATTATCTGCATTATGAAAACGGCATTTGGATGTCGGGAGAGCAGATACAGGAAGATATCCGCGAGGATTTTTATGCTACTTTTGAGGAAAGTCATGAAGTTAGCTATGAAGAATGGAAGAACAGACCGCGAAGATATAAATTTATCGAGCCGGTGTTGAATTTGTTTTCCATTTTGCTGTAATAGATTACAGTATCTGCAGTGAAGGGCGCAAAAGTACCGAGATATATGCCTTTGTGGAAGAAACTTTGGAGGAGAGGAGAGAACGTACGATGTATACAAATGTGTGCAAGCACTGTCATCAGGTGTTTCGTTCGAAGATCCGTACTTGCTGCTGCAAGGATTGTCGTGATAAGGATGAGGATCAGTTGGATGACATTGTAGAATATCTGCACCGCTTCCCAAACAGCAATGCGCTGCAGATTTCAGAGGAACTTGGTATCCATCCGTATGTGATCTTGAAATATATGGAAGAAGGTTGGTTGTCTAAGTCTCATGGGACTTTTAGTCGGATACCGGACTAGTACATAAGAAAGATAATTGACGATGTTAATACCACGCCTGTGGTAATATGTGAAAACATGCATAGATCTACAGGCAGAGAAAGGAATGTAGGATTCAGATGATCAGTTATGTTGCAGGAGAGCTGGTGGCAACGACAGCAACCAGTGTGATCATAGATCACCAGGGGATCGGACTGGAGGTAATGGTGCCGGATTCCTTGTTGTCAAAAATGCCGGTGGCAGGCAGTCAGGTGAAAATATACACGTACTTTTCGGTGCGTGAAGATGCAATGCAGTTGTTTGGGTTTGCGACACAGGCTGACAAAGACCTGTTTAAGCTATTGATCACGGTCAGCGGAATTGGACCAAAGGGAGGCTTGGCGTTGATGGGAACACTTTCCGGAGATGATATTCGGTTTGCGATCCTTTCTGAAGATGCCAAGACGATTGCAACTGCACCGGGAATTGGAGCGAAAACAGCCAAAAAACTTATTTTGGAACTGAAGGATAAGATTGATATGCAGCAGTCGATCGAGACGGCACTGGATGTCGGGGAGCAGGCGAAGACAGATATGACGCAGCATTCTTCTGCTCTGCAGGCAGATGCTGTCAGTGCATTGACGGCACTCGGGTATTCGGCAACGGATGCGCTAAGAGCAGTGCGGGCAGTTCCTGCGGCAGAGAACATGACGGTAGAAGAACTGCTTAAGCAGAGCTTAAAAAATATGTAAAACAAAGTCAGACGAAAGGAATTAATAACGGATGGCAAAGAGAAGCATTACAACGGAGTTTACGAATGAAGATGCAGGGATAGAGACCAGTCTCAGACCGCAGTATCTTCGGGAGTATATCGGACAGGAAAAAGTAAAGAGCAACCTTAAAGTGTATATAGAAGCTGCTAAGGAGCGAGGGGACTCTTTGGACCATGTACTGTTGTATGGCCCGCCGGGACTTGGTAAGACAACACTTGCCGGGATCGTGGCAAATGAGATGGGGACGAATCTAAAGATCACAGCGGGACCTGCCATTGAAAAGCCGGGTGAGATGGCTGCTATCCTCAATAATCTGCAGGATGGAGATGTGCTGTTTGTGGATGAGATCCACCGGTTGAATCGCCAGGTAGAAGAGGTATTATATCCTGCGATGGAGGATTTTGTGATCGATATCGTGATCGGGAAAGGTGCAGCGGCACGGTCGATCCGCTTAGATCTGCCAAAGTTTACATTGATCGGTGCAACGACAAGAGCCGGCATGCTGTCGGCACCGTTAAGAGATCGTTTTGGGGTTGTGAGCCGTCTGGCGTTCTATACGGTAGAAGAGCTGCAGGAGATCATATTGCACTCTGCTAAAATATTAGAAGTAGAAATTGATAAAGATGGTGCTTTGGAGCTTGCCAGACGATCCAGAGGGACGCCACGCCTTGCTAACCGGCTGCTCAAGAGAGTGCGTGATTTTGCACAGATCAAGTACGATGGACGTATAACGAAAGAGGTGGCTGATTTTGCGCTGAATTTATTAGAGGTTGATAAGCTGGGGTTGGATCAGACGGATCGACAGATCCTCATGACGATGATCCAAAAATTTGGCGGTGGGCCTGTAGGATTAGAAACGTTGGCTGTATCGATCGGAGAAGACCCGGGTACGTTAGAAGATGTATACGAACCCTATCTTGTTCAAAATGGACTGATCCTGCGAACGCCGAGAGGCCGCGTTGCATCAGATGAGGCGTATTATCATTTCGGGATACCGAAAGAATAAAACTTAGAAAGCAAGAGACACAAAGTAACTATGGTACCTACGGCTCTAAAACAAGTCGGGAAAGGAATGAATGATCGTATGAAATTTACAAAGATGCATGGGTGTGGCAATGATTATGTATATGTGAACTGCCTGGAGGAAACGGTGAAACATCCGGATAAGGTAGCACAATTTGTGAGTGACCGCCATTTTGGCATCGGATCGGATGGACTGATTTTAATTGAGCCGTCTGAGGTGGCAGACTTTTGCATGGCGATGTACAACGCTGATGGTTCCCGTGGAGAAATGTGCGGCAACGGAATACGCTGTGTTGCAAAATATGTCTATGATTACGGGCTGACCGACAAAACGAAGGTGTCGATCGAGACGTTAGCCGGTATTAAACATATTGATATGGAAGTACAGGATGGTAAGATGAAAACGGCGAAAGTGAATATGGGATCGCCGATCCTCTGCCCGTCAGAGATTCCGGTAACGATCGGAGAGAAGCAGTGTGTGAATGAGCCATTGATCGTGGAGGGGAAAGAGTATCATGTAACAGCGGTATCTATGGGAAATCCTCATGCCGTTGTTTTTGTGGAGGATACTGCATCACTTCCGTTGGAAAAGATCGGACCGGGTTTTGAGCATCATGAAGCATTTCCGAAGAGAGTAAATACAGAATTTATTCAGGTGTTAAACCGCAGTGAGATCAATATGCGTGTTTGGGAGCGAGGGGCCGGAGAGACACTTGCTTGTGGAACAGGAACGTGTGCGGCTGTTGTAGCCTGTGTATTAAATGGCAAAACGGATGAGAACGTAACTGTACATTTGCTGGGAGGCGATCTGTATATTGTCTATGATCGTGAGGCAGAGACGGTATTTATGACGGGACCGGCTACCGTTGTATTCGATGGGGAAATCGATATCACAGATATTGATGTGTAGAATGTAAGAGACAGAGAATATGATGTTGTTTGTGGTTAGGAATGTAACAGAAATATAGATAGGACAGAAAGGATGAGCAGAATATGAGATTATCACAGTTATTATTGGATATGGATTATACGGTACTGCAGGGGGAGCAGGACCGCGAGATCAGTACCTTAGTATATGATTCACGTAAGGTAGAGCAGGATTCTGTATTTGTATGCATTAGCGGGGCAGTGCGCGACGGACATGATTTTGCACCGGAAGTTGCCGCAAAAGGCGCTGCGGTGTTGATCGTGGAAAAGGAAGTTACCGTTCCCGATGAGGTTACCGTGATCCGGGTGGCAGACAGCAGGTTAGCGCTTGCACAGCTTTCAGCAGCATATTTTGACCATCCTGCCAAAGAACTGACAACGATTGGAATTACCGGAACCAAGGGGAAGACAACGGCAACGTACATGGTTCGTTCGATCTTGGAGGCGTCCGGCTTTAAGACCGGCTTGATCGGAACGATCGAGACGATCATTGGAGATACGGTGATCCCATCGGTGAACACAACTCCGGAATCGTACGTTGTGCAGGAATCCTTCCGCAAAATGGTGGACGCCGGATGCAAATGCGTGGTGATGGAAGTTTCTTCACAGGCGTTGATGTTACACCGTGTAAGCGGTTTTGTATTTGATTACGGTATTTTTACAAATTTGGAGCCGGATCATATCGGTCCGAATGAGCATAAGGATCTGGCAGACTATATTCATTGCAAGAGCCTTTTGTTTAAGCAGTGTAAACACGGTATATTCAATGCCGATGCACATCATCTGGATGAGGTATTGGAAGGCCATACGTGTGAAGTGGAGACATATGGATTTGGAGAAGATGCAGATCTTCGCGCATCTAATGTTCATTTGATGGATAAAGGCGGCACGCTTGGTGTTGCTTACCACATGAGTGGGGCATTGGATATGGACGTTGAGATTGATATTCCGGGCACATTTAGTGTGTATAATTCGATGACGGCGATTGCAATCTGCAGACATTTCGGAGTACAAAAAGAGACGATATTGAACTCTTTATCGCAGATCCGTGTGAAGGGGCGAGTGGAGATCCTTCCGGTTTCTTCTAAATTTACGCTTATGATTGACTACGCGCACAATGCTATGAGTCTTGAGAGTCTCTTGTCTACGCTGCGAGAGTATCATCCAAAGCGTCTGGTGTGCCTGTTTGGATGTGGTGGTAACCGTTCCAGAGAGCGACGCTTTGAAATGGGAGAGGTTTCTTCTAAGATGGCAGATCTGACGATCGTGACTTCGGACAATCCGCGTAATGAACAGCCGGAAGCAATCATTGCAGATATCGTCACCGGCGTGGAAAAAGCGGATGGAAAATACATCACGATCATTGACCGAGCCGAGGCGATCCGTTATGCGATCGAGCATGCACAAGAGGGTGATGTTATTGTTTTAGCTGGTAAAGGACATGAAGATTATCAGGAAATCTGTGGCAAGAAATACCATATGGATGAGAGAGAACTGGTGGCAGATGTTGTCAAAGACGGCAACTTCCTGCAGTGATGACAGAACCGAAAGGAATGTAGGGTTTATATGCTATTTGCAGATATTATCATCGATATATCGGTGAAAAGTCTAGACCGCCCGTTTCAATATCGTGTACCGGATCCGTTACAGGCGGACGCGGTGATCGGCGCATTGGTCGATATCCCATTTGGCAAAGGAAATCGAACAGTGCAGGGATATATTATCGGGTTGTCAGATCAGGCGAAGTTTGACATTCGCCGAACCAAAGATATTATAGCAGTTGTAAAGCAGGGCGTCGTAGCACAGTCGCACCTGCTTTCCCTTGCTTACTGGATAAAAACACATTACGGCGGTACGATGAATGATGCGATCAAGGCTGTTATGCCGGTGCGGCGTGAAATCCAGATAAAAGAGAAAAAGCGTGTCATACCGATCCCAACAAGGGAAGATCTTAGAAAGATACGCGAGGAACTGGCAGGCAAGCATCAGACGGCAAGAGTGCGGATCATAGATGCTTTGCTGCAGGCAGAAGACTATGCAGACGGGATGGATTATGATGTGCTTTGTAAGGCGCATAAGGCAACGCTATCTGTACTTCGAGCAATGCAGGACAAAGGATGGATTCGTATAGAGGTGAGCAGATCTTACCGCAATCCCTATCACACACTTCATGCGGCAGATAAAGAAGTGATATTGAATGAGCAGCAGCAAAAGGCTGTAACGCAGATCTGTGGCAATATGGATGCGGGACAGCAGCAGGTATATCTGCTACATGGTGTTACCGGAAGCGGTAAGACAGAAGTATATATGCAATGTATCGAGCATGTCATCCGCAGCGGCAGACAGGCCATAGTGCTGATCCCGGAGATCGCACTCACGTTTCAGACAGTACAGCGCTTTTATGCGCGTTTTGGAGACAGAGTTTCGGTTATGCATTCCAGACTATCTGCGGGAGAGCGGTACGACCAGTTTGAACGTGCGCAGACGGGAGAGATCGATATTATGATCGGACCGCGATCTGCATTGTTTACGCCGTTTGAGCGACTGGGTATCATTGTTATGGATGAGGAACATGAGTCCAGCTATCAAAGTGAAAATGTTCCGAAATATCATGCAAGAGAAGTTGCCGTACAGCGTGCCAAGATGCTTGGGGCAAGCGTGTTACTCGGCTCAGCAACACCATCGCTGGAAGCGTATTATCATACGACCACAGGGGAGTATACGCGCATTGAACTGACGGAGCGCGCCGGAGGGGCTTCGCTGCCTCGTGTGGAAATTGTGGATCTGCGGGAAGAACTGGCAGCAAAGAATTTCTCGATATTTAGCCGGAGTTTAACGGGTAAGATCCAAAAGAGACTGGAACGAGGCGAACAGACAATCTTATTTTTGAATCGTCGTGGATTTGCAGGCTTTGTGTCCTGCCGCAAATGTGGAGAAGTCGTTGGCTGTCCGCATTGTGCCGTGTCACTCAAACCGCACAGCAGAGCTGGCAAAGTAACGCATCTGACCTGCCATTATTGTGGCTATACGATTCCGATGCCACAGACTTGTCCATCCTGTGGATCGAAATACATTGGCACCTTTGGACTTGGCACAGAGCAGGTAGAACAGATGGCGGCAAGCAGATTTCCGGGTGCAAGAGTACTTCGCATGGATGCGGATACGACCGGAGGCAAAGAGGGACATGACCGGATCTTAAAGCAATTTGCGGCGGGAGAGGCAGACATTTTGGTAGGAACGCAGATGATCGTCAAAGGCCATGATTTTGCGAAGGTAACATTAGTTGGCATATTGGCGGCAGATCTGTCGCTTAATGTAGGAGATTACAGAGCGGCAGAACGCACTTATCAGTTGCTGGCGCAGGCGGCAGGACGGGCAGGACGTGGCGATCTTGCCGGAGAAGTTATCCTGCAGACCTATCAGCCGGAGCATTACAGCATTACCTGCGCAGCAGATCAAAACTACGTGCAATTTTATAAGCAGGAAATTTTAATGCGTCAAATGTTGCAATATCCGCCCGTTTCCCATATACTAGGAGTATTGGTGCTTTCTAAGGATGAGGCGTTAGCGACGTCATTTGCAGATGAGTTAGCAGACATGCTTCGTGGCACAGAGGGGCTTGTACTTTTGGGACCGTCAGAGGCACCGATCGCCAAACTTCGGGATGTATATCGATATATGATATATGGAAAATCGGCGGAGTATGAGTGCTTGGTACGGGAAAAAGATCGATTAGAACAGTACATTCGGCAAAGAGGACTGTCAGAGCATTTAAGTGTTCAGTTTTCTTTTGATCATGAATAAAGGAAGGAAGAAAAAAATGGCATTAAGAACAATTCGAGTAATGGGAGATGAAATATTGACAAAGCAGTGTCGCCCGGTAAAGGAGATGACACCTAGGATTAAAACATTGATCGAGGATATGTTAGAGACGATGTATGACGCAGAGGGCGTAGGTCTTGCAGCACCTCAGGTTGGTATTTTGAAGCAGATCTGCGTGATTGATGTTACACCGGAATGTGATCATCCGATCGTATTGGTCAATCCGGAGATCATTGAACTTAGCGGAGAGCAGATCGGACAGGAAGGCTGTTTGAGTGTGCCTGGCAAAGTTGGTATTGTAAAACGCGCCAATTATGCGAAAGTAAAAGCATTGGATGAAAATATGAATGAGATCATTGTGGAAGGGGAAGAGCTGTTAGCGAGAGCCTTGCAGCATGAAATCGACCATCTTTCCGGTACGCTGTATGTCAGCAAGACGGAAAATGGGATTCAGGACGTAGAGCCGATCGAGTAAATGTATCTCATAGGATGACGATAGAGAGGCAGATTGCAGAAGACAGTGCCTGATTAGAGTGAGACAAAGGAGTGGACAAAGCATGCGTATTGTATTTATGGGGACACCGGACTTTGCGGTTCCGACATTGGAAACTCTGATACAGAGCGAACATGAAGTAGTTGGTGTTGTGACACAGCCGGACCGACCGAAGGGAAGAAGCGGTAAGCTGCAGTTTTCTCCGGTGAAGGAAGCCGCCGTGGAGGCGCAGATTCTGGTATTTCAGCCGGAGCGCATAAAGGACGGAACGTTTTATCCGGTCTTGCAGGAACTTAACCCGGATGTGATCATCGTTGTAGCATTTGGCCAGATATTACCCAAAGAAATATTAGAACTGCCAAAATACGGATGCATGAACGTGCATGCGTCTTTGTTGCCAAAGCTTCGTGGTGCAGCACCGATCCAGTGGTCTGTTATTGACGGAGATCCGGAAAGTGGCGTAACGATCATGCAGATGGATGAGGGACTGGATACCGGAGATATGTTGATGGTTCAGAAATATACATTGGATGCCAAAGAGACCGGGGGCAGTTTGTTTGATAAATTGTCACAACTTGGCGGTCCGATGATACTAGAGGTATTGAAACAGGCAGAAGCCGGAGAACTCCATCCTGTTCCGCAGGGAGAAGAATATACGTATGCCAAGATGCTTTCCAAGGAGACGGGAAAGCTTGATTTTACCAGACCGGCGGTTGAATTAGAACGCCTGATCCGCGGACTTAATCCGTGGCCGAGTTGTTATACGGGCTTACAGGGGAAAATGCTAAAAATCTGGGATGCAGATATTGTTGATGCGGGGCAGCAGGCAGCAGAGCAGATCGAGAAAGGCCGGTGCGGTCAGATCGTATTGATTGATAAAAATCGCTTGTGGATCCAGACAGGAGATGGCTGTCTGAGTGTGCAAAGCTTGCAGCTCGCCGGCAAAAAACGAATGAATATTGCAGATTTCCTGCACGGCATGCAGATTGACTGCGGAACGATACTTGCCTGTGATTAGGCAATAGAAAGGACAGTAATACCATGGAGAAACGGCAGACGTCACAACAGAATATGAGAAATGTACGTGCTATTGCGCTGGATATTCTCCTGCAGGTGATGGAGGAAGGCAAGTATTGTGACCGGACATTACACCGTACCTTAAATAGAGAGGATACGTTGTCCAAACAACAGCGTGCGTTTCTTACCAGATTAGTAGAAGGAACTGTTGAACAGGCAATCCGTTTGGATTACATCATAGATTGTTTTTCAAAAACAAAAGTGGTCAAGATGAAACCGGTGATCCGTGAAACACTGCGTATGGCAGTATATCAGTTGTTCTATATGGATCAAGTGCCTGACAGTGCAGCCTGCAACGAAGCTGTGAAACTGGTACGTAAACGTGGTTTGAAAGGTCTTAGTGGATTTGTCAATGGCGTTCTTCGAAGTGTTATCCGTGGCAAAGATCAGATTAAATATCCGGATGCGAAAGATTTTATTTCCTACGCATCCATCAAATATTCGATGCCGGGTTGGATCATTGAATATTTTTTAGAAGAATACAGTGAAGCTGAAACAGAACAGATCCTGCAGGGGTTTATGCAGAAGGAAAGTGGTGTAACTGTGCGGTGCAATCTGAATCTGCAAAATCCGAGCGGAAATCCGGATCTTGCGGTTCCTGAGATCATAGAGTCTCTGGAGCGGCAGCAGGTAAAAGTACAGCCCGGGAAATGGTTTCCGTATGCTCTTCATTTATCCGGCTTTGAGCGCGTGGATTCTATGGAGGCGTTTGCGAGAGGAAGACTGCAGGTGCAGGATGAAAGTTCGATGCTTGTTGGTGCTGTTTCCGGGATCAAACCGGGACAAGAGGTATTGGACGTTTGTGCAGCACCGGGCGGCAAATCTCTGCACGCAGCGGATTTATTGGCAGGTACCGGTGTGATCTTTTCTTGTGACTT
>ENA-UEPV01002209-UEPV01002209.1-human-gut-metagenome-genome-assembly--contig:-NODE-2209-length-11046-cov-5.085240_pt1 | contig 11046 bp, 9 predicted proteins | sample MGYA00242942_ERZ507925 | MGnify/ENA primary metagenome ERZ507925 (study PRJEB26167, sample SAMN06115453) | human gut metagenome | host: Homo sapiens | place: China:Fujian | collected 2015-08-26... | reverse complement strand
AAAGGCTGTTATTTTTTAGAGAGTAGCAGCTTTTTTTATTTTGAATATAAAATATGACACATACACTTGACAATATGCATACATGGATGAAATAGGACATTTCTTACTAAAACAGTATGTTTATGGTATACTAGCTAGTAGTAATGCAGTTTCAACCGATATTACATATTATTATAAACAACAGCGTTAGAGCATTTATGTGATTGAAACATAGATGCTCTTTTTTTGTGCCCGTTGGGCAATGGATATGAATGTAACTTTAGGACATTTTGTCCAGAAGTTCAGATAGAGGAAATCAAGGAGGAACACGAGATGTGCATTAAAATGTGTATCTTATGGGTGAGAGCACCCACAGACAGAAGCAGCAGGAAAATATATAACAGGAGGACAGAACAATGGTCGATGAATTGACGCAGGAGTCGTTCCAGACAGGAAAGGCGATTGTGACTGTCAGCGTAGATCTGATTACTGCCATTGCAGATGCGTGCAAGCGGTCTGAACAGCAGAATCCTGGTATGAGCGAGGAACAGAAGGAGACATTGCTCGGCAAGGTTGTCGATAAGGTAATGTCGAATTATAAGGAAACGCATGGCTCATTAAAGGGATTCAACAGAGAGGGCAAGGATGTCACGCATATTGATGTGAATGATGAGAGAACAGCGGAGCTTTTGGAGAAAGCCTGTAAGAAAAGTCATATTCCGGTGGATATGAAAAAGGTAACGAGGGCAGATGGTTCCATCACGCATACTGCATTCTGTGAAGTGAAAAGCATAGACCAGATGGCAGCATTACTGAAGATGGCTTCCGAACAGGTACTTGAGGAGCAGAAGGAAATGACCAAGACACTTGTACTTTACGATGATAAGGGCAAGGAGGTCATGTCGGCTGACTTTGTAAATAATGGTGAGATAAATATGGACGATGTGCGCAATTTCAAAATAGTTGTGGTCATTGTGACCGCTGTCCAGAGCTTTGCCTAAGTATTTTCCGGGATATTTTATAATAAATTTATGGGTGGCGGTCTGTTAATAATCACTTTGATATTTTATAATGTAAGCATTGGTTGTAATTTAGTTGATTATGCAAAGGAGCTTGCAAAGCGGAGGGGGTGCAAGGCCGTCACCCTTGATTCCGGTCTTCCGCGGACAGGGGCACATGGCTTCTACGAACACTATGGATTTGAAAAGAGCTGTTATGGCTTTGAACTGATGATATAAATTATCTGAGGAGATTGGAAAGGAGACAAAATATGTGTACAGCGGCGACATATAAGACAAAGGATTTCTATTTTGGAAGAACGCTGGATTATGAATTCTCGTACGGCGATGAGATCACCGTGACTCCGAGAAATTATCCGTTTGAATTCAGATATATGGGCAGGACGGCACAGAACTTGCCAGATATCCGTTGCTGCAGGGGGAGAACATCAACTGGCAGAATTAAGTATCTGCTGCCCCCCGGGACCCGGGAAATACCAGGAAATAACTTGGCGTTTTTATCTTTTTTTCTGCATTTTGCGAAAAATTTGTGCTGTTTTATGTAATGGTGGAGCCGGCAACTGCATGGTGCCAGTAGCCATCGCAGAGCCAGTAGCCCTCCAACAGAGCCGGCAGTCTGGATGATGACAGTGGTTGCACAAACATAGAAAAGTAGATTATAATATCGGAAAAGGACGTTGCCAGTGGCAATGTACGGAAGCCAGAGTTATATCTGTGATAAGGGAGAAAGGACGAGATATGGGCAAGTCAAAGGTTACAATAAAAGAGATTGCGGATATGGCAGGGGTGTCCATAGCTACAGTTTCCCATGTTATCAACAGGACAAGGTATGTAAGACCTGAGCTTGTGGATAAGATAGAGAAGATTATTGTAGAGACGGGATATCAGAATAAGATAGCAGATAAGGAGAGAAAACTGCTGGTTGGCCGAGAGTCTACGATCGTTGCAGTCATTCCGAACATTGAAAGTACGATATACAGAGATATGGTAGCTTATGTGAAGCAGCTTGTCAGTGTACAGGGATATCAGTTCCTTGTGGCGATAACAGACAATGATCTTAAGGAGGAGACACAGGTGCTTGCCGGACTTCTGGTCAACAAGAAGGTTGCCGGTATCATACATGCGCCGGTGAGCGATGTGGCAGCCAACTACACAAAGCTTATACAGTCAGGCGTTCCATTTGTCTGCGTGGAGAGAAATATACTTGGATCAGGGATAGACTCAGTTGAGTTCCGAGACAGGGAGGCTATATTTAAGGGCGCAGATTATCTGCTCGCGAGTGGACACAAGAATGTTTTGTTTTTCAGAGAGAGTACGGACAGTACCACCAGGGATGAGAGAACAAAAGGTTTCCTGAGTGCTCTGCAGAAATATAATATAAATACAAACGATGCGAATATAGTGGATGTGACACTGGAAAATGGCGAAGATGACTGTATGCTCGTCATCCAGAAGGCGCTCCGCAGATACAGGCCGACCGCAGTTCTTGCGGGGGGCAACAGAATAACGCTCTACCTCATGAAGACACTGAGAGATATGGGAATCGACTGTCCGGGAGAGATATCTGTGGTTGGGTTTGGTGATGAGAGCTGGTCAGAACTTACATATCCTCCGCTTACCATAATCAGAAGAGATGTGAAGGGGTTAAGCACCAAGGCAGTTGGAATGCTTTTTGAGAAAATCAACACAGGTGCGGTCATATCCCATGACTGCTATGCCGATGTGGAACTGGTTGTCAGGAAATCCACCAAGATGCTGGATAATGGACCATTTGGAGATAAGGCAGCTGCCCCTGATTCCGTGGTGCTGACGAAGGAGGAAAAACAGAGGCTGAAGGCAGGACATTTCAGAGTTGCCATATCATTCCATTACACAGGTACGTCATGGGCTGAGCTTCATGAGAAGGGTATCCGTGAGGAGCTTGAGCAGTTCGGGATAGATGTGGTGTCGGTTATGGATGCACACTTTGACTCGGAACTGCAGAATGCGCAGCTTGATGGAATAAGACTTCAGAAGCCGGACGCAGTTATAGCTATTCCGGCGGATGACAGCCGTACCAGAGAGAAGTTTCAGGAACTTTCCAAAGTGTCAAAGCTGGTGTTCATAAGCAATGTTCCGGATGGCATGTCCAAGAACAGCTATGTGTCCTGTGTATCAGTAAATGAGTCGGAGAATGGAACGAACACGGGAAGAATGCTGGGGGAATACTGCAAGGAGAACAAGAAAAAAAAGGCAGGTTTCATTATTCATGGTGCGGCATTCTATGGAACAAGAGTCAGGGATAACGCCGCTGAGAGGATAATCAAGGACAGTTATCCTGATATTGACATAGTTACGATCAGGAGTTTTGGAGAGATATCCAATGCATATCAGGTAGCCCAGGACGTGATAACTGCCAATCCTGAAATTGAGGCAATGTATGTGAGCTGGGATCGCCCGGCACTTCTGGTTATAAAGGCACTCAAGGAGCTTGGCAGGGAGGATGTGGCGGTGTTCACCACGGACCTTGATCATGGAATTGCCAGGTGCATGGAGGAAGGAATCGTCAAGGGACTCAGCACGCAGAGACCATACGAGCAGGGAAGAGCGGCCGCGACAGTTGTTGCCAAGTCCCTGGTAAGTGAAGAACAGCTCCCAAAGTATGTGGGAGTTCAGCCGTATCAGGTTGAGCCAAAACAGCTCAGGCTTGCATGGAAGGAAATCTTCCATGAGTCCATGCCGGACAGATTGAGGTGATATGACATCTTTAGTTAGTCCGTGCCGGACAGATTGAGGTGATATGGCAGCTTTAGTTAGTCTGTGTCGGACAGAGTTAGAAACTGTATCTTTTTATCTAAAAAAGAATCCGTTAGAGAGAAAATTGTATCTTTCTGGCGGATTTTTTGCATTTATACACAAGAGACAAGGTGACAAGTAACGGGTGTCAATCATACACTACAAATCCCATAAGTATGACATCTGGTAAACTATTTACGTAAAAAATGATAAAAGACCCGCGAACCCTATAATACAATAGAGCCTTATTTGTGCAAAATGATGAATAAATAATAAATAAAACACTTGATATTGACAATAACCGACAAAGGTTATATCATCAAAACATGCAAGGGACGAAAAACAGTTTAAAATTTACGTAAATAAACCGGTTGAGAACAGTTTTTCGACAACGAGTTAGCAAAGAAAACACATGATAGTGGAGGTAAAAATTATGAGAAAATTTAAAAAGTTATTAGCAGTTGGAGCATGCCTGTGCATGTCACTCAGTTTACTGGCAGGTTGTGGATCAGGATCAGGAAACGCTTCGGGCAGCGGTTCATCTGATTCAGGTACAAAGCAGGAGAGCACAAAGTCATCTGACCTGTCATTTGCATTTTGTACAAACACACTCAACAATACATTCCAGAGTTCAATTGATGCCAAGCTCAAGGAGCTCTGCGATGCGAACGGAATATCATATACATGTCTTGATCCTGACTACGATCTGAACACACAGCTCAGCCAGTTATCAGACGTGGCAAATAGTGGATACGACGCAGTGTTCATCATCCCGGTTGATTCAGCAGGTATCACATCAGGTCTTGCAGAGATCAAGGATGCAGGAATCCCAATCTTCAATGTAGATACAGCAGTTATCGAGGATGACATAGAGAACTTCGTAACACAGTTCGTTGGGACAAATGCTTACATGGCAGGACAGCTTGTCGGTGAGCAGATGGCTAAGGATTATCCGGACGGAGCAGACATTGCGATCCTTGACTTCCCATCAAATGAGAGTTGTGTAGACCGTGTAAATGGTTTCCTTGACGGACTCGGTGATAACAAGGATAAGTTCAACATCGTAGCACAGCAGGATGGCGAGGCAGCACTTGATGCATCAATGAGCCTTGCAGAGGATATCATCACAGCAAACACAGATCTTCAGGCATTCTTCTGTATCAATGATCCTTCAGCACTTGGCGCTGCAGCAGCAGTTAAGGCAGCCAACAAGACAGGTCAGATTGGTGTATACAGTATCGATGCTTCACCAGATGGCAAGCAGGCACTCCTCGACGGCGAGTTCACAGCAGTTGCATGTCAGGTTCCTGTACAGATTGCTGAGTACGCATTCAACGCAGCACAGAAGTATGTGGGCGGAGATACAACGATCGACGAGAAGAAGGTATATCTTGACTCACACCTCGTACTCAAGGATGAGGCTGAGCAGACAGTTAACGATTGGCAGTAAGACCGGATCGAAGCCGGCAGTAACAGCACGGGGCTGCCCCCGGCTGGACATACATGACACAACGTAGGTGTATATAACACGGGAGAGACCGGGGATCTTAGATCTCCGGCCGAGATCCCGAAAAAGCAGGATAACAAAAGATCTATTTTAGAAACTTGGAGGTTTAATATGGGACAGACAGTTCTGGAAATGATAGGGATAAAGAAAAGCTTCTCCGGAATATATGCTTTAAGTGGCATCGACTTTTCCCTTGAGCTGGGAGAGGTACATGCACTGCTCGGTGAGAATGGTGCAGGAAAGTCCACACTGATCAAGGTCCTCGGCGGAATTTACCAGCCCGACAGCGGAATCATCAAGGTAAATGGCAAGGAGGTTAAGATCAACGGAGTTCCGGCTGCCAGAGAAAATGGTATAGGAATAATACATCAGGAAATCGTACTTGTTCCATATCTTTCGGTGGCACAGAATTTGTTTCTCGGCAGAGAGATAAGGACAAAGCTTGGAACGCTGGACTTTGCAGAGATGAACAGAAGAGCAGAGGAGATGATATCGTCCCTCGGTGTGAATATAAAAGCAGACACGATAGTAGAGAATCTGACCATCGCACAGCAGCAGATGGTGGAGATCGTCAAGGCGGTCTCATTCAACGGTAAGATCATAGTTATGGACGAGCCTACCTCATCACTCTCAAATGAAGAGGTGGAGCAGTTATTTGAGATCATTGAGAATCTCAGAAAGAAACAGGTAAGTATAATCTACATCTCCCACAGAATGGAGGAGCTCTTCAGGATATCTGACAGAGTTACCGTCATCAGGGATGGTGCATACGTAGGAACAAAAAAGACATCTGAGACCAACCCGAATGAGCTGGTTGCGATGATGGTAGGAAGAGATCTGGAGAGCTTCTATGCCAGGGATTACTGTGACATGGACAAGGCAGAGGTTGCTCTGGAGGTAAAGAACCTTTCGCAGACAGGTGTCTTTGAAGATATAAGTTTTTCGGTACACAAGGGTGAGATCCTGGGATTCTCAGGTCTGGTCGGTGCCGGACGAAGCGAGATCATGGAGGCGGTATTTGGTGCCACACAGCCTACATCAGGCGAGGTGATACTCGGCGGAAAGCTGGTACACTTCAAGAATCCGATGCAGGCGATCAAGTCAGGCGTAGCCCTGGTTCCTGAGGACAGAAAGAAGCAGGGACTGGTGCTCGGCAACAGCGTGGCGTTCAACCTTACACTCTCATCCCTCAGATTCTATATGAATGGAATCGCCATAAGCGAGAAAAAGCGCGGTGAGGTCATAGACCATTATTCAAAGCGGTTGCGGATCAAGGCGGCGTCACCTGAGATCGAGGCGGGCAGCCTGTCAGGTGGAAATCAGCAGAAGGTAGTTCTGGGCAAATGGCTTGCAACCAAGCCGGATGTGCTCATTCTGGATGAGCCGACCAGAGGCGTTGATGTAAATGCAAAATTTGAGATATACACAGTAATCAATGAACTGGCAAAGGAAGGCATAGCGATAATCATGGTATCCAGTGAGCTTCCTGAGATCATCAACATGTGCGACAACGTATGTGTGGTCAGAGCCGGAAAACTCGTGAAGAAGCTGTCAAAGGACGAGCTCTCACAGGAAGAGATAATGAAATACGCTGCAGGAGGTATCGAATAATATGGGCGAGACAAAGAAGAATTCAAAAGCAACTTCTATATTAAAAAACAATCCCCTGACATCCATAGTCAAGGGCAACATAGGAATCATAGTGGTTCTGATAATCATGTGTGTGGCCGTAGCACTTGCCACAGACAAGTTTTTAACGACCAACAACATCATATCAGTGCTTAGACAGATATCGATCAACACATACATAGCACTTGGAATGACACTCATAATCATACTTGGTCACATTGACCTGTCAGTTGGATCGATAGTAGCTATGTCGGGAACTCTGACCGTAGGTTTTATAGTTAATCAGGGACTTCCTCTCGGCGTAGCAATAGCAGCAGGCCTTCTGGTCGGCACAGCGGCTGGCTTTGTAAGTGGTTTCATAGTAGCCAATTTCAAGGTGCCTGCATTCATCATCACAATGGCCATGATGAACATAGCAAGTGGTATAGCTTATGTCTACACAGGTGGACAGTCAACACGTATCACAAACAAGCTCTTCATCGAGATCGGTACAGGATATCTGTTCAATGTGATCCCACTTCCGGTAGTGTACATGGTAGTTCTCATCATACTGTTCAGCTTCATCCTCAGTAAGACAAAGTTCGGAACATACGTATACGCGATAGGTGGTAACCGCGAGGCCGCAAGACTTTCAGGTGTACCTATCAAGAAGATAGAGATCATAGTGTTTACAATATCAGGACTTCTCTCAGCATTCGCAGGACTTGTACTCTGTTCAAGAATGTACTCAGGCCAGCCTTCAGTTGGAAGCGGATACGAGCTTGATGCCATCGCAGCCTGTGTACTTGGCGGAACCTCTATGACAGGTGGTAAAGGAAGGATCAGTGGAACAGTATTTGGTGCCATGGTCATCGGAATCATCTCAAATGGTCTTAACCTTATCGGAGTGTCATCATACTGGCAGCTCATTATCAAGGGTCTCATCATCGCATGTGCGGTACTCCTTGATGGACAGAAGGGCAAGCTTGAGCTCCTCAAAAAGAAGAAACTTGCAGCAAACTAGTAGAAAGAGAGGACTGATAATATGGAGATTTTTAGAAAGATGTCCTTCGCGGATTCCACGGGAGATGCAATACCTTTCTACCACGAGGGCAAATATCATATATTCTCACTGACTTCCCCTCCGGGAACAACAGTGTACCCGGCAAGACTCAGAACAACATGGAGCCACAGTGTATCAGATGATCTGGTGCACTGGGAGGAGCTTCCTACAGCACTCTATCCGGGCGAGGGCGACGAGCCGGATGCATCAGGAGTATGGACTGGATCAGTCATATACGGCGAGGGCAAATACCATGCATTCTATACAGGTTACTGCCTCACCGCAGAGTATCAGCAGACCATATGCCACGCTACAAGCGACGATGGAATCACGTGGGTGAAGGATGCAGCCAATCCGGTCATCACACCTATGATAGAGCTTTACGAGAAGCTTGACTGGAGAGATCCATATGTATTCTACAATGAGGAGGACAAATGTTACTGGATCCTCATATCAGCGAGAAGGTTGGATATGCCGATAACCAGAAGAGGATGTATAGTTCTCTACAGATCAAAGGATCTGGTCAACTGGGAATATTACGGACCGATATATTCACCGGGACACACCAACTGTCCTGAGTGCCCTGAGATGTACAAGATGGGAGACAATTGGTATCTCTCATACTCAAGATTCTCAGAATATGTGAATACAATATACAGAGTTGCAAAGTCACCATTTGGCCCATGGAGAAAGCCAAAGAAGGATGGCATAGGCGGAAGAAGATTCTACGCAGCCAAGTCCATGCAGGATGATGACGGCAGACGCTTCTACTTCGGTTGGGCTCACGACAGAGCAGACAGAAGCGACAGAGGTGAATGGTACTGGGGCGGAACCTTCTGCGTGCCGCACGAGGTAGTTGCCACAGCGGATGGAGAACTTGACGTAAAGCTTCCAAAGGAATATGAGCATGTATTTGAAAAGCCTGTGGCATGGGATTACATCCCTGTACTTGGAAATGCAGAGCTTCACGGAGACAGACTGGTTGAGATGGATTCAGTAAGCACATGTACATACGGATTCCTTGGACACAACGAGGAGAGCTACATGCTGAAGTGCAAGATCATGCCTAGAGAGGTGTATGACCATTTCGGTATACTGCTCAAGTCAGACAAGGAAGCAAGCGGATGCCTTCTCCTTGAGTTCGATGTGGCCATGCAGAGAGTGTCATTGGTAAATCTTCCTATGGGAGTTGACCCGTTCTGGGTTCAGTCCTGTCAGGCTGTGCCTCCTGCAACGGAGCCGGGCCCTGATGGAGTCAGAGTGTGCGAGAAGACATTTGACATAACAGAGGGCAGTGAGATAGATGTGAAGATCATCGTTGACCATGATATGGTGGAGGTATTTGTCGGAGAACAGGTGGCATTTACATACAGGATATATGCAAAGCCTGAGTTTGAGACAGGACTTCTGGCACAGGATGCAAGAGTAGAATTCTATGACATAGAGATTACAGGAAAGTAAAATTCACAAGGAGGATCCAACATGGAAAAGAAATATGATGTTGTGGCTCTTGGTGAATTCCTGATAGACTTTACCCCTGCCGGAAGCACTGATTCCGGGATGAAGCTCTTCGAGCAGAATCCCGGAGGCGCTCCGGTAAATATGCTCACGGCAGTCAGCAAGGCCGGACTTAAGACCGCGTTTATAGGAAAGGTCGGGGATGACATGCATGGCAATTTCCTTATTGAGACGGCAAAGCAGGCAGGGATAGATACCAGAGGTATAGTTGTCGATGACACGGTATTTACCACTTTGGCATTTGTCACTCTGGATGAGAACGGAGAGCGTGAATTCTCATTTGCCAGAAAGCCGGGAGCGGACACAATGCTCTGTTACAAGGAAGTGGATGCCGACCTGCTAAGAGACACAAAGGTGTTCCATATAGGCTCGCTGTCTCTCACGGATGAACCGGCCAGAACCACCACATTCCAGGCGGTGAGAGAGGCGAGAAAATACGGAGCGGTGATATCCTATGATCCAAATTACAGAGAGCCGCTGTGGGACAACAGAGAAAATGCGATGGAGAGAATGAAGAGTATTCTCCCATTTGTAGATATAATGAAGCTTTCGGATGAGGAGACGGCACTCCTCACACCATTTGAAGATCCGAAGGAGGCTGCGGAGTATCTCCTTGGAACAGGCGTCAGACTTGTTGCGGTCACCCTGGGAAGTGAGGGCGTGCTGATATGCAGCAGGGATGGCAGCAGAAAAGTTCCTGGATTTGTCAGCCATGTGGTCGACACAACCGGAGCTGGAGATTCGTTCTGGGGGGCATTTGTATCGCAGCTTATAAGGGCGGACAAGAGCCTGGAGGAATTCAGTATAGACGAGCTTGAAGAATTTGCAAGATATGGAAATGCGGTGGCGAGCCTGTGTGTCGAGAAGCGCGGAGGACTCAGATCGATTCCTGAAGAGAGCGAGACATTTGAGAGACTCGCAGTAAAGTAAGTGTACTACAATTTTTCACATAAAATTTTCCCTTAACCCTGAAGGCCGGAGAGTTTCCGGTCTTCTTTTTTGTACAATCTAACATTTGAACAGTATAATCATTCGAAAGTGCATTGACTCATAATTCCATTTCCTATAATATGTGGCTGGTGAACAAAAAAATAATCATATATACCACATATTATTAGGAAGAAGAGATGATAAATTGGGAGGAGAGAAACAGAGCGAAAATACCAGAATCATATAAGGAGTGGCTTAGATTTTCAGGGAAATGTCGTATAGCAGGTAATACTGCAACATTTTGGGGACCGAATGAATTCCATTCTGAATATGTACCAGAAGGATTGGTTATAATTGGGGAAATTAATGGTGATGGAGAAGTGGTGTGCTTTTCAAAGAATGAAGGCATTTTTGTACGGGTATTTGAAGGGAAAACAACAGAGATTAATGATTTTGCGTGTGTTCTTAAGGAAATAATAAAATTAATGGATGATAAACCTATCTTATCTCAAGAAAGATATTTAGAAATATTGCAGAAAAAACAAGAATTGTAGCAAATCCCGGCTGCTATACAACAACCTCGATTCTTACCTTATATCCAATGGTAAAAGAAGGGCTGATTGACCCGGATACCATTATTATTGATG
>ENA-UEPV01002207-UEPV01002207.1-human-gut-metagenome-genome-assembly--contig:-NODE-2207-length-11051-cov-2.876435_pt1 | contig 11051 bp, 9 predicted proteins | sample MGYA00242942_ERZ507925 | MGnify/ENA primary metagenome ERZ507925 (study PRJEB26167, sample SAMN06115453) | human gut metagenome | host: Homo sapiens | place: China:Fujian | collected 2015-08-26... | reverse complement strand
GAACCCCGAAAAATACATTGTATTCTGAGAGAAAGACTATGAAGAAGAAACAAATCGCAATATTAGGTTCTACGTGCTCTATCGGCACACAGGCTTTGGAAGTCATTGCCGAGCATCCGGATTTATATGAGGTGTATGCACTCACTGCAAACAACCGGGTAGAACTTCTGATAAAACAAGCTCTGAAATTTCAACCGGAAGTAGTAGTCATAGCCAACGAAAGCAAATACACACAACTGAAAGAGGCGTTGGAAAACCAACCGATCAAAGTATATGCCGGAGCAGAAGCACTGGCACAAGTGGTCGAAGCCCAACCGATAGATATAGTTTTGACGGCAATGGTGGGATATGCGGGGCTGAAACCGACGATCGCAGCGATCAAAGCCGGTAAGGCGATCGCATTGGCAAACAAAGAGACGTTGGTGGTGGCCGGCGAACTGATCACGGCTTTGGCTGTCGAACACAAAGTGCCGATCCTGCCTGTCGACTCTGAACATTCTGCCATTTTCCAGTGTTTAGCGGGAGAGTGGGAGAACCCAGTGGAAAAGATATTGCTGACGGCTTCCGGCGGTCCTTTCCGTACCAAGACAATGGAGGAACTGGCAGTTGTGACCAAGGCACAGGCGTTGAAGCATCCCAACTGGAGTATGGGGGCGAAAATCACGATCGACTCGGCGTCGATGATGAACAAGGGGTTCGAGATGATAGAGGCGAAGTGGCTGTTCGGGGTTACGCCGGAACAGATACAGGTCGTGGTGCATCCGCAGTCGGTGATCCATTCGATGGTTCAGTTTGAAGATGGTGCGGTGATCGCCCAGTTGGGGATTCCCGACATGAAACTTCCGATCAGCTATGCTTTCTCATATCCCAAGCGGTTGCACAGTAAAGCACCCCGTTTGGACTTCACTCAATATGCGACGCTTACTTTCGAGGAGCCGGATATGGAACGTTTCCGTAACTTGGCGTTTGCGTTCGATGCAGTCAGGAAAGGTGGTAATATGCCTTGTATCTTGAATGCTGCCAACGAAGTAGTGGTCGCTGCTTTCCTGCGTGACGAGATCGGCTTCTTGCAGATGAGCGACGTGATTGAAAAAACAATGGCGAAAGCCACTTTCATCTCTGTCCCTACCTACGAAGATTATGTGGCGACGGATGCGGAGGCGAGAAAAATTGCGGAGCAATTTTTTAATTGATAGTTAGGAGAGAAAATATTATAAAGAAAGATAATAGATAATAATTAAGAACAAGACGATTGAGGATGGACAAGGGACAAGAAGAAGTATGAAGGTATTTAATTGTCAATTGTTCATTGTCAATTGTCAAGAGACAAAGTATGGAGACATTTTTAGTTAAGGCTCTACAGCTCATTTTGAGTTTATCGATATTGGTGTTGGTCCACGAATTCGGACATTTTATCTTTGCTCGTATCTTTAAGGTTCGGGTGGAGAAATTTTACCTTTTCTTTGACCCGTGGTTCTCGATTTTCAAGTTTAAGCCTAAAAACAGTGATACGGAGTATGGTGTCGGCTGGCTTCCTTTGGGAGGTTATTGCAAGATATCCGGTATGATCGATGAGAGTATGGACAAGGAGGCGATGGCACAGCCGCCGAAACCTTATGAGTTCCGTTCTAAGCCTGCCGGACAACGGTTGATGATCATGGTTGCCGGTGTGTTGTTTAACTTTTTGTTGGCGCTGTTTATTTATTCGATGGTGTTGTTCACTTGGGGGGATACGTTCCTGCCGTTGAAAAATGTGAAGGCGGGTATGGATTATAGTGAGACTTTCCATAACGTTGGATTCCAGGATGGCGATATCTTGCTGAAAGCGGACGATACGGAGTTGGAGCGTTTCGGAGAGGATTGTTTCCGCCGTGTACTCAATGCACAGACCGTAACGGTTTTGCGTGGTGGTGTTGAAACGGTAATTCCCATCCCTGAAGATATGGCACAGCGCGTTATGCGGGATAAGAAAGGATTTGCCTCCTATCGTTTCCCGATGGTCGTGCGCGAATTGGGTAAGACGGAAAGTGGCGAATCACCTGCCGCAGTTGCCGGTTTGCAACCGGGAGACAGTATCGTTTCTATTAATGGCATCGTAACCCCTTCTTTCTATGAGGTAGGTGAAGTGCTTGCACAAAATAAGGATAAGGATGTATTGGTCGGTTTTTATCGTGCCGGTATCCCGCAGACATTGACACTGCATACGGATACGGCTGGGAAAATGTGTATTTATTCTGTTTCGCCTTTTGATATGTATCAGACGGTGACTCGTAAATATGGTTTCTTCGAATCTTTCCCTGCCGGTGCTATGCTAGGTGTGAACACACTGCAAGCGTATGTCAGCGACATGAAATATGTCTTTACGAAAGAAGGAGCTTCCAGCCTGGGAGGGTTCGGTACGCTCGGCAGTCTGTTCCCGGCGGAATGGGATTGGCATTCGTTCTGGATGAAAACGGCTTTCCTTTCTATCATCCTCGCCTTTATGAATATTCTGCCGATTCCGGCTTTGGACGGCGGGCATGTGATGTTCCTGCTCTATGAAGTGATTGCACGCCGCAAGCCGAGTGACAAATTCCTCGAATATGCACAAGTTACCGGGATGTTCCTGTTGTTTGCTTTACTGATCTATGCGAACGGAAACGACATTTTCAGGTTCTTCTTCAAGTAGTGAAGTAAATGATATATGAATAAACAGCCGCTTATCATTCTTTTAACAGAGATGGATAAGCGGCTGTTCTTGTAAAGAGACGTCTGTTTAAGCTGAGGCATCATTCAAAACACCGATGCTTTGATTTCAAAACACCGGTGTCTTGGATGCGAAACACCAGTGTTTTGAAAAGGAGGGGTAGAGGGTGCTTAGAACAGGCTGCTGATATCTATGTCTGCCACTCCTGCCGTTGCTTCCGGAAGTGTGATAAGGGCAGTTTCTGGAAATTCCTTTTCCAGATATTGGGTGAGGTATTCCAGGGTGTTGGCGGTTATCAGTTCGTCTGTAGGCGGATAAAGATTGTAAACAACCGTTCGGACCGGAATTCCGTATTGTTTGCAGGCGTAGAGACTTAATAATGTATGGTTGATGCTACCTAATTTGCCGGATGTCACCAGGATAACCGGGTATCCTTGCTCTTTTACATAATCGATGGCGAGCGAATGAAAATCGTTCGGAACCATCAATCCGCCCGCACCTTCCAGCAAGACGTACTCATATTTCTCTTGTAGGCGGCGGGTTGCCTCGGTGATGACAGAGAGATCGATTGTCTTCCCGTCTTTCTCCGCAGCCATGTGGGGAGAGCAGGGATAGGTGAAGATGTAAGGACAAGTTAATCCGGCTTTATCCTCTTCAGTGAAAGGAATTCCCTGTATTTTCCGGTGCATTTCGATATCTTCCGAGACTTCTGTGCAACCCGTTTGAATCATTTTCTGGGTGATGACTTTTTTCCCTTTTTCAGCCAATGCGCATGCAATCATGCCGGTGGCGAAAGTTTTACCGATATTGGTATCGATTCCTGTAATAAATAAGACTGTTCCTTTCATATCCTTTTTTATTTTTTGGTTGCTAATATATAAAGCGGGCGGTATGTGAGTGTCACTTGGCCGTCGGTTGTCGCGAACTGTTCCACATATTGCCGGCAGAATGATTCCTGCCGGCCTTTTGTCCAACAGCCGTTTCCGGTCGCTGTGACGCCCGTTGCTTTGAGGTGTCTCAGTACGTCCAGTGGGGTTTTGAAGGTAAGGACGATCGTATCCTCTTCTTGATGCAGCAGATTGAAATCTGCTGTGGATAGCCATCCTACAAGTGTATCGGAGGTCGGGTACACAAGTCCTTTTCCTGTCAGTTTCTTGATCTCATACAGATTGCCGGGGACAAAAGTGCTGAACAGGAGTAATCCTTGCTGCATCAGCAGTCCCGACAGTTTATGGAGAAATGTTTCCGGTTCTTTCATCCACTGGAAAACAGAGGCGGATGCAATCAGGTCAAACTTGCCGGGAAAGGATAGTGTTTCGGCATCCCCAGCTATGAAGCGGGGAGGAGAACCAGGGAAGAGCTGCTCTATCTTTTCCTGGCAGTCCTCGCAAAGATCATTCAGTATCCATTCGTCAATATGGCATTGTTGTTTCAGCACTCCGGTGAATCCGCCCGTGCCACAGCCAATTTCCAGCATCCGTTTGTAACGGACATTCGCCTGATGAGGGAGGAGAGAAGCGAGTTTCCGACTGATACGGTGTTGGGCATCGGCATGGTTGTCGTAGCTGGACAAAGCACGTGTAAAGCGGATATGTATCTGTTTAGTTTCTATTGCTTCCATATTTCGTCCCATTGTTTCCATAAATAAAAAGGATAGTGTGGAGCTTCTATCTCGGTTATAGGACAACGGCCTTGCCAGAAGGCACGCAGATTCTCGGTAGGAAAGATCCGGTCTTTGGAGGAGATGAGAGCCTGTGTCCATCCGTTAAACAAGGCGGAAGCTGGTGAGGCTTTCTTTATTTCGGCGTACAGGTACTCCAATTCTTCCCGGATGTCGGCGAGCGGACGAGGCGGTATCTGCTCGTAGGCTTGCAGAATATCCCGTTTGCCGCACATGCGCCGGTTGAAGCGTCGCATGCCTTCTTCGGTTACGTTATCCAATGTTCCCCGGAAGATCGTTTCCGGGATACCCCACCGGTCATGAACGGGGCAGGGAGTCCCGTTGACGGCAATGGCTTCGGTGAAAGATACAGGCTTTTTACCAAACATGACCGAAGCAGCCCATACACCTAATGACCAAGCTACCAGTCGGATTTTCCGGTATCCGGAAAGGGCTTCTCCTTCAAAATCCATTCCCCGGTAGTCATAGCAAATCCAAAGATCCGTATCCGGTTCCGTTTCCAGCTGCCGGAATACTTCAGGAGAAGCTGCCCAGCCTGAAAAGATGAGAAGAAGTTGGCTGTTGCCTGTTTTTGTTTGTTTATATATGTTCATGCTTTTGATTTATGAATTTTGATTTATGAATGGTGAATTATATTTGTGTGTTTTGATATAAATCATAATTCATTAATCATAAATCGGATCTCCTCTTCAGTTATGTCGGCTGTTAATGAGAAGCGTATCCGCGCTGTCCCTTTGGGGACTGTGGGAGGGCGGACGGGGAGGCAGTAGAAACCTTTCCGCTGCAGGTAGAGGCTTGTCTGGATACAGTCTTCGTTTTCTCCAATAATGAAGGGAATGATGTGGCTTGCCGATATTTCTCCCCCTTTCCCTTTCAAGGCCTCTGAAAGCAAGTGGCTGGTAACGGCCAGACGATGCCGTTCGTCGGTAAAGCTGGGAAGTCTCTCAAACAGAAACTTTGTCCAGGCGATTTGAGCAGGTGGGAGTGCCGTGCTGAATATCAGAGGGCGCATCGTATTGATCAGATATTCCCTAACCGTCCGGCTGCACAACAGATAGGCTCCCATTGATCCCAAAGCCTTTCCGAAGGTACCGACCAAGAGATCTATATCGCGGATGCAATCCTGCTCTTCGGCGACCCCCAAGCCGTTTTCCCCTCTTACACCGATAGCATGCGCCTCGTCTACATAAAGCCATATATTCGGATATCTTTTCTTTAAGGATACCAGCCGGCCGAGATCGGCGATATCTCCATCCATGCTGAAAATACTTTCCGTGACGATAATAATTTGCTCGTATGCATGTACGTATTTAGCCAATAGCTGTTCCAAATGCTCATAATCGTTGTGACGGTAACGTTGGTAAGGTGCGCCGCTCAGCAGAATCCCGTCGATGATACTCGCATGTACCAGTTTGTCCGCCAGGATCAACGACTGTTTATCCGTCAAGGCGGGAAGTATTCCGGTATTGGCATGGTAACCGCTGTTGAACAGCAGGGCGGCTTCGCGTCCGAAGCGGTTGGCCATCAGTTCTTCCAGCTCGGTATAGACCATGAAATTCCCAGTCAGTAACCGGGATGAAGAAGAAGAGAACGGCAGGCCGCTTTCCTGCAACTGTTCGATAAACTCGTCCCGCAGATCCTGCCGGGACGAGAGTCCGAGGTAGTCGTTGGAAGATAGGTTGAGCATTGTCTGCCCCTCTTTTTCGATCCATTTGCCACGATGGACGATATCAGGAAGACTGCGCAGATTACCGGAAGCCCTTAGTTTCTCCAATATGTCGTTATAATCTTTCATCTTATTTTGAATCTAATACGGTTAACAGCCCTTTTGTTAATTTAGACAATTCCTCTTTTTGAATGATAAAGGGTGGCATCAGGTAAACCAACTTACCGAACGGGCGGACCCAGATGCCCTTTTCGATAAAACGTTTTTGTAAGACGGCCATATTTACCGGTTCTTTCATCTCGATCACACCGATGGCTCCCAACACACGTACCTCTTGTACGTCGGGGAAAGATGAGGCAGGAGCCAGTTCTTCCCGAAGCTGTGACTCTATGGCCTTCACCTTTTCCTGCCATCCGCTTTCCAACAGGAGCGAGACCGATGCCGATGCGATTGCACAGGCCAACGGGTTTCCCATGAAAGTGGGCCCGTGCATGAAACACCCTGCCTCACCACTGCAAATCATATCGGCTACGGGTGTACTGGTGACGGTTGCCGACAGTGTCATGTAGCCTCCCGTCAATGCTTTGCCGATGCACATGATGTCCGGTTCCACCCCGGCCCATTCCCAGGCGAAAAGCCGCCCGGTCCGTCCGAATCCCGTTGCGATTTCATCAAAGATCAGCAATACTTGATACCGGTCACACAGTTCACGTGCCGCTATCAGGAATGTGGGTGAATAGAAGTACATGCCACCTGCTCCTTGGACGACAGGCTCGAGGATCAGGGCTGCGATCTCTTCCGCATGCTTCTCAAACAAGTCTTTTAAAGGTTCAATCGCCTTTTCGTCCCATTTTTCCTCGAATCTGACGGAAGGCTGGGGTATAAAGTATTGTACAGGCAGGCTTCCGGAAAAGATCCCATGCATGCCGGTAACCGGATCGCAGACAGACATTGCGTGCCAGGTATCTCCATGATAGCCGCTTCGGATGGTCGCGAAAGCATATTTTTTTTGTTTCCCTTGTGACTGCCAATATTGGATGGCCATCTTCATGGCGACTTCTACTGCAACGGAACCGCTGTCGGCAAAGAATATCTTTTGCATGGAAGGAGGCAGCAACGGGAGCAACTTGGCTGCCAGCTCTACTGCCGGTTCGTGGGTAAAGCCTCCGAACATAATGTGGCTCATTTTGTCCAACTGTGCCTTGGCCGCAGCATTCAACACCGGATGATTATAACCATGCACGGCCGCCCACCATGATGACATGCCGTCGATCAGTTTTCGGCCGTCTTTCAGGGTGATCGTAACCCCTTCTGCTCGTTCGACCGGATAGACCGGAAGCGGATCGATTGTCGATGTATACGGATGCCAGATGTGTTCCCGGTCAAAGTGTAGTAATTCTTCTGTCGTCATCTTTCCCAATCTGTATTTTCGGTTAATGAATATCCTTCGGAGGTGAAAAGAGCTTTGTCTTCCGCTACCCGGCTCCCGATCGTTGTCAGCAGGTCGCCGATGATCGCCGAATTGATACCTATATAAAGAGCCTTGCGCTGTATCTTTTCACTTAGTTGGGCCCGTCCGCCTGAGAAACGCAGGTAAGCATTCGGGTTGATGAAACGAAACAGGGCGATCGTGGTCAGGAACTCTTCATCCGTCAACGGTTGTGCCTTTTCCAACGGTGTGCCGGGTATTGGTTGCAGGAGGTTCAGCGGGATAGAGAGAATCCTTTCCTTTTGAAGCAATAAAGCCATCTCGATACGTTGCTCTACCGTTTCACCCATCCCGATTATCCCACCTGAACAGATACGGAAACCTATTTCCCGTGCCGTCCGGATCGTTTCTAGTTTCTGTTCCGGCGTGTGGGTCGTACAAAGGGTGCGGAAGTAGGAGGGGGCTGTTTCTATATTGCAATGGTAATTTTCCGTTCCGCTGTCGTAAAGGGCTTGCAGTTGCTCACGGTTTAGGAGTCCCATCGAGGCGCAACATTTGATATCGCAGGTTCGCTTGATACGGCGTACGGTCTCTGTAATCTTTACCATATCTTTGTCCGAAACCTTCTTACCGCTGGTGACAAGTGCAAAACGGCTGATTCCTTGCTTATGGTTATGTGTCGCATGGCGGATACATTCTTCTGCCGGCAACAGCGGGTAAAGCGTCACGTTTGTTTTATAATGTCCGGACTGTGCACACCATTTACAGTCTTCGCTGCAATTCCCGCTTTTGGCATTGATGATGGAACAAGTGTCGAACTTGTTTCCCATGAAGTGGCGGGTGATCTGATGAGCTGCTTCGTAGAGGGCTTCCTTATCCGGAACGGCAGCCAGTTCTTTTGCTTGTTCTTCGTTGATCATGCCACCGGAAAGAACGTGTTGTTTGAGTGTTTCAATCATGTATTTGGGTATTTGTATAAACGAAAATCGCGGAAGGCCTTCAGTTTATAACTGAGACCTTCCGCGATTTCGGAAATGTTATCTTTTATTATATGTGCATACGATATGTGTGCATACGATGCCGCAGGTCGGTTTGCGATCTGGACAGGACATAAGGCTTGCAGGAGCAGGGACAGGGTGATGTCTTTTGAACAGTCTGGATGAGATGTATTCTCCTTTTCTTCAGTCTCCCCATCGTTTACCTTGTCGAAAGTGAGCACGGACGTATGTACGGAACCGTTTTTAGCCTGGAACCGTTCAGATACGTTTGCCGACAACTGCCCGATCGTAACGGCATGTTGTATACTGATGAAAGCAGCATACCTCTTCCGGCTCCATCTTCTGAAGCGGAGAGCAACAGGTTTGTATGTATACTGCTTCCTCATGGTCTTATGCTACCTTTTCTAATTTTTTCATGACAGAGAAAATGAATACGGCAGAAACGAGACATACGCCGACCAATACACCCCATACGATCCACAGAGGCATATCTCCCCAAATCCACGCTGCTACGGCTGTCAAATAGTTTCCGATAGCTGTTGCAACGAACCAACCTCCCATCATCATACCTTTGTATTTGGGAGGAGCCACCTTCGAAACAAAGGAAATACCCATAGGCGAAAGTAATAACTCACCGAATGTAAGAACCAAATAAGTGGAAATTAACCAATTGGGTGAAACGAAAGAGGCAGTACCGGCCTGGATTGCTTCGGATTGTGCTTCGGGAGTCAATAGGCCGAATGATGAAAACATCATTAAGATGAATCCGCATGCTGCCACCAGCATGCCGAGACCGATTTTACGCGGTGCCGACGGTTCTTTGCCTTTTCTGGATAATGCCCCGAAAATAGCCATGGAAACAGGAGTTAAAGCAACCACAAAGAATGGGTTGAATTGCTGGAAAATAGGAGCATCTACGGGAACCGAACCATTGAGTGAACTATAGCGGTATCCTAAGAATGCAAGTGCAAGTAGAATGACGATACCGGATATTGCTTTGCCTTTTCCTGTAGAAGACTGGAATAAGGAAAATAGACCATAGACGATAAAGATTATGGCAACCAGATTCCATACATCGAACATCATGCTTTCCAAGCCAGTTGAACTTTTGGCCGTGAACTCATCGGCAAAATAAGTCAGGGTAAGTCCGTTTTGGTGGAATGCCATCCAGAAAAAGATGACAACTGCAAACACTAAACACAGAGCTATGATACGGTCTTTTGTTTCTCTCGGAGAGAGTTCTTCCACTTTGGCCGTTTCCTTTCCTGCGCTTGTTTGTTTGATATTTCCTTCCACATGCTTGAATGTGCGGCGAGAGGAATAATAGATAGCCATGGATATGATCAGAGAAACGCAGGCCACTCCGAAAGCAAAATGATAAGAGTCGTTGACACTAACCCCTAAATTTTGCTGGGCGTATTCCATGATCTTTACGGCTGCTGTAGGAGCAAACAATGCACCGATATTGATCGCCATATAGAAGATACTGAAAGCGGAATCGCGTTTGGATGCATATTCGGGAGAGTCGTATAAGTTACCGACCATTACTTGCAAGTTCCCTTTGAATAGTCCGGTTCCCGTACTGATTACCAACAAGGCGGAAAACATACAGGCCAAAGCCAATGTCCCACTGCCTAATGGCAATGCGAGCAGAACATATCCGGCAAACATGGCGATGATACCGATTGTCACCATCTTGCCATACCCGAATTTATCAGCTAAGATACCGCCGATGAATGGTAAAAAATCGACTAAAGCAAGGAATGTGGAGTAGATCGTACCTGCCATACCTGGCGATAGACCAAAGTTTGCTTTTAAGAAAAGTACAAAAATTGCGAGCATGGTGTAATAACCAAAACGCTCGCCGGTGTTCGCTAAGGCTAACGCATATAAACCTTTAGGCTGTCCTTCAAACATAGAATTAATTTGTTAGATGATTATTGAATGATTTGTTTTATTGCACCTGTTTCCGGATAGAAATAAACTTTTACCGGAGCTTTTTTATCTTCAAACATGATGGGGGCAAGTCCTTCCCGTGTACCGAACTGGGTAATTTGTGCTTCGCCTTTATAAAGTGTTTTTTTGTTCATGCTGATTTCGATGCTGGCTTTACCTGGTACATTATATATAATGCCCTTCAGTGATTTTTCTTTCTTTTCAGCCTCTTTCGGGTCTAAAACAGGAGCGCGGTCGATGGCTTTTAAGTTCATATACACAGGTGCTCCGCCCAAATCGTCGGCATCTACGATTCCCAATTGGGGGGAGAAGCGGAATAATACTTCTTTATCGAGATTGTCGAAAGGTACAATAGTCACTTCGTAGTCACTGACTTCCTTTGCCCGGATACCTGTGAACAAGTTGGTTAGCGCTTTTTCCTGCTCTTCCAGTTGTTGGATGACCAGCTTCATCGCTTCGCCATCGGGTGGCAGGTTATCGGCATCACCCGTAAGAATGTTCATACGGCTCTCGCGGATACGGTAGATTTGTTTGGCTGCCACTTCTGCCTGCTTGGCTGTAGATCCTGCCATAAGCAACTCTTCTGACAAAACAGAGGCATCGGTTACTTTTGTCGGAGCCTGATTTTTCTTTCT
>ENA-UEPV01002205-UEPV01002205.1-human-gut-metagenome-genome-assembly--contig:-NODE-2205-length-11054-cov-8.977316_pt1 | contig 11054 bp, 10 predicted proteins | sample MGYA00242942_ERZ507925 | MGnify/ENA primary metagenome ERZ507925 (study PRJEB26167, sample SAMN06115453) | human gut metagenome | host: Homo sapiens | place: China:Fujian | collected 2015-08-26... | reverse complement strand
CACAAGCTTTGTGCGGTATTGCCATAAGAAAAGAGAAAGGATTTGATTTTATGGCAGTGAAACAAACCGCAGGCAGAGATGCCCTGGGAGAATTTGCACCGAAATTCGCAGAACTCAACGACGATGTCCTCTTTGGTGAGGTGTGGTCCAGAGAGGAAGAACTCTCTCTGCGTGACCGCAGCCTGGTCACCGTGGTCTCTCTGATCGCCATGGGACTGACAGACAACTCGTTCCGCTATCACCTGGAGTCCGCCAAAAAGAACGGCATCACGGCGTCAGAAATGGCAGAGATCATCACCCACGCCGCTTTCTATGTGGGCTGGCCGAAAGCATGGGCAGCGTTCCGCATGGCAAAGGAGGTCTATGAGGCATGAAGGCACTGGTACTGTTTTATTCCTACGGCGGCAACACACGCCGTGTTGCAAAGCTGGTTCAGCAGGAGACAGGCGCCGATCTGTGCGAGATCGAGACCGTCACTCCGTATACCGGCAGCTATAACGCAGTCGTAGACCAGGGACAGCGTGAGGTCAACAGCGGTTTTGAACCGGAACTGAAACCGATTTCCGCCAACCTCAGCCAGTATGACACCATTATCCTGGGAACACCGGTCTGGTGGTATACATTTGCCCCGGCAATGCGCACACTTTTGGCGCACCAGGATTTTTCCGGAAAGGTGATCTACCCGTTTGCCACAAACGGCGGCTGGCTGGGACATACGTTTCAGGATATTGCGCAGATGTGTTCCGGCGCAAAGGTGCAGAGCGGACTGAACATTCACTTCGACCCTGACCGCCTTGTGACACCGGAGGCAGATATTCTGCGCTGGATCAAGAAGATCTCGTAAGGGAAGAATCCCTTGCAAAATATATTGCATTCATTTCTAAAAAAGGGCTTACCGTTTTTTCGGTAAGCCCTTTTTGTGTTAGGTTTATGTAGGGGCGGATGCCCACATCCGCCCGATGCGAAATGTTTCCCTTTTTGGGGATACGGGGCGATGTGGGCATCGCCCCCTACAAAATCACATTCCTATGTAGAAATCCGGTTTATTTTGTCGAATTCTCTTTTGTTACAGCTGTGGTGTCGCTGTTCTTTTCCGAGAGCATTTTCAGCGCCTGCATTCCCAGGATCACCACGCCGCCGATGAAGAAGAACAGGATGCTGAAGGTGTGCAGACTCATGGCATCCTGCGGTTTTTCCAGCGTTGTGGGACCCATGAAAACGGAGTAGAGCGAGCCGAGCATCATGCCCAGGATCAGATAGACCGTTGCGCCACGGTGTTTGGTCAGTGCGTTCTGGATCAGCTTGATGATGCTGATGATGCCGGTGATAACGCCCAGTCCAAATACGATCAGAATGGGCAGCATATGGAAATCCAGATGCAGCAGATCGTGAATGCCGCCGATGATAGGAATATACAAGCCAAAGATCAGCAGCAGGGTAGAGCCGGAAATACCGGGCAGAACCATAGCGCAGATGGCAACAGCGCCGACGACGAAAGCGTACAGATACATTCCGATGCCGGGATGACTCAAGTCCTTGCCGCCGCCTACAAAGGTGTTTGCATAGGTGATCGCTGCCACAAGCGCTGCACCGATCAGAACGAAAAAGCACATTTTCCAGCGCTCTTTCAATACCTTTCGTTCCTCATAGGCAACTACCGGAATCGCAAAGATGATAAAGCCGATGAACAGGGAAGAGACCCGGTAGATCTGGGACTCAAAGACATTCGCCAGAACCAGAACGGAAGAGCAGAAGCCGACCGCCCAGCCGATGCCCAGCTTTACGAGATACTTGAGCGCATCAATGCGCTCCGCCTTTGTGCCGGAGATCAGCGCATTCAGAGAGCCGATGAACTTGTCATAAAAGCCCATCAGAAATGCGATCGTGCCGCCGGAAACACCCGGCACGCTGTCCGCCAGCGCCATACAGAAACCATGCAGTACGGTAATCAATTTTTTCATGTGTTTTCTTTTGTCCTTTCTTGTGCTGTGCCTGTCCGGGCAACCGGAACAGACCGTGTCTATGTACAACTTATTTTATTATACACGTTTTTGACTTGTTTGTGTAATAATAAATCGTTTCTATATATACTATATTTTATTTTTATACTGTAAATTATATTGGAAATAGGAAAAAGTTATATCAAATCCTCCCAGTGAACCGGAATGCCGGCGCCGTTGCAGGCAACATAGTACATCATGAGAAAAACATCTGTGGAATCCAGCTTACCGTTGTGGTCAACATCCAGCTTTTCCAGCAGAGCGTTTTCCAGTTCGGGATATTCCGTAAAGGTGTAGTCTGCGTGACCGGCACCGTGGTGGGCGCAGTACAGCATGACCAGGTAGATGTCTGTGGTGTCCACTCTGCCGTTGCGGTCGGCGTCGCCTATCAGTTTTGGCCATTCTTCCGGGAGTGTGGTGGTTGTTGCAGCTGTTGTGGACGTGGCGGTGGAGTTTGTGGTTGTGTTGGTGGTGGTCGAACTTGTTGAAGTCGTAGTAGATTTTGTCGTTGACGTGCTAGTGGTTGAGCTTGCCGAAGTCGTGGTAGGTTTCGTTGTTGTTGTACTAGTGGTCAAGCTTGTGGAAGTTGTGGTAGGTTTTGTAGTTGTTGTGCTAGTGGTCAAGCTTGTGGAAGTTGTGGTAGGTTTTGTGGTTGTTGTGCTGGTAGTTGAACTTACAGAAGTTGTGGCAGGCTTTGTCGTTGTTGTGCTAGTGGTCAAACTTGTGGAAGTAGTAGGTTTTGTAGGTGTTGTACTGGTGGTTAAATTTGTAGAAGTTGTGGTAGTCTTTGTCGTTGTCGTGTTGGTAGCTGAACTTGCCGAAGTCGTAGTAGGTTTTGTGGTTGTTGCACTGGTAGTCGAACTTGTAGAAGTCGTAGTGAGTTTTGTTGTTGTACTGGTAGTTGAACTTACAGAAGTTGTGGTAGGCTTTGTCGTTGTTGTGCTAGTGGTTAAACTTGTTGAAGTTGAAGTTGTGGTAAGTTTCGTGGTTGTCGTACTGTTGGTCAAGCTTGTAGAAGTTGTGGTAGGCTTTGTTGTTGTACTGGTAGTTGAACTTGTTGAAGTGGTGGTGGGTTTTATTGTAGTGGTACTGGTAGTTGAACTTGTAGAAGTAGTGATGGGTTTTGTTGTTGTACTGGTAGTTAAGCTTGTAGAAGTCGTAGTAAGTTTCGTTGTTGTACTGGTAATTGAACTTGTAGAAGTCGTGCTAGGCTTTGTCGTTGTTGTGCTGGTAGTAAAACTTATTGAAGTGGTAGTAGGTTTTGTTGCTGTTGTACTGGTAGTTGAACTTGCCGAAGTAGTGGTAGGTTTCGTTGTTGTCGTACTAGCAGTTGAACTTGTAGAAGTCGTAGTAGGTTTTGTGGTTGTTGTACTTGTGGTAGAACTTGTGGAAGTGGTGGTAGGCTTTGTCGTTGTCGTGCTGGTAGTAAAACTTGTTGAAGTGGTAGTAGGTTTTGCCGCTGCCGTGCTTGTGGTAGAACTTGTTGAAGTCGTAGTAGGCTTTATCGTTGTCATACTGGTAGTCGAACTTGTGGAAGTGGTGGTAGGCTTTGCTGTTGTCATACTGATAGTTAAATTTGTCGAAGTGGTAGTAGGTTTTGTCGTTGTTGTACTAGTGGCTGAACTTGTGGAGGTTGTGGTAGATTTTGTTGTCATGCTTGTGGTTGAACTTGTCGAAGTTGTAGTAGATTTTGTGGTTGTTGTACTGGTCGTTAAACTTGTGGAAGTGGTAGTAGGTTTTGTCGTTGTTGTACTTGTGGTAGAACTTGTGGAAGTGGTAGTAGGTTTTGTCGTTGTTGTACTTGTGGTAGAACTTGTGGAAGTGGTAGTAGTCTTTGTCGTTGTACTGGTCGTTAAACTTGTAGAAGTCGTGGTAGGCTTTGCCGTTGTCGTACTGGTGGTAGAACTTGTCAAAGTTGTGGTAGGCTTTGCTGTTGTACTGGTAGTTGAACTTGTGAAAGTAGTGGTAAGCTTTGTTGTTTCACTAACAGCCGCACTATCCGAAGTAACCGTTTCGCCGGAAGAAACCGTTGTCTCACCGGCAGTTGTAGCAGTTGTCGTCATTGTTGTGCCGGAAGTCGTTGCTTCTGCCGATTTTCCGCCGAACGCTTTCAGCATCGTCTTTCCGTCCTGCGCCCACCAGACCGCATCGCTGCCCTCGTTGCCATTCAGTGCTGCGGCAACTGTTCCGTCGGCGAATGCGGATTCTTCACAAATTGAAACGTGTTCGGGAACAGTAACATTCCCAATGGCAGGAATTAAAGTGTTTTTAGCACAAAAGCAATATGTAAAATAGTCTGTTGTTGGAGAGTGCAGATATCCTGTCAGTAATCCAACTGTTGCGTTAGGTGATGTAAATTGAATTGTTCCTAGGAAATAACAGCTTTTAATATTGGTATAGCAGGTTCCAACGACACCGCCAATCGTTCCGCCAGCTGCTGTTACAGTTCCGATGAAACAGGAATTTTCGATAAAACCAGGATCTCGTAAATCACAGACCAAACCGCCGGCATTATCTCCGCTGGCGGTGACTGTTCCCTCCAGAAAAACGTTTTGTATTTTTCCTAAGCAATTAGATGCAATTCCGGCAACCTGCTTTGAACCAGAAACATCAATTCCTTCCAGCCAAAGGTTTTCTACAGTTCCCGTCAAAGACTGAAATAAACTGGTATTTCTGCCGCCACTGCATCGAAGTCCAGTGATCTTATGATAATTTCCGTTGAAAGTCCCGCCATATTCAGAGATCGAAGTCCAGGCGTCCTTTCCCGTCATATCAATATCAGCGGTCAGTTCTGCGTTGATGCTGCTGTCCTTGGCGGCATCTGCTGCGAATTGCAGCAGTTCTTCTGCGCTGCTGATCTGGATTGGCTGGTTCTCGGAAGTTGTCTCTGCATACACGCTGCCGCCGGCAAATGCGCTCAGCAGAAATGTCAGCAAGATCAGAAGTGCTGCTCCGGCACTGCATAAACGGTTGCTTTTGATGCCCATTTTCATGTTATTCCCCTTTTTTCGACAAAATTCGACAAATTCATTTCAAAGGAAAACCACCTGGTTTCATAGGTGGTTTTCAATGTGTTTTCGATATTATACTCTCACTTAAATTGATACACTGCAATATTCTCAAAGCCGTCCAGCAGCGTGTCCATTTTGCGGAACGCAATGGCAGTACCCTTTGCCACACAGTGAATGGCATCCTTTGCCACAACACACTTGACCTGGAGCGTCCGCTCTACCAGCTTTCGCAGACCGCCCAGCATCGCACCGCCGCCTGCCATGAGGACGCCGTTTTCGTAGATGTCGCCTACCAGTTCCGGCGGTGTCTCTTCCAGGACGGTCTTGATTGCCTCGATGATGTCCGCCACCACATCTTCCACAGCCTCGAAGATCTCCAGCTCGCTGACTTCCTGCATTTCCGGCAGACCGCTGACCAGATTCCGTCCCTTGACCCATGCCGTAACATCCGCTCTGGGGTCGTAGAGGTTGGTCATTTCGATTTTCAGCCGCTCGGCGGTGCGTTCGCCGATGAGCAGCTTGTACTTGGTCTGCATATACCGGATGATCGCCTGATCCAGGGTGTTTCCGGCGGCACGGACGGAGTGGGAGGTGACGATGCCGTTCATGGAGACGATGGCAACGTCTGTTGTGCCGCCGCCGATGTCTACTACCATGTTGCCCCGTGCCTTGCCGATGTTTACCCCTGCGCCAATCAGAGCGGCAATAGGCTCATCAATGAGATACGCCTTTCGGGAGCCGGCGCTCATGGCTGCCTCGACTACAGCACGCTTTTCCACGTCCGTGATAAAGGACGGCACACAGATAATGATGCGTGGCTTGGTGAGCCGATGTCCGGTGACCTGGAGAATAAACTCCCGGATCATGTACTGTGTCATCCGGTCGTCGGAGATCACGCCGCCGGAAAGGGGACGGATCACTTCAATATAGTCCGGGGTCTTGCCGATCATCTGATAGGCACGCTTGCCCACAGCCAGGACTTCCTTGGTGTGGGTGTGATAGGCGATCGCAGAGGGTTCGCTGAGTACAACGCCCTTTTTCCCTAAGGTGATGACGGTGTTTGCCGTTCCTAAATCAATGCCAATGTCTGTTTTACTCATGACGATTCCTCCTGTTCTGGTGCGTCCTGTTCGGTTGCGCCGGACACTTCCGGCTGTTCCAGGCGCTGTGTCTGCGCAGTGCTTTTTTGCTGTTCCAGCATATCCCGCAGACAGGTATATCGATTCATACGGCGGTTGTTTTCCACCATCTGATAAATGACTTTTTGTGAGCCGATCATAATCAGCAGCCGTCTGGCTCTGGTGACGGCGGTATACAGCAGATTCCGGTAATACAGTTTCGGGAATCCGCCCAGCAGCGGCATGACCACTGCCTGGAATTCGCTGCCCTGGCTCTTGTGGACAGTGACAGCGTATGCCAGCTCCAGCTGATCCAGCTGTTCAAAGGGATAGGTGGCACGTCTGCCGTCAAATTCCGCCACCACTTCCTGGGTCTGCCGGTTGATGGCACGGAGATAGCCAATGTCTCCGTTGAAGATGCCTGTGCCGTTTTCGCCGTCCTTGTGCCAGATAATGTCATAGTTGTTCTTGATCTGCATGACCTTGTCGCCTTCCCGGAAGGTGTAGAGCATGGACTTTACCTCCGGCAGAGAAGGCGAGGGCGGATTCAGCACCGCCTGGAGCCGCTGGTTCAGTTCGATCACGCCCATAACGCCCTTGCGGGACGGGGTGATGACCTGGATATCCTCCATGGGGGAGTAGCCGTATGCCTTGGGCAGCCGGGTCTTTACCAGTTCCAGCATCAGCTCTGTTGCAGCATCCGGCTTCAGCCGCTGGAAAAAGAAACAGTCGCTCTTTTTCTGGGTGAGATCCGGGTATTCGCCGCCGATGATCTTGTGGGCATTGGTGATGATGCTGCTCTTCTGCGCCTGGCGGAAGATCTCTTTCAGTGCCACCACCGGCACTCTGCCGCTGTCGATCAGATCCCGGAGCAGGTTGCCTGCACCCACGGACGGCAACTGGTCACAGTCGCCCACCAGCACCACCTTGCAGCTCAGCCGCAGCGCCCGGAGCAGATGCTCGAACAAAAGCACGTCCACCATAGACATCTCGTCCACTACCATCACATCGCACTCCAGGGGATTGCGCTCATCGTGCTGGAATCCCATGCCGCCGGATGCGTCGTATTCCACTTCCAGCATCCGGTGAATGGTGCTTGCCTCATAGCCGGTGAGGTCAGAGATGCGGCTTGCGGCACGTCCGGTGGGTGCGGCGATCATGACACGATAGCCCTGCTTTTCATACAGGGAAATGATGCCGTTCAGCGTCGTGGTCTTTCCCGTACCCGGACCGCCGGTGAGGATCATAATGCCACGGGAAAGCGCCGTCACAATGGCTTTTCGCTGTAAGGCGGCGTATTCCATGCCCTGTTCCTGTTCCTGGGCGTCGATCATCTTTTCAAACTCGCTGTTGTCCTCCGGTGCGCTGAAATCCTGTATTACACCGATGCGGTCTGCGATGTAGTGTTCCGCAATGTAGTAGTCCTCCAGATAGACATAGTCCCGTCCGTTTTTCTCATAGACACAGAGGGTATGCTCGTCCAGCGCCCCGGCATAGGCGATCTCGAAATCTGCCTCGTTGACTTTCAGATAGGCGCACGCTTTCGGGCGCAGCCGATCCAGCGGCAGACAGGAGTTCCCGTTGTTGGTGTTGTATTGTAAGATGTAGATGATGCCTGCCTGGACACGCTGGGGAGCGTTCTGTGCGAACTGCATCCCCTGTGCCACGGCATCTGCTTTCAGAAAGTCCAGTTCCACGCCGGGAACACAGAGCAGATAAGGATTCGCCGCCAGCAGATCAATGGCGCCGTTGCCCCATTTCTGATATGCACGCATGGCATATTTGGAGCGGATATCATACTGCGCCAGAAACAGCATCAGTGTCCGGAGCGAAAAAATCTGCTTGACTTCTGCGGCGATAGACTCACATTTTTTCGGAGAGATTCCCCGTATCTCCAGGAGACGGGTCGGCTCTTTTTCCATGATCTCCAGGGTGTGATCTCCGAAGTTTTCCACGATTTTCTTTGCCAGAGACGGTCCGATGCCCTTGATGGCGCCGGAGGAGAGATAGCGCTGGATGTTCAGCGCATCTGCCGGCAGCTTGCGCTCCCAGTACTGCGCCCGGAACTGCATTCCATAGCGTGGATGGGTGGTGTATTCGCCGTCCACCGAAAGCTGTTCGCCCTCTTCGGTCTCGCCCATTTCGCCGACCACCGTAATCAGTGTGCCGCCGGCATCCAGTTCCAGGACTGTATATCCGTTTTCTGCGTTGCAGTACATCACGTGTTCCACAGTACCTTCTAAATGGAGTGGTTTTCTTTCTTCTGCCGCCACTTTGACCGCCTCCTTTCCCAATGCACTCTTTTTATTATACCTGTTTTTTCGACAAATTGCAATCATTTTTTTCGGATTCCGCACCGCTGCCAAAAATTTTCGTCAACTCCGACAGCCGGCAATAGCAAAAGCCTCTGTGCCGTCTGCAAAATGCCGTGCAGCCCTGTTCCAGGCTGCCGTCCGGCGTGGCATCCACCAGCCAGACTGTGCGCACCATGTCCCGGTCGGTCCAGGTCAGCTGGGCAGCCAGTGCGGCGCACTGCCGTTCCCACTGCGCCTGGCTTTCCAGGAGTGCAAGAGTCGCCATATGTTCCGGCAGTTCATGGGAAAACAGCCGCCGGCACAGCCCCAGTGCTGCCAGAGCCGTCACCGCCAGCAGACAGAATACCAGCAGACAAATCAGTCCGTTCACAGCGTTCACCTCCTGTCACATTTTATGTGAGAACCGGAAAAATGGTGCAGAAAAAGGGCAGTCCCTTAAAAGGACTGCCCGGATACTTATGGGATTGCAAAAATTCCCACCGCAGGCGGAAACAGGCTGAACACGCCAAAGCAGACGGTGATGACTGCAAGGACAACTGCGCCGAACACGCTGCTGCCACGTCCTCGCCGGGCGTATTTCCAGGTGTAATACGCAGTGACAGCCGCACCCAGCACAAATGTGAGGATGTCTGCCCACAGCCAGTGCCTGCCGCAGATGCCGGTGTAGGTATAGAACAGCGCCGTAATGGTCAGCATTCCCAGCAGCACACCCTCTGCCCGTACCTGTACGTAGCCTTTCCAGCGGTGTCCCAGCCAGATATATTCCCAGACCGTATAGAGCAGCACCGGGAAAAATAGGAGTTTCAGATGTTCCCAGGTGCTTTCACTGACGGCGGCATACAGCCCTACCACCCGGTTTTCGCCCGTCCAGCCGTATAAAAAATGGAGCATCGTTCCGAAAACGATGCTCCAGATAAAACCGATCCAGACGCTTCTGCGGAATTCCTTCATAACGCATCACCTCAGTGACAGGATATGCGGAATCCCCAGGACTTGTGCCTGTACAGCCCGGGTCTTATTTTTCTTCCGGCAGTCCGAACTTTCTCCGGACAGCGTCAACGATAAGATCTGCCGTGCCTTCTACGCCCAGCAGGTTGCTGTTCAGAAACAGATCACGGTACCGGGTATTGTTGACCTCACAGCCGGTGTGCGAGCGGTAATACTCTGCACGTGCCTTGTCCACTTCTTCGATGATGCGCTGCGGCTCGGCGTTGGCGAGTCCCAGCGTCATGATGCTGTTGCGGATCCGTGCCTGATAGGGTGCAAAGATATAGCAGCGAATCACATTTTCCCGCTCCCGGAGCAGATAGTCCGCACAGCGTCCGATGATAACGCAATTCTCACTTTCTGCGTGTTTCAGCACTAATTTGCTCTGCAATTCAAACATCCGGTCTTTTTTCAGCGCACTGCCGATGCCCAGAGGATATGCCATCTTGTAATATCCCGATTCGCTCATGCAGATTTTTACAAAAACTTTCCACGTCTTTTTCCCGCGCCGCTTTGTACAACCCCGGCCATTTTTCAGGCGATATGTTGCCGATGTTAAAGTTCACCTCCAGCAGACTGTTTTGCAGATACGGACTCATTTTGTCATAATTGGGAAAAGTTTTTTGCAGATTCCGCCGACGTTCCGCCAAATCCCGCTCCAGCAAATCGAGACAGTAATCCGGCGGCAGCCGCAGATCACTTTTGTCTTCTAAAGTACCTGCCCCGCAATTTTGCCCGTACGGCAGCGTTTGAACATACCGATGCGTCTGAAAAACCCTGTCCCGGTCAGCCAAATTCGTCCTGTCCCGTTCCACGCTGCCGCTTACCTCTTTATACCACGGACACCTTGCTGCTTCTTCCGGCGATGCAGACCTGTGACCGACACAATAAGTAACATCCCCGACAGTATCCAAGTACATATGGGGAACATTGCCTTCTTCCCCTATTAAAAGCGCCTTCAACGCCGCATCGGCAGCTTTACGTTCCTTTTCCCGTTCATCCTGCCCTGTTTCCTGCAAAAAATACGGTTCGGCGACAAACGGCGCGCCGCCTGCCGGCATTGGTTCGGTCAACGACGGAACGGCGGGAAGAAATCCGCGCACAGCTTCCGCCGGCAGAAAAGTCCGGTCTCCCGAACTTTCGCCTAAACCGCTGTTGCCCGCCCCATCCGCGGCAATCGGCTCTTCATTGTTGTCATCGGATTGAAAAGCGACATAATAAAACGGGCTTTGCCCCGGTTTCGGATTGTTCCTTTTAACCGGCATTTGTCCGGTAAAAATTTGTTCCAAAATTTTTCTGGTTTCGGTACTCATTTATCATCTCCTCAAAAAACTTTCTTCTTCAGATTTTAAAACAAAAAAACCCGGCCCGGCCGAGAATTTTCTGATCCTAAGACCGCCGCAACCTGCGGCGGTCTTTGTGCTTTATAACGGAAAAAAGAAAAAGCTCCGGCACACCGCCGGAGCTTTTAAAAATACTCATCCCATTATGGGAATAATTTATACCACAACCTTCATAAAAAGTCAACACTTTTTAGTTGAGCGTTTTTCTTCCTGCTGCATTTTTCGCTCCTTCTCCCGTTCCTCTCTTCTCCGCCTTTTTTCTCTTTCACATCCGCCGACA
>ENA-UEPV01002196-UEPV01002196.1-human-gut-metagenome-genome-assembly--contig:-NODE-2196-length-11093-cov-2.717774_pt1 | contig 11093 bp, 7 predicted proteins | sample MGYA00242942_ERZ507925 | MGnify/ENA primary metagenome ERZ507925 (study PRJEB26167, sample SAMN06115453) | human gut metagenome | host: Homo sapiens | place: China:Fujian | collected 2015-08-26... | reverse complement strand
AAATACCCACCCGGTTCCGGCGGATAGCACGGCACACAGCCTCTACCGCGTGGTCCTGGCCCACGATATGAGCCTTCAGCCGATCCTCCATGCCCTTCAGCTGCTTATACTCCTGGGCCTTGATCTTAGAGGCTGGGATCTTGGTCCACAGCTCAATGATCCGGGCCAGATTGTCAATGGTCACCGAGGGGGGCGGCACGGCGGTGCGCCGCCCCAAGCGGCAGAAGGACACCACCAACCGGCAGAAGCTGAAGTCCTATGCCGACCTGGCCCCCGGCGACTTAGTGGTCCACGAGCACCACGGCGTGGGCCGCTATGTGGGCATGGTGAAGATGCCCGTGGACGGGGTGGAGCGGGACTATGTGAAGATCGCCTACGCCGGGACAGACGTGCTCTATGTCCCCGCCACCCAGCTGGATCTGGTCAGCAAGTATATCGGCGGGGGCGAGGACGCCAACGAGACAAAGAAACTCTCACGCCTGGGGGGCGGCGACTGGGAGAAGGCCAAGAGCAAGGCCCGCAAGGCGGTGAAGGACCTGGCCAAGGGTCTCATCGCCCTGTACGCCCAGCGGCAGCGCCAGCCGGGCTATGCCTTCTCCCCCGACTCCCCCTGGCAGCGGGAGTTTGAGGAGCAGTTTGAGTACACCGAGACCGACGACCAGCTGCGGTGCATCGGGGAGATCAAGCGGGACATGGAGCGCCCCACCCCCATGGACCGGCTTCTGTGCGGCGACGTGGGCTATGGCAAGACGGAGGTGGCCTTCCGGGCCATGATGAAGTGCGTGCTGGACGGCAAGCAGGCGGCGGTGCTGGTGCCCACCACCGTGCTGGCCCGGCAGCACTATCTCAACGCCCTGCGCCGCTTTGCCAAATACCCGGTGAACATCGACGTGGTCTCCCGCTTCCGCACGCCGACGCAGATGAAGGAGACATTGCGGAAGGTAGAAAACGGCGAGGTGGATATTCTCATCGGCACCCACCGGCTGTTCAATAAAGACGTGAAGTTCAAGGACCTGGGGCTGCTGGTGGTGGACGAGGAGCAGCGCTTTGGCGTGCAGCACAAGGAGAAGCTGAAGGAGAACTTCCGCCAGGTGGACGTGCTTACCCTGTCGGCCACGCCCATCCCCCGGACGCTGAACATGGCCCTGTCGGGCATCCGGGACATGTCCACCCTGGAGGAGCCGCCCGCAGACCGCCAGCCGGTGCAGACCTATGTGCTGGAGCACGACTGGGGGGTGCTGGGGGACGCCATGCGCCGGGAGCTGGAGCGGGGCGGCCAGGTCTATTACCTCCACAACCGGGTGGATACCATTGACCGCACCGCCAGCCGCATCCAGCAGCTGCTGGGGGACCAGGCCGCCGTGGGTGTGGCCCACGGAAAGATGGCCCAGGAGGCCATTGACGACGTGATGAGCCGCATGACCGACGGGGAGCTGAACGTGCTGGTGTGCACCACCATCATCGAGACGGGCATCGACCTGCCCAACGCCAACACCCTGATCATCGAGGACGCGGACCACTTAGGGCTGGCCCAGCTCCACCAGATCCGGGGCCGGGTGGGCCGGTCCAACCGCCGGGCCTTTGCCTATCTCACCTATCGCAAGGGCAAGGCCCTGTCAGAGAACTCCGCCAAGCGACTGGAGGCCATCCGGGAGTTTGCCGAGTTCGGCTCAGGCTTTAAGATCGCCATGCGGGACCTGGAGATCCGGGGGGCGGGCAACGTGCTGGGGCCGGAGCAGTCGGGCTTTATGCTCAGCGTGGGCTATGACATGTATCTCAAGCTGCTGGAGGAGGCGGTGCTGACCCAGCAGGGCCAGCCCGTGCCCAAGCGGACCGACTGCGCCGCCAACCTGACGGTGGCCGCCTCCATCCCGGACCGGTATGTCCCCGCCCAGGAGCAGCGCATGGACCTCTATCGCCGCATCGCCGCCCTGCGCACCGAGCAGGACGCCGACGACCTGGTGGACGAGCTGATCGACCGCTATGGCGAGCCGCCCCGGACGGTAAACAACCTGATCTCCGTGGCCCTGCTGCGCACCGAGGCCGCCCAGGCGGGCATCACCGACATCGACCAGAAGAACGGCTCTCTGCTGCTGACCATCCCGGAGTTTGACCTGCGCCTGGTGTCCCAGCTGTGCGGGGGGGAGCGGTATAAGGGGCGGCTGCTGTTCTCCGCCGGGGAGAAGCCCTATCTGTCCCTGCGCCTGAAGAAGGGGGAGGACGCCCTCCGCGCCGCCCGGGCATTGGTGGCCGACTATGCGGCACAGCTGGAGTAAACCTCTTGTTCCCAACTCCCCTTTGTGCTATGATAAAAAAACCACCTGCGTTTAAAGCGGGAGAGTTTTTACCGCTGGAAAGGAAAACAAATACCATGAGCATCAAAAAACGGCTTTTATCCGCCGCCCTGGCCCTGGCCCTGGGCGCGTCCCTTCTCACCGGCTGCTCCAAGGGGGCGGACGGCTCCGGCAGCCAGAGCGGCTCCGGCGACAGCTCCTCTGACGTGCAGGCCATGGACCTGACGGACGTCACCGACCCCTATCTGGCCACCGCCGGTATCGCCGGGGACACCGTGGTGGGCACGGTGGGCGAGTATGAGGTGACGGCGGACAGTCTGCTGTATTGGCTGAACTATAACATCAGCTATACCAAGCAGCAGTACAGCGCCTATGGCATCACCGACATGCGCTGGGACGAGACCAGCGACGACGGCACCACCACCGCCCAGGCCCTGCTGAAGACGGCCATGCAGCTGGCCAGCTTCTATCGCCTGCTGCCCGAGCTGGCGGCGAAAGAGGGCCTGAGCGTGTCTCAGGAGACCATCGACGGCCTGAAGGACGACGAGGCCAGCATCACCCAGCAGCTGGGCAGCGAGACGCTGAAGGACCACTATTTCTGGATGCAGATGCTGACCCCCGCCCTGTATCAGAAGATGTATCAGGCTGGTGAGGCCAGCCAGCTGCTTCAGGACAAGTATTTCGGCGAGGGCACCCAGGGCTATCCCACCGACGCCGAGGTGAAGACCTATGCCGAGGACGAGCTGGGCTATTATCGGGCCAAGCACATCCTGCTGCTGACCAAGGACATGACCCAGACCGTGACCAACGACGACGGCACCACCGGCTATGCCCCCCTGGACGACGAGACCATCGCCCAGAAGAAGGCCAAGGCCGACGAGCTGCTCCAGCAGCTGCGGGCCTCTGACGACCCCATCGCCCTGTTCGATGAACTGATGAACGAGAACAGCGAGGACACCGGCCTGGCTGCCAACCCCGACGGCTATACCACCAGCAAGGGGGCCATGGTCCCCGAGTTTGAGCAGGCCGCCCTGGCCCTGAAGGAGGGCGAGATCAGCGACGTGGTGGAGAGCGACTATGGCTATCACATCATCCTGCGCCTGCCCCTGGACCTGGACCAGTTCCGCAGCCAGCTCATCGGCGACAAGATGGAGCAGCAGAGCAACCAGTGGCTGGACGAGTATGGCGTGAAGACCAACGAGGTCTATGACCAGATCGACCCCGAGGCCTTCTGGGAGAAGGCCCAGTCCCTGACCCTGGGGGCCAAGAACGAGATCCAGGCCGTGATGGACGCCAAGGCCGCCGGGGACAGCAGCTCCTCCGCCAGCAGCGCCAGCACCAGCGCCGCAGGCTCGGCCAGCAGCGGGTCCTGAGAGCGGTAAAATTCGACATGTGCAAGAGCGCGCCCCGAGCGGGGCGCGCTCTTTTTGCCTTCCCCCAGGGGCAGGCCTAAAAACTTTCCACATTCCGCCCACCAAATGTGGAAAAATATTTCCCTGTCACGATTCTGCAAAAAACAGGACAGGCCCGGGGGTATACTTTGTGCCACATAAGGGAAGGAGCGTGGAGACATGGAGCGGTGGCACAGCATGACGGCGCGGCAGGTGATGGAGAAGCTGGGCAGCGGGCCGGAGGGCCTCTCTGACGGGGAGGCCGCCCGGCGGCTGGAGCGGGACGGGCCAAATCAACTGGACCCGCCCCGGCGGCCGCCCCTGCTGCTGCGGCTGCTGGGGCAGTTTCAGGACCCCATGATATTGGTGCTGCTGGCGGCGGCGGGGCTGTCCCTGGCGGCCAGCGGGGGCCGGGACTGGCTGGACGGGGCCATCATCCTCATCATCGTGGCGGTGAACGCGGTGCTGTCCATCACCCAGGAGGACCACGCCCACCAGGCATTGGAGCAGCTGCGGGACATGTCCGCCCCCATGGCCCTGGCGCTGAGAAACGGGAAGGAGCGCCGCCTGCCCGCCGCGGCCCTGGCGGTGGGGGATGTGATCTTGCTCCAGGCGGGGGACCAGGTTCCGGCGGACGCCCGATTATTGGAGAGCACCCGCCTGCGGGCGGACGAGTCGGCCATGACGGGGGAGTCCGCCCCGGTGGAGAAGTCCCCCCGGGAGGGTCTGGACGAGGACACCCCCCTGGGGGACCGGACCAATATGCTCCTGTCCGGGACCATGGTCACGGCGGGCCACGGCAGGGCCATGGTGGTGGCGGTGGGCATGGACACCCAGATGGGCCGCATTGCCGGGCTGCTGCTGGAGGAGGGGGAGAGCCAGACGCCCCTTCAGAAGAAGATGGCCGAGATCTCCAAGACCCTGTCGTTTCTGTGCCTGGCGGTGTGCGGGGTGATGTTCGGCCTGGGGCTGCTCCAGGGGAAGGACCTGCTGGGTATGTTCCTCACGGCGGTGAGCCTGGCCGTGGCCGCCATCCCCGAGGGGCTGCCCGCCATCGTCACCATTGTGCTGGCCATGGGGGTGCAGCGCATGGCGGGGCGGGGGGCTATCGTCAAGCGCCTGCCTGCGGTGGAGACCTTGGGCTGCGCGTCGGTGATCTGCTCGGACAAGACGGGGACCCTGACCCAGAACCGCATGACGGCAAAAGAACTGTGGGTGCCCCAGGGGGGATCGCGGCGGGAGGCCCTGACGGCGGGGGCCCTGTGCTCCGACGCCAAACTGACCTGGAGCGGGGGCACGCCCACGGCGGAGGGGGACCCCACCGAGACCGCCCTGGTAGAGGCCGCCGCCCGGGAGGGGGTGGACCAGCGGCAGCTGGAGAGCCGCCGTCCCCGGGCGGGGGAGGCCCCCTTTGACTCAGAGCGCAAGCGGATGTCCGTCCTCTATCCCGGCCCGGGGGGCGGCTGGGTGCTGTACGTAAAAGGGGCGCCCGACGTGGTGCTGCCCCGGTGTTCCGCCGGACCCACCGGCCCCATGGGGGAGACGGAGCGGCGGCGGGTGCTGGAGGTGAACGACAGCATGGCCGGCCGTGCCCTGCGGGTCATCGCCGTGGCCAGCCGGAAGCTGGAGCGCTCCCCCGGGGAGAATCTGGAGGGGGCGGAGGAGCAGCTGACCTTTTTGGGGCTGTTTGGTCTGATGGACCCGCCCCGGCCAGAGGCCCGCGCCGCCGTGGCCCGGTGTCACATGGCGGGGGTGCGCCCGGTGATGATCACCGGGGACCACAGGGCCACTGCCGCCGCCGTGGCCCGTGCCCTGGACCTGAGCCGTCCGGGGGATAAAATTCTCACCGGGGCGGAGCTGGAGCGGATGAGCCAGGAGGAGCTGGAGCGGGCGGCGGAGCGTACATCTGTCTTCGCCCGGGTGGCCCCGGAGCACAAGACCCGCATCGTCAAAGCCTTGCAGAAGCGGGGCCACGTGGTCGCCATGACAGGGGACGGGGTGAACGACGCCCCGGCCCTGAAAGCGGCGGACATCGGCTGCGCCATGGGAAGAGCGGGCACCGACGTGGCCAAGGGCGCGGCGGACATGATCCTCACCGACGACAACTTTGCCACGATAGTAGCCGCCATCGAGGAGGGGCGGGGGATATACTCCAACATCCGCAAGGCCATCCACTATCTCCTCTCCTGCAACATCGGGGAGATCATCACCATTTTCGTGGCGACCCTGTTGGACTTAGGGCAGATGCCGTTAGTTCCCGTGCAGCTGCTGTGGCTGAACCTGGTGACGGACTCCCTCCCCGCTCTGGCCCTGGGGGTGGAGCCGGTGGAGGAGGGAGTGATGGAGCAGCGGCCAAGGGACGCCCGGGCGGAGCTGTTTGACCGGCGGTTCTCCCTGCGCCTGGCCTGGCAGGGCCTGATGGTGGGGGGCCTGACCCTGGCGGCATACTATTTAGGGCTCACCCGCCTGTCCCGCCCGGGGCTGGAGGGGGCGGCGGCCAACACCATGGCCTTTGCCACCCTGACCATGTGCCAGCTGTTCCACGCCTTTAACGTCCGCAGCGAGGAGCAGTCCCTCTTCCACATGGGCCCTCTGTCCAATCCCGCCATGGTAAGGGCCTTTGTCACGGGGATGCTCTTGCAACTGGCCGTCCTCCTCCTGCCGCCCCTCCAGGGGGTGTTCTCCGTCATTCCCATGGACGGGGAACAGTGGCTGGCGGTGCTGCTGCTGGCCGCCGCGCCCATCCCCATCTGCGAGGGGGCGAAAGTAGTTAGGAGGTAGGTGAGAGGTAGGAGTTAGGAGGGATGAGTGAGGAGTTTTGAGCCTTCCCCCAGGGGAAGGCTTTTTATCATGCATAAACCCCTCCCTTTTCTGGCAGACTTAGAGGGTGATGGACTCCTATCTCATCACTCCTAACTGAAAAAGGGAGGGTCTTCTTATGCCCAAACCGCCCAAGCAGAACCCGGACCGGCCCCATCCCCGGCGGGAGCCCCGCATCCCCCTGCCCCTGTGCCTGGAGAATTTGGGCCGGGTATTTGACCGGTGCGCCGACTATCAGACCCGAACGGTCTGTCTGGCGGGGGCGGGGGAACGGGCGCTGACAGTGTGCTACATCGACGGCATGGCCCGGACCGAGCGGCTCAACGACTATGTCCTCCGCCCCCTGGCCCAGGACGAGCGCCTGGCCCGGGTCCCCGAGGGGGAACTGCTGGAGCACCTGCGGCAGGGGGCCCTGTACGCCCAACAGGTACACCGGCGGACCACCCTGGACCAGGTGGCCACAGACCTGGTGGGGGGCTGCTGCGCCCTGTTCCTTCCGGGGGAGGGGGCGGCCCTCACTGTTCCGGTGTCCACGGAGGAAAAACGCTCGGTGGGGGAGCCGGAGAACGAGCCGTCCCTGAAGGGGGCCCGGGACTCCTTTGTGGAGAGCCTGCGCACCAATACCTCGCTGGTGCGCCGCCGCCTGCGGGCCCCGGAGCTGCGGGTGGAGGAGCACATCGTGGGCCGCCAGAGCCTGACCCCGGTGGATGTGGTATGGCTGGAGAACATCGCCGACCCGGACACCGTGCGCCGGGCAGGGGAACGGCTGGACGAGATGGATATAGGCGGGGTGGAGTCCGCCGGGGACCTGGAGGAGTATCTGGTCCCCGCCGTATCCAGTCCGTTCCCGCTGATCTTATCCACCCAGCGGCCCGACCGCTTCTGCCGGGAGCTGCTGGACGGCCGGGTGGGCCTGCTGTGCGACGGCATCCCCCTGGGTTGGGTGGCTCCGGGGACGGCGGACCAGTTTTTCAAGACGGGGCAGGACCGGGCCTATCACTGGATGGCCGCCTCAGCGCTGCGGCTGATCCGCTATTTCTGCGCCGCCGTCACATTGCTGCTGCCAGGGCTGTATATCGCCATGGTGACCTATCACCCGGAGGCCATCCCCGGCAAGCTGGCCCTGTCCATCGTCGCCGCCAAGCAGGAGGTGCCCTTCTCCACCATCTTCGAGGTACTCATCATGCTCCTGTCCTTTGAGGTCATCCAGGAGGCGGGGCTGCGTCTGCCCGGACCCATCGGCTCCACGGTGTCCATCCTGGGCGGACTGGTGGTGGGCAACGCGGCGGTGGACGCCCACATCGTCTCCCCGGCGGTGCTCATTGCGGTGGCCATCGCCGGGGTGGCGGGGTACACCATGCCCTCCCAGGACTTTGGCAACGCCCTGCGGCTGTGGCGCTTTGGACTGACGGTGCTGTCCAGCCTGGGCGGACTGTTCGGCCTGGTGCTGGGCTGCGTGTCGCTCCTTTATCACCTGGCGGGGCTGGAGAGCTTCGGCGTGGCCTATCTGGCTCCCTTCACCGCCGGACCGGGGACGAGGCGGGGCAGGCCCAACCTGATCCGTCCGCCCCTGCCCACGTTAAAATGGCGGGACGGACCGGAGCACACCCGGAACCGGAGGAACCAGCGGTGAGGCGGGGGCTGAGTCTGGCCCTGGCCGCCGCCCTGCTCCTGTCCGGCTGCGGCGCCCTCCCCCGGCCAAGGGAGATGGGGGACATGGCTCTGCTGCGGGTGATGGGGGTGGACCGGGGGGAGGGCGGCCCGGCCATGAGCGCCGCCACCGGCCCCCAGGCTCCCGAACAGCCCGCCCGGCTGTGGCAGGGGGAGGGGACCTCTCTCAGCGCTGCCGCCCAGGCCATCCAGAGCCGCAGTGACCGGTATGTGTTCTTCGGCTATGTGGACCAGCTGCTGCTAGGGGAGGACCAGAGCCGCCGGGGGGTGGAGGATATCTTCGCCTATGTGGCCCGGGACGCCCAGCTGAGCCTGGCCGCCCGGCTGTGGATCATCCAGGACGGAGAGGCCCACGGGGCGCTGGAGGCCGGGGGCGACCAGGGGGTGGAGAGCCGCCTGGCCACTCTGGCCGCCGACGGGGAGATGGGCCTGTCTATCCGGCCCCGGCGGGTGGGGGAGGTCTACGCCCAGCTGCTGGAGCAGGGGTGCAGCTATGCCCCCGCCCTGACCGTGGGGGAGGCGGAGCTGACGGCGGCGGGCTACGCGGTCTTTGCCGGGGAGCACCTGGCGGGCTTTTTAGAGGGGGAGAGCGCCCGGGGATTGGAACTGCTGCTGGGCTGCCCCATGGCGGAGGTGGTGGAGGTCCCCCTGCCCGACAGCAGGGCGGCGGTGCGCATCACCGGGGCCAAGACCATCAGCCGGTTCGGAGGACCGGACGGGGAGATCAAACTCACCTGCCGGGTGACGGCGGAGCTGGCGGAGGGAGACGGCCCCCTGTCCGAGGCGGAGCGGGAGACCGTCTGCCGCCATCTGGAGACGCTGGCGGAGCGGGAGCTTGCGTCGGCGTTGGAACAGCTGCGGGCCTGGAAAGCGGACTGCGCCGGCTTGGGTCCCCGGGCCGCCCTGTCCGACCCGGGGCTGTGGAGCAAATTAGAGCCGGACTGGCCGGAGGTCTTTTCCCGGCTGGAGCCGGAGCTTATCGTGCAGGCGGACCTGCCCGGGGGCTGAGTGAAGTGTAAGGAGGGAGCGGGAATGAAGAAACGGGCGCTGTCTCAGGCGCAGCTGGCCGCCCTGGTTTGGGCGGGGGTGTTGGCTCCGGCGGCGGAGCTGCTGCCGGGTGCGGCTCTCTCTGCGGGCCGTGGAGCGTGGCTGGCCCCTCTGGCGGCCCTCCCCCTGGCACTGCTGTCCGTGTGGCTGCTCACCCGCCTGGCGAGGGACCGGGGCCTGGCCCGGGGCATTCTGGACGGCCTGGGGCCATGGCTTGGCCGAGGCGTGCTGCTATTCTATATGGTGTGGGCGCTGGGGCTGCTGGCCCTGCGGCTGCGGCTGTGCGCCGGGCGGATGCTGTCCTCCGGCTATCGGGACGGGGCCCTGCCCTATTTCCTGCTGGCGGCGGCGGGGGTGGTGTTCTGGCTGGCGGGGGGCAGTCTGGCCGCCTTCGCCCGGGCTGGGCAGCTGTTTCTCACGGTGCTGGCGGTGACGGGGGGAGCCATCCTCCTGCTGTCCCTGCCCCAGGTGCGTTTTGTCCGGCTGCTGCCCCTGTGGACGGAGGACGTTTGTCCGGTGCTCCGGGGCGGCCTGGCCGCGGTAGGCGTGCTGGGTTGGGGGAGCTGCTGGGCTTTTCTTGCGGGGGAGACGCCGCCGGGATATAGGGGGAGCTATCGTCGGACGGCCCTGGGCTGTCTGGTCCTCACTCTGGCCCAGGGGGTGATCCTGGGCAGTCTGGGGCCGGTGCTGGCCGGGCGGCTGGACAGCCCCTTTCTGGCCCTGGCCAAGAGCGTGGGGGTGGAGGGGGCCTTTCAGCGGGTGGAGAGCGTGGTGGCCGCCCTGTGGGTGACGGCGGACGTGACCATGGCGGGCCTGCTGGTCTTTGCCCTGCGGGCCATGGCGTCGGCAGCTGTGCCCCGGTATCAAGAGGAGTGGGTGGGGCGGGGCGCGGTGGTTCTGGCCGTCCTTGCGGCGCTGCTCCTGCCCGGGCGGCAGGTGGAGACCCTGGAGCGCCTGGCCCTGGGGGCCAACCTGTGGTTTGGCCTACTTCTGCCCATTTTGCTGGCGGTATGGATAAAACTGCACAAGAGGGGGTAAAATATTGGGGAGGAAAGGGAGGTGTGGAGCGGGAAAAAGGGGGATATGGGGCCTCCGGTGACAAAACGTAAAAAAAGAGGAAAAAACCTGTAAAAAACAGTTGACAAACGGGGGCGCTTCTGATAATATAAGCAAGCGCTTTGAGCGAGGGACTTGTTCCCCAGCAAAAGCCCGTTAGGAAACTGATACAGCCGCTAAAGCGAGAACAAAACAGCCTGAAAAGCTAGAAAAAAGTTCTTGACAAGACGAACTGAGTATGGTATCCTAATTAAGTCGCTTGTGAGGGCGACGGTGATAGAACTTCAAGACCTGGCGGATGAGAGAGCTTGTAAAGAAGCTGAAAAGTTTCTGAAAAAAGTTCTTGACAAAAGGAAAACGAAGTGATATCATTAAGAACCGCTGCGGGACGCAGCGTGTACCTTGTAAATTAAACAACGTGACAAACACGAAGCACCAAAAGGTGATGGTTGTTTTAAGAGCTTTGAAAAGAGCTTGTAGGAACAACGTCAATTTATTTTCTTTGAAGCAAGGAACGCTTCAATAAGATCGATTTGATTGGCTTCGGCCATTTAAATACCATTTTATTGAGAGTTTGATCCTGGCTCAGGATGAACGCTGGCGGCGTGCTTAACACATGCAAGTCGAACGGAACTCCTATGAACGAGGTTTCGGCCAAGTGAATAGGATGTTTAGTGGCGGACGGGTGAGTAACGCGTGAGTAACCTGCCTTGGAGTGGGGAATAACACAGTGAAAATTGTGCTAATACCGCATAATGCATTTAGGTCGCATGACTTTGAATGCCAAAGATTTATCGCTCTGAGATGGACTCGC
>ENA-UEPV01002195-UEPV01002195.1-human-gut-metagenome-genome-assembly--contig:-NODE-2195-length-11093-cov-31.576616_pt1 | contig 11093 bp, 6 predicted proteins | sample MGYA00242942_ERZ507925 | MGnify/ENA primary metagenome ERZ507925 (study PRJEB26167, sample SAMN06115453) | human gut metagenome | host: Homo sapiens | place: China:Fujian | collected 2015-08-26... | reverse complement strand
AGAATCATACATCAGAATGAATACAGAAGGCTGCACAGAAGTCATAAGGAAAGGCTTACACTTCCGGCCAGACAGCGGTATGAAGAGTTCAAGAAACAGTTTCCGTATGTTTGCCAGAGAACCAATTTAGGCTACATCGCCTCTTATCTGGGCATTACTCTCTCTACGTTGAGCAGGCTTCGCTCGAATGAGAATGATAAGGCATAATGGCAGCCGATTTTGATGTAGGACAACTTTTTATTGGCGGATAGAGGCTACCTTTGCTGTGTGATTAACCTTGAAAGTTTATTTGTTTAATTTAAAAATCGATAATCATGCAACAATTAAAAGCATCTGCAGCTTTTTCTGATACAAAGCCTCATTACGACTTGCTCGACGGTCTGCGTGGGGTAGCTGCTATCTTGGTCTTATGGTATCATGTTTTTGAAGGATATGCTTTTGCGGCAAATGCCCCAATCATCGAAACTCCTAATCATGCATATTTGGCCGTAGACTTCTTTTTTATCTTGTCCGGATTTGTCATCGCTTATGCGTATGACGACCGCTGGGGAAAATCAATGTCTTCCGGCAACTTCTTTAAGCGCCGTTTAATCCGTCTGCATCCCATGGTCGTAATGGGAGCTGTATTGGGAGTGATAACCTTCTTGTTACAGGGCAGCGTGCAGTGGGACGGAACACATGTTGCCACATCAGCAGTGATGATTGCCCTTTTGTGCGCCATGTTCTTTATCCCCGCCGTGCCGGGTTGCAGTTACGAAATACGCGGAAATGGCGAAATGTTTCCGCTGAATGGTCCTGCATGGTCACTTTTCTTCGAGTATATAGGCAATATCTTGTACGCATTGTTTATTCATCGTTTCAGCAACAAAGCGCTGGCTGTGTGGACGGCCGTCATGGGAATTTGCTTAGCCTTCTTTACACTGACCGATTATTCGGGCTACGGTTCGCTCGGAGTAGGATGGACACTCGACTCTGTCAATTTCATCGGAGGCTTGCTGCGCATGCTTTTCCCGTTCAGTCTTGGTATGCTGGTGTGCCGTTATTTTAAACCCGTGAAAGTTCGTGGCGCATTCTGGATTTGTTCACTGGTATTGATATGCCTGTTTTACGTACCGTTTATTCCGGGCTTGGAACCCATCTGTTACAACGGCGTGTTTGAAATGGTGTGCATTATGATTGTTTTCCCGGTTCTGGTATGGCTAGGCGCTTCCGGTTCTACCACCGATACGATTTCCTCTTCCGTATGTAAATTCTTGGGCGATATATCTTTCCCCGTTTATATCATTCACTATCCTTTCTATTACCTGTTTTACGCGTGGCTGATAAAGAATCAGTATTTCACTTTCGGAGAAACATGGGAAGTTGCAACCTTGTTGATGGCCGGTAATATCGTTTTAGCCTACCTGTGTCTGAAGTTATACGATGAACCGGTGCGTAAATATCTTGCAAAACGTTTCATGCATAAAAGACAACAGGCAGGCAGTCTGCATTGATTTGATATGTTGATTTAGAGGACTATCTGATTCGCTTCATTCTCAGTCGGAGGCTGTTTGTTACTACCGAAACCGAACTGAATGCCATGGCAGCTCCCGCAATCATCGGGTTCAGCAAGAATCCCGTGAAAGGGTAAAGCACCCCTGCCGCTAGGGGAATTCCTGTCAGGTTGTAGATAAATGCCCAGAATAAGTTCTCGCGAATAGTACGTACGGTGAGTGTCGAAAGCCGGATGGCCTCACTTATTTTAGTCAGGTCCGACGATATAATGGTCATCTTTGCCACATCCATGGCGATGTCGCTTCCTTGTCCCATGGCGATACTCAGGTCAGCTTGGGCAAGGGCGGCGCTGTCGTTGATGCCGTCGCCAACCATGGCTACATGCTTTCCTTCCGCCTGAAGCTGTTTGATATACTCCGATTTTTGCTGAGGCAACACTTCCGCGCGGAATTCGGCGATACCAGCCTCCGCAGCAATCCGACGGGCAGTCTGCTCATTGTCACCCGTCAGCATGACAACCGAAATACCTCTTTGCTGTAACTCGGCGATGGCCTTTTTCGATGTTTCCTTTATCCGGTCGGCAATGGCGCAGGTTGCCAGTGCCTGCTGTTTGTCGGCAAACCAGATGACGGTTTTGGCTTCCTGTGCGAAAGCTTCAGCCTTTTCTGAAAGGACAGGAGAGATAGTAATACCCTTTTCGGCAAGCATCCGGCGGTTTCCTGCATAATACGTTTTGCCGTTCCAGCTTGCTTTCACACCTTTCCCCGTAATACTTTCGAAACCGGTTAGCAGACAATCCCCTCCGTTATCAGCATTTGCCTGAGATAATGCCTGCACTACGGCTGTAGCCAGCGGATGTTCGGAATGCTTTTCCAGTCCCAGAAAGATACGCTGTATATCAGCATTCTCAGCTTCCCAGACAATGTCTGTCACCACAGGTTTCCCTTCCGTTATGGTTCCCGTCTTGTCGAGTACAATCGTATCTATCTTTTTGGCCATTTCCAGACTTTCGGCATCCTTGATCAGTATACCGTTTTCGGCCCCTTTGCCGATACCCACCATAATAGCCGTAGGGGTAGCCAGTCCCAAGGCGCACGGACAGGCGATAATCAGTACGGTAACGGCTGCCAGCAGTCCGTGCGTAAAGCCGTTCTCCGCCAGCACGATCCATGCAATGTAAGTAAGCACGGCCATTGTCATGATAGCAGGGACGAATACAGCTGCAATTTTGTCGACCAGTTGCTGTACGGGCGCTTTGCTTCCCTGAGCTTCCTGTACCAGATGAATAATGTGAGAAAGCATCGTATCAGCTCCCACCTTTTCAGCCCGAAACCGGAAACTTCCTTTCTGGTTGATGGTTCCTGCATATACTTTTGCTCCTGCCGACTTACAGACAGGAATTGGCTCGCCGCTCAGCATACTTTCGTCGATGAAAGAACTGCCTTCCGTTACGGTTCCGTCTACGGCGATACGTTCTCCCGGTTTCACGACAATCATGTTGCCTGGAACAATCTGTTCAATACTTACTTCCCGTTCGCCGGTTCCGTCATCGATGATAACTGTACGGGGCTGTAGTCCCATCAGTTTCCTGATAGCAGCCGATGTATTGCCTTTTGCGCGTTCTTCCAGTGTGCGTCCCAGCAGGATAAAGGCGACAATCACGCTGGCCGCTTCAAAATACACATGCGGAGTCACTCCCCTTGATAGCCAGAAATCGGGAAAAAACAAGTTGAACAAGCTGAACAGATAGGCGATTCCGGTACTGTTTGCCACCAGCGTGTCCATATTGGCAGAACGGTGCTTCAGCAGCTTCCAGGCATTGACATAGAATCCGCTTCCCAGCCAGAACACCACAGGAGTAGATAATATCCACATGATGTAATTGGCATATGGCATATCCATGAAAAACATTCCGATAATAGCGACAGGAAGCGATAGGATAATAGCCCATATAGTCCGGAACTTCAATTGCCTGTAATGGGCGGCATGTGTGTCTTCAGCCTCTTTTTCGGCTTCTTTAGCCGTATCAATCAGCAAGTCGAATCCTGCGTTTTGTACAGCCTGCTTCATCATTTCGGGCGAGCAGAGCGACGGATCATATTCTACGGTAGCGATAGCTGTTGCCAGATTGACATTGGCCGAGCACACCCCTTCCTGCCGGCTCAATGTTTTGTTAACACGTGCAGCGCAGGCGGCACAACTCATGCCCAGTACGGGGAAAGTCTGTTTTTTTATTTGTTGGTCTGTCATTGTTCTTTTCTTTTTGATTCTGGCGCAAAGATACACCGGCAGACCATTGTGTGTGTTATAAAATTATGGGTATGATTTATACGATTTCATCCAGTCCTTTGCGTAATTGGATCTTTTGTTTTTTGAATTCGCTAGGAGTAGTGCCGGTCACTTCTTTAAACTGCCGGCTAAGATGAGCCGTACTCGAATAATTTAGCAGGAAAGCGATTTCGTTCAGTGAGAGTTCATCATACACAAGTAGTTCCTTTACGCGCTCTATTTTTTGTGAAATGAAGTATTTTTCTATTGTAATGCCATTGGTCTCCGAAAACAGTTTGCTTAAGGAGCTGTAATCGTGATGAAGCCTGTCGGCAAGAAAGTCCGACAGAGTTGTTTTAAGTTCACCGTTTGGGCTATGTACCAGCCGGATAATTTCCTGCTTGATTTGCTCTATCAGCCTGTTGCGTTTGTCGTCTATCAGTTCAAATCCCACAGACTGTAACGTTTGCCGGATATGTTCCAGTTCGGCTTTTCCGACAGTTTCCTGTATGATAGCCTTTCCCAGCTCAACATGCAAGGGTGTAAAGCCCAGTTTGGCAAGCAAGTCTTCTACCACCATAATACAGCGGTAGCACACCATGTTTTTAATATAGAGCGTTGTATTGTTCATGCGTCTTAAAATAATTTCTGCAAAATAAAGCTTTTCAATATGAATATATGCCGGTTTGCTGAATTTTCTTTTGTTAAAAGAACCACAACTGTTCTTTTTTTGTTTCTATCTTATATTTTTGTAAAGTTAATAAAAATCAGCATAGAGAAATGAGAAAAATGCTTTGTCCGCAGTGTAAGATTGCTGCCATGTATGTAAAGAATGAAGCAGGCGACCGCCGTCTGGTATACGTTGTTGAGGGAGGAGAGGTCATACCTAAAAATCCGGAAGAGTCGCTCGACGGATTCGATGTGAGCGAAGTATTCTGCCTGGGCTGTTCATGGCACGGGAATCCGAAGAAACTGGTCCGCTATTGAAAAGGGTTTGAGGATAAATTGGTGAGGCTGCTATAGAATACCAGCAGGAAGTGTTCCATAGCAGCCTATGATTTTAGTTGACTTTCATGATAGCCGAGTTGATGCTTCGGTCTACGTCGTTCTTGTCGCGCGAAGTCTTCCGTCCGAAATCGAAAGTATAGGCAAGTTTCACGTAACCTGTACGCTGGTAGATGCGGCTGGTCTGTACCTGATTATACTGGTATACTCCGTAATCTGCATGTTCGCGGTATCGGCTGTGCCTGGTGAAAGGGGTCTCTGTTCCTGCTTCGATATACCAGCCTTTGTGACTCCAGCTTACGGATGCACCGTAGGTTGCGGGAGATTTTTCTGATATTAAAGAGCAGCGATTTAATTTACTTGTGGCAGAACTACCATAAATATTTAGAGAAAAGTCTTTCCAAAAATAGTTGATGTCTAATATTGCAATGGTACTATTATTTTTTATTTCCTGTAGCTGAGGTACATAAGTGTAAAAATATTTTGCTGTGAATTTTAGACGCAAATTATCAGAAACTCGATAAGAAGCGGCCAATGCTGCCCACCACTGATTCATATTCCTATCAGAACAGTAGGTAGATATAAGCTTTTCATCTTCAATAAAATAATCAACAGTTATATTATTGATATATGTAGTATATGCACCTGTAAGTTGCATATTCAAACGATTAAATTGTCCTTTATAGACAAGTCCCGCCACATATATCTTTGTATTATTAAGGTATGGATTTCCACGTTTTATCTGTAAAAAATCAATTGTCTGATTCACATTGTTGATATAACTGATATCAGGTTGGTCATTTCCGATATTCAATGAAGCCGCTAATTGATTCTTTTTATTTATGTTATAAAAGAGTACTGTTCCCATTCTTAACGATACATGTCGTTGTATAGCTTCGTTATGTAATTTATAATTAAGCCATGAGAATCCTGGTTTAAATATTAGATTTAATTTTTTCCATTGATGAAAATAATTTATATAGCACATTGTTTCCCCCATCCATAGATGCTGCCATGATAAATAATCTCCATCATATAGTGCAGAAGTAACTTTATGATGATGTTGTAAATCAATTCCAAAGGAATTGTGATTTTTAAGTTTGATATTATATTTAGCCGAAATATCAAATGAATATAAATCCTCATTAGCGTCAGTTAGTGACAAATTATTATTTTCTGAGTAATAGCGTGAATAACTGTTTTGAGAATAACCTCCTTTTAAAGAAAGATTTAATGTTTGGCGTTTAGATAAGTTGAAATCGCCATATAATTGAACAGAGGGTTTTATGTTTTTTTCTTTGCGCTGGTTTGAAGAATAAACATTTTCTTCATAGAATCCGGAGTAATTCAATAAATCATTCCTGCTGTCTTCAGGCGAATTGCTACAAACTAATGATATTTGGGCAGATAAGTTACGTTTTGATTTTCTGTCATTTACCTTAAACTGAATATATTCTTGCTTGTCAGTAACATTAGCATCCAATGTCTTTGTATTTCGGTTAATATTATAATCTGGAAATACGATTTTTTCACTTTTTTCTATGTATGATCCATTATTTTTTATCATTGTATATCCACTCCAAAAAGAATAACTAGTTGTTCCGTGTTCAATCTTACTACCTACATTATAATCTCCCTCCAGATAACCGATAGTTTGTTTGCCGTCCAAAGCAATGTAACCTCCTCGTTCGTATTGCTTTGTAACATAATTGATGGCAGCTACATCATTGGCATACTTACCTGTGGGGACGTCATAATATTCCACATTCTCTATATCACGAGGGCGGAGGCTTTGCACATCTCGGTAATCGGCTTTCTCCCCATTGATATACAGACTGACTTCACCGCCGAAAGTGGATACTGTTCCTGTACGTTTGTTCACCTCAATGCTTGGAATCATCAGGTTATATAGTAAGTCATATCCCGTTGAGGCATGTTTCACCTGCTGTTTGTCCGGAATCACCAATACATGATCATCTTTACGTATAAATGAACTGCCTTTTACCACGACTTCTCCGAGTACAATGTTTTCTGTTTCCAGTGTAACGAGAGGAACTTCTAAATTTTTATCAGACATTTTTATCTGGATGAACGCTGGCTTATAGCCGATTGAGCTGAGAGCTACTAAATAGTTTCCTTTCTCTATATTGCTGAAGACATATTTCCCCAATGTATCTGTGGTAACTCCTGAAACAAAAGTTGAATCAGTTTCTAGCAGGCGGACTGTTACATAGGGCAATGGCTTTCCGTTGTTTTCTACTGTCCCGTATAATTTATTCTGCGCTTGCATAGAGTTGCCCAATAATGCCAATAACATTATTAATAATCCGGTTTTATTCATAAGAAATGTGTTATGTTGAATAATCGTTTGGTTGATTATACGGCATTCCGACAAATCTGCCAGGCATGGAAGTCCGTAAAAGTCGTGCAGCTTACGTTCGCTTCATTACAGCTTATGATTTTAGTTGACTTTCATGATAGCCGAGTTGATGCTTCGGTCTACATCGTTCTTGTCGCGCGAAGTCTTCCGTCCGAAATCGAAAGTATAGGCAAGTTTCACGTAACCTGTACGCTGGTAGATGCGGCTGGTTCTTTCTTGCGTGAACTGATATATACCGATAGGAGAATATTCCGTATAGCGGGAATGTTTGGTAAATGGACTATCTGTACCTGCTTCTGCCAGCCAGTTCTTTTTGTTAAACCGAAGCGAGAAACCATACTTCCACGGTGATTTCTTGAGTGCTAACAATTCGCTGTCAAGCCCTCTTTCTGGAGTTTTCATGTAAGCATTCAACGTAAACGAATGGAAATAATAATTCACATCAAGCGTAGCCATAAAGTTATCTTCCGAGATAGGAATCTTTGCAATGTCCAGCTTCTCATATTTGAGCTTCAGGTTTGTACGGAAATTCTTTGACAATTTACAAGATGATATAACTTCAGCTTTCCATTTCTTATAGTCAGTATCTGAACGGTAGCTGTTTACAAGTTTGTTATTTTCAATATAATAATCCCCACAAATATTATTTTTCAGAATCGTATAGTTGAAGTTGAACTGGAGATTAAAGGGTTTCACTTGTGCATCATAAGTGAAGAAAAACTCTTGTATGATCGGGTTATTCAGATTAGGATTTCCTCGTTTTATTTGTAGAAAATCTATATTTTGATCCATTGTATTAATATAGCTGATATCCGGCTGATAGTTTCCCATGGCGAAACCGCCTACTAACTGGTGCTTGGCATTAATCAGGTAACGAATCCATGAGTTAGTGCGGAATGTCCAATATTTTTGCAAGTCCTGTCCGTGCAACTTATAATTTAGCAGTGATGCACCGGGTGACAATGTAATGGTCAGTTTGTCAAAAAGATATTGTGTATAATTTAAATAAAATAGAGTTTCGCCTTTCCACAGGTGTTGCCAGGATTCATTATCTCCGGTATAGGCGGAAGAAGTAATCTGATGGTCGTGCAGAAAACTTGCGCCAAACGAATTATGTTTTAAGTTGATGCCATATACACCCATTGCTCTGAATGAGTATAAGTCTTCATCTGCTTTAGTAAACAGACGCTGTTCGTCCTCCAAGTAATTCCGCTGATAGGTGTTGTGGTCATAGTTTCCTCTCAGCATGACGTGTATACGTTGGTCCTTTGTGGGATAGAATACTCCGTCCAAACAAAGGGACGGTTTCAGATTCTCTTCACTTACCCGTTCCGATGAACTTACATTTTTATTTTCATAGCCGGTATAATTTAACTGTTCGCTTTGGTCATTATGCGGAGTATCATTATGGGTCAACGACACTAGTGCATACAGATTACGCTTATCCGTCTTGTTATTCACTTTGAATTGGGCGTACTGCTGATTGCTGTGGTATAAGCCGCCTTCATTCACAAAACCATATTTTACACCTTTGATCCCCCATTTCTTATATAAAGGCAGAATTTCATCCAGTTGCTGATGCAGTGCCTTTTTATTCACATAAACCAGTATTCCAACTCCTTTTGAATTGGCATATTCTATTACTTTAGGCAAATCAAGCGGTCCTTTCGAACGGGCCGGATCAACCGTAACGGTGGTCGCATCCGATTTCACATCTTCTTCCGCCCCATACCAACCGGCATCAAACAGCACATAGGCTATATTGTTTTCTGCGGCAAAATCAATACAAGCCATACTGCCAGCCGTTGTCAATGTAACTTCACGAATTACCTGTCCGGGCTTGATCCAGCTAGTGTTCGCAATCTGATTAGGTTCGTTCAAGTTAAGAACGAAGTAATTATTTTCGACCAATTTTCCCGGAAGGGCTGACAAGCGGAAAAGCCGCTTGCTCACCAACACGCATGGACGGAGTTTTCTTAATAACAAGACACGCACCACCGCCCGGAGCCAACTTCAATGTCAGTTTATCATTGTTTGTCAGTTGCCGAGTCGTAACTTTCAAGCTTTCCCGGTTTGTCAGATAGTGGGCATCGTCGCCGTCTTCGATGACTTCAACAGTATATTTTCCTTTTTCCAAGAAAGAAAGAGGCAGATCTATCGTCCTTCCGGACTCATTCGTGGCCGCACCGACTAAGTAGGCATCCTCCGTTTCACGCATCATCACGATATACTCCCCGATTTCACCGGCCAGGGTACGGCTCTCTTTCCACGGCATCTTCTGGGCAGACAGGAAGTTCAACAAAGCCGGGTACTTCCGGTAGTATTCTGGAATATCCGGCAAAATAGTCACGCCAGAAAAAGCAATCAACGTACGGGCAGCTTCCGAAACCAGTGTGGAAGGAACCGGCTGACTCTCGTCCACACGTGTCGTATGCCCTTGGCGAAGGTCAAACATTCCGTTGTTCATATCGATCGGACCGGCAACCATATTGACGAAAACGGTCGTCACAAATGTTTTAGGCTCGAACACATGATGTCCGTCCAACTGGGCATGGCAATATTCGCGTGTCACAGCGTTCGGCCAAGTACGCATTTGTCCGTATGGATGAACCGGACCGTCATGGAAATCGACCAACAAGTGATTTTGAGCACAAAGCTCCGTGATCTTTTTCGTCCACCGGTTCTTTTCTTCTTGTGTTCCGCTCATAAAACCGTATTTAACCCCGGCTGCTCCCCAATCCCCATACTGTTTCAAGGTCTTTTCTATCGGATATTTCCGACCTCCGACATCATGCCCCAACGTACTCGCATCCAGAATCGTATCGCCCGGTTGCTGCCACGAGAAGGTGCCCTTAACGACCGTATCGCCGACCTTCATCGTGCTGGTGATCTTGATCTTGCTCAGCGACTCACCGTAGGTGAGTTCGGTAGGCGTGAGCGTCGGTGTACCGGTCAGAACCGGGGTGAGCCTGTTCTTCGCGCTGACATTGATGGTCAGGGTGATATCCTGATAGTTGCTCGTGGAGATTGTAACAGTAATCGTGCCGAATTGTCCTTCGTCCGTGCCGCTTCTGTTTGCTTCCAGCGTCAGCTCACCGGTCTTGCCGTTTACAAGGGTAACATAGGTACCCTTGCCCAGAGCGGTATCAACCTTCTTGTCATAGATGATCTCGCCGTAGTCGCAGGGAGCAGTCAGCTTCGGCAGCAGCGTCGAGAGGCCAAGGGAATAAGTCTTGTGCAGACCGTTGGTGATGGTCAGCGAGCCAGCCTCTGCTGCGGGTGCAGCAGCCTTGGTGATCTCGAAGGTCTTGACGGCCTCGCTGAGAACATAGTTGCCGCCTTCAACGTCCTTGACGGTCACAGTCGCAGTACCGGCATTGGTATTGTTGCTGTAGAAAATCTCGTACTCCTTCGGGTCGATGATGTTGCCGGTGTCGTCCTTGACGGTGACGGGCGGTTCCAGAGCATCGCCGGTGTAGGTGCAGGATGCAACTTCAATCGTGGGCGTCACTTCTTTTGGCGTGATCTTCCACTTGACCGTGGCCTTACCGGTGTAGTTGCCGGTACCTTCGATGGTCAGGGGAATGCTGTCATTGGCATCGGTGGCCTTGTCGCCGCTTTTGATAACATAGGTGATTCTTGTTTCATACCAGTTCTCCAGCGTCACGCCGGTAATCTTCGGCGATTGCTCCGCTGCATTGTACGCGAATTCGTATTTTTCCAGCGTGATGGTTGCGCCCTCGATGGACTTGGGGGCGACGTGGACTTTCACTATGTCGGTTACGGCTGCGTATTTCTCGTAGCCTTCCGCCGGGGTGAATATCCAATCGACGTAGCAATCGCCGGTTCGGCTGGGTATATCGTATTTATTCGGCCACGCAAAGGTGCCCTTGACTTCTTCTCCTGTGGTGGGGTCTTTCATCGTGCCCTCGACCGTGAGCCTGCT
>ENA-UEPV01002183-UEPV01002183.1-human-gut-metagenome-genome-assembly--contig:-NODE-2183-length-11123-cov-18.010592_pt1 | contig 11123 bp, 16 predicted proteins | sample MGYA00242942_ERZ507925 | MGnify/ENA primary metagenome ERZ507925 (study PRJEB26167, sample SAMN06115453) | human gut metagenome | host: Homo sapiens | place: China:Fujian | collected 2015-08-26... | reverse complement strand
TCTAAATACTCAAGTGTTTAAATATGTAAACACGCAAATAACTAAGCTCTTCAATATTTAAAAGTTTAAATATATACATATATAAATATTCGAGAATTTAAATACATACATTCTTTAATATAAAAAAATCTAAATGTTCGGATATTTAGATTTTTAAAATTGTTTATTCAAAAACGAAAGCGTATTTTTGCTACATGAAATTATATATCTGAATATATGGCAACAATATTAAGTGTTTTAAATTACAAAGGCGGGGTGGCAAAGACTACTACAACTGCCAGCCTGGGTACAGCACTTTGGATTCTTGGAAAGAGAGTGCTTTTGATAGACACAGACCCGCAGTGTGATCTTACGTTTCTACTGGGTTTTGATGGGGCTGCAGGAGATGAGACTTTCAACGAATGGTTTATGCAGCAAGGCGAAGAAAGTTCTGTTCCGGTGTATGTAAGATATGAAGCTATAGACAATAGATATGACGGAAAGGAATGCTTATATTATATACCTTCTTCACGAGAACTCCGTGATGCTGATATGATGCTGGCTGCGCGGAAAGCAAGAGAACGTATTTTAAAACGCAAATTAAAACCGATTCAAGATGCCTTTGATTATATTTTAATTGACTGTTCTCCTAAAGAAAGTATCGTAAACTTTAATGCAATGGTAGTCAGCGATCAGGTGTTGGTTCCCATAGATTGTAGTGGCTTTTCCTTGAAAGGGATGCAGACATTGATTGATTCCATAAATGAAGTCAAAGATGATGAATTTAATGAGGACTTGGACATACTAGGCTTTTTACCTATACGATATGATCGAAATACCCGCATTAGCAAAAGTGTAATAGAGTATTTTGAAAGCCAATTCCCCGGAAAGGTGTTCAAAACAAAAATACGTAAAAGCGTCCGTTTTGATGAAAGCCCATTAAAGCATAAAACCATATTCGAACACGATCCGGAAAGTAACGGTGCTGAGGATTACATGAGCCTTGCTGAAGAAATTACAGGAGAGAAAAGACCTGAGGATTGGCAGCATCGAGCTTTGGAAGCATGGTATATAAAGAACCCGGATGAACGCCCAGTAAATGATAATGAAAACTAATACATTTGATATTATGGCAGGAAAAAATGAAAAAGTAGACTTTTTAAGCGAAATAGGTTCAATGGTAAAGAACCAAAAAGAAGAGAACCAAATGCTACGTCGAAAGAAAGCAGAGAATAAGGCTAACGAACCAATGTTAGATGCAGAGCTGGAAAAGGATGAACAACAGTCTGTTGTTGATACCGTTGAAGTAAAAGAGGCTAAGAAAACAAAGGGGCGCCCAAAGCAAATTCTAAAAGTGGAACGGGTCAAACCCATGAATGTGTGGTTGGATGTAAATACACATAAAATGCTGGGGCGCATTAAGGTGGAATATGGCATTGAGATGAAAGACGTTACTTACATTGCTATCCGTAAATTCTTGGATGAACACATGAAAAACGGCGAGTTAGATGAAAAAGGCCTTAGTTATTTGGTGAATAAGCAGAAAGAATTGAATGGATAGGGGCAATTAATAGTTATAAAAGTAGATAACATAAAAATATAAAAGATGCTTCAGAATGATCAAAATCAATTAGGTTATGCCATGCTTCCATTTGTGATGCGTGAATTGGTTAATATGGTTATGAAGAAAAAGACATTGCCTTTAAGGGATGCCTTATATTATGTTTATTCTTCCCAATTGTATAAGTTCTTATTGGATTTGAATACTAAATTATGGTATTCAAGTACACTATCGCTTTATGAAGCATTAGAAAAAGAGAAAACAGAACAGAGAAAAGCGCAAGGTGATGACCCTAAAATTCTACTTTTCAAAATGTTCTGTATAGAAAATTACAGGGAAGCTAAAAAGAAGAGTGCGGAAGAAGTTCTTCTTTTATTCTCTGCTCATGGAGTCTTCGAGTTTCTAAATGATAATTTTGAGATGTTGCATACCCAAGACACTGAATATATATTAGATACTATAACAACCTACATAAATAAAAAGAGATGAAGTTATATCATGGTTCAACGGTTATCGTGAAACATCCTAATATACAAAAAGGAAGAAACGCTACGGACTTCGGTAAAGGATTTTATACAACAACCAATTTTGAGCAAGCAAAAAAATGGGCTTTACTCAAAAAGAATAGGGAACGAGGCAATAGGGCGATTGTCTCGGTTTATGAAGTGCCTGATAATATCCTTGACAGAGAATTTACTGTTCGCCATTTCGCAGGTGCAACAAAAGAGTGGTTGGAATTTGTCGTCAACAACCGTAAAGGAAAAACGACAGGGGTATACGAATTGGTAATGGGGCCTGTTGCTAATGATCAGTTATATGCCACTATCAGGCTGTACGAACAAGGAGTTATTACAGCAAATGCAGCTATTGAAATGCTTAAGACACACAAACTATTCGATCAACTTTCATTTCATACGAAAAGAGTCGCTGTGTTATTAAAGTTCATGGAAGCTATTAAGATTGAATAAAGAATGGGAGTCTTTGAGGTGCAATGTTGGCACCTTGAACAAAGAACTGTATAGGTTAATGAAAGTATGACTTCCTAATATAGTCAATAAATGAATGATCTTAAATAGTTCAACAACATGTGTTGACATGAATAAATGTACCAGTATGATCATAACAGGAATACGAGGAACCGAACTTGAAAGTCTATTCAAGCAGTTTTATGAACAGATGATTGATGACAAGAAAATAATAGTTCAAATGATTAAAGAGTTATCCAGCGTTACTCCAATAGAGATAGACGGTATGGATAGTTCTACGAGAAGAGCGACAGCAACATCGTTTTCTTGTCTATGGAGTTATGACTACATCCGATTTCCTAAATATTGCAACCCTAACCATGTCGTTCCCCACAATATGAATGGGATTACATATTTCACTCCCAACCGATGTGATAAAGTTTCAGAAAAGTTCATGAAAGAATGGAGACGCAAATTCAAAGGATTTAATGGCTTGCCTCTTCGTAAATTCGGAATTGACATTAAGCCGAGTTGCGGATATATCTGCTTTCACTGGAAGCCAATTATGTATAAAGGGAAATATGGCATAGATGTTTCTGATGGTATTAAGCAGTATTTGCCTAATATTAAAGACAAACAATATGAAATTGAAGCAGTATAGAAGTTAGCGTTTAAAAATACAATAATGAACGAATTACAACTCATCCAAGGCAAGATATATGAGATCCGGGGGCAGAAGGTAATGCTGGACTTTGACTTGGCCGAAATGTATGGAATAGAAACGAGAGTTTTAAAACAGTCTGTAAGACGTAACTTGAAACGTTTCTCAGGTGACGACTTTATGTTTGAACTAACAAAAGAAGAAACGTTGAATTGGAAATCACAAATTGTGATGTCCAATTCTATAAAGATGGGTATGAGACGTTCTCCTTATGCTTTTACGGAATTAGGAGTTGCAATGCTTAGCAGTGTTTTAAATTCAAAGGCAGCTATACAAATCAATATAAGTATCATGCGTGCCTTCGTTGCCATCCGTCAACTGATAGCAAATCCACCAGTAGACAGAGTAGGGGAGTTGGAGAAGCAGATGAAGGAGTTGAAAGATTACATCGAAGATGTTTTTGACGACTATAACGACATCAATGATGATACCCGAATGCAACTGGAGCTGATCAACCAAACATTGGCCGAACTTCAGGCTAGGAAGAAGATTGAAGAAAAACCACGTAACCCGATTGGATTCCGGACCTATGAATAGTAGTTATTCTCTATTTGTCTATTTGTCAATATATAAATAATAAATTATGACACCTATATTCAATGACATACAAAAGAAAAAGGCGGATTTCATCATGGCGAACAAGCATGCCAAACTTTCTTCATTGGTATCTTCCGAAATAAAAGACCTGGCAGTGGTGTGGTGTTATTACTCCGGAAAGATAGAAGGTAATACTTATACCTATGTGGAGACAGAAGCTCTTCTGAAGGATAATATCACATCGGAAAAGAGATATGAAGATGCCAAGATGCTGAAAAACCTCTATAACACTTTTGTTTCCGAAATGGAGTATATCAATAAAGGGAATAACCAGGAGCAGATAGATGAACGTACCTTGTTCCGGTTGCATCGATCCATCTCCAGCGAGTTGGTATCCAGTGAAGAGTCCGGCATACTACGTTCTCGTGCGGTCAAGATTACCGGTACTGAATATGTTCCACCAAAAGAAATCCGGGAGATACGGATTGCCTTAAATGAGATACTATTTAACCAGGAACTGTACGTTAATCCTTTAGAAAAGGCAGTCTACCTGCATTGCAACATAGCCAGGCTTCAGCCTTTCATAGACGGGAACAAGCGTACCTCACGTATGATGGAAAGTATCGTTATGATGAATGCTGATTTAATCCCGGTATATTCCGCAAAGGATGCGGATATATTGCGCTATAGAAAAGGCCTGATTTCTTTCTACGAGACAGAAAATTATTCCGGATATGCAGATTATTTCCTTAATCGGCAGATAGAGCGAATTAATGAATTATCTTTGTCTGGAGAGGATACCTTTGACCTGGTGAACAATCGGGTGATTGAAGCGGATTGTGGAATGGAACTTTAATAACTAATAGAGGAAAATATTATGGCATGGAAAGTTACTGAAAAGAATATCAAGATCCATACAGTTATTGATGGCGTGGATTCCGTAGAGGATAGGAAAGCCACAATTTCTTATCGAAAGCTAAAAGCTCTCGGTGCGAAACGTAGAGTTTATAAGAACACAAAGGAAATATTCTTCCTTATTGAAACAGACTATGAGTTAACATTGTAAAGTCTGCTTATTTTCCCTATCAGTCAAACTTTAACATTAAATATATGAATACACAGAAAGCAATACAGTCTATTGACGCTGTTACGATGGCAACAGTCAACGGAATAATCAATACTGCCTTCATGGATAAAGTACTCTATGGAAAACTTGACAATGAGCTATACAAGCATGTCTTGAACAAGTGGGAAAGCAAGAAAGGTGATGTGTTTGATTTTTATCTGAACAGTAATGATGACATAAAAAGATGGCTGATTGAGGCTTTGGGAGTAGAGGTAGAACCAGATAAATACCCGGACTATGACAGCCAGATAACAGCACAAATTTGTGAAGGTAAAAACCGTTCGGAGATATATCCTTTTGAGACCGAAATCGTACATTCTTTTTTTCTCTTCGGATATAACCATAGCCTTGATGAACTGAAGAAAGTCAGTCCTTCAGCATGGCAAACTGTTATTATCAATAATATTGATCGATACGGGAATTATAAGAATTGGTCGTTGTTCTGGGCAAAAGCGAGTAGGGAAGATAAGATAGCCCTTTTGGAATATATGGATAAATAAAGTGTAGTTCGGTGTAATAGTGTTGTCAAATTAATATGCAAGTTTTGTTATGCTTATTCCTTCAATGACGTTTTATGAAATGTATGAGGAATTAATCGCTGATCATGCAAAACTAGAATATAAACGTCAGCAGTTAACTCCTAAGGCAATAAAAAGCCTTCGGAAAGCAAATAGTTTTCCAGCCTGGGAATGGTTTGAATACACAATTCCTAGCCGGCATAATTCGTACATCCTATTTTTTTATGCCGCCAACAGGCAAGCTGCTGAAAATCCTATATTTGATAATTTTTCTATAGTAAATGTAGATAGCAGACGCTTTGTACTGAAATGGGGTTGTTCTCCATATAAACATACTGAATCAGATACAATGGTCTGGACTAGAAGAATTGATGCATATAGTACTCATTTCTTTACTCGTTACAGAGAGCGGAAGTTGAATAATACAGAGATAAGCATTAATGAAACAGCATGTCGCTATTTTACAAGAAATGAAATAGCTCTCCCTATTGAACTTAATGAGGATATAAAAAGGAATTATCAAAAATATGGCGAAGCAGCTCAACGCGCAATGAAAGTACATGATGGACTTTGCTTTGTAAGAAGTGGTGTTGAAATTCACACTGATCCGGAAACTAAAAAAGAGATAGCCGATGCGTTGGGATTTGTTTATGTGACTTTCGTTGATGACAACACTCTCACACCTTCTCAAAATGAAGCAACTTTCAAAGAGGGACTTCGGTATTCGCAGAAACTATTTAAAGACCTTATTACAGATATAAAAGAATAATAAATGTAAATGGAACAAGGAGAAATCATATTATATCAGCCGGATGAAGCCGTCAAGCTGGAAGTAAGGATGGAAGATGAAACGGTCTGGTTGACTCAGGCTCAAATAGCAGAATTATTTGGAACTGAAGTTCCGGCTATTTCTAAACATATACGTAATATCATTCGAAGTGGAGAATTAGAGAAGGAAGCAACTGTTTCCAAAATGGAAATAGTTCGTTTAGAAGGTTCTCGAAAAGTTAAACGGGTTATTGATATTTATAATCTTGATATGATTTTGTCAGTTGGCTATCGAGTAAACAGTAAAAATGCAACTCTTTTCAGACGTTGGACCAATAAAGTATTGAAAGAATACCTTCTTAAAGGTTATTCTGTAAATCGCCGGCTGTCGGAACTGGAACAAACTGTATCTGAACATTCAAAGAAGATTGACTTCTTTGTCCGCACTTCCCTTCCCCCGGTTGAGGGTATCTTCTTCGACGGCCAGATCTTCGACGCCTACAAGTTCGCTTCGGATCTTATCAAGTCGGCCAAACATTCTCTTTTGCTGATCGACAACTATGTTGATGAGAGCGTACTACTCATGCTGAGCAAACGGCAGCCGAAAGTAACGGCCACTGTCTATACGCAGCGCATCACTCCACAGCTTCAGTTAGACCTGAATAAGTTCAATGACCAGTATCCGCCTATCGATATCCGGACGTACAAACTTTCCCATGACCGTTTCCTTATCATTGATGATACCGAAGTATATCACATCGGTGCATCCCTGAAAGACTTGGGGAAGAAATGGTTCGCGTTCTCCAAACTGAATATGCCGGCAAAGCTAATTACTAACTTACTTTAATATGGAAGCAACAGAAATTAATCATAAGATACGCATAGGGAAAAGAATTGCCGAACTCCGGAAGGAGAGGGGATTGTCACAAACAAGACTTGCACAATTGACCGGATTCGACCGTGGTTATATTGCAAAAATTGAACTTGGAACCTTTGATATAGGTATAGAAAACCTGTCTAAAATAAGTAATGCTTTAGGAGTCATGATTGATTTTATTCCGGTGTAACTGTGAATATGCTGCTAAACATTTATTTTAATCGCTGTAATATATTGCAGCAATCTATTAAATTTGTATCTTTGCAGAGTAGTATTAAAACAATAAGAATATGAGTGAAATTTTAAGAAATCAAGAAATAGCAGCAATTGATAAGTTGTCTGCTTCTGTGTTGGAAGGTATAGATACAACCTTTATTTGTGCTGCTATGAAAGGACATGTATCTGATGTCTTTTTGAAACAGACATTGGATAACTGGTGCAAGGGTAAAGGCAACTTTTTTAATTTTTATTGTTATACCAGTAAGGCAGCACAAGAAAGTATCCTTAAAGCTTTAGGCATTGATTCTGCTTATGATACAGTTAGTGAATACGTTTCATTTTGTCAGAATAGTACACCAGTGGTTTTAAAAGATATAAGTGCTAGTGCATGGAAAACAATCGAAGAATATAAAATAGATGAATATGGGGATGATAAAAGCTGGGCTAGCTTTTGGGTGAATACCTCGAAAGAAAGTAAGAATGATTTGCTAGACAATATCCATCAACTTTGTAAGGAATATAAAGAATCTAAGGAGTTGACATTTTAGCATATGAGAACAGCGACATTGATTGAACCCTATTTAGGATACTGGAACATCATCCTGATTGAGAAATGGGATACTAAATGGGAAGTGGAGATTTGCGGAAGCGGCAAACATATTTGGGTATATGAAGACGAGTTTATAGAAGACTAATAAAATCGAATATATGTTTGAAAGAGAGATTGAAAGGTATAATACCTTATTGAAAGAGTACAGAGCAACAGTCATTGACAAATTCAATGTGGAAGATCTGAAAGAGTATAATGAAATACTCTTTTCAGCCCATAGTTGTGCTATTGAAGGAAATACCTTCTCTGTAGACGATACCAGGGCTTTGAAAGAAGAAGGTCTGGGAATGATACCGCAGGGCAAAACTCTTTTTGAAGCGTTTGAGATATTGGATCACTTCAATGCGTATGAATTCCTAATGGAACAGACAGACCGGCCGCTTACTGAACAACTAGTTAAAGAAACACACCGGATTCTAACGCAGCATACACTAACATACCGATACAAGGATGCAGTACCAGGAGAATATACAAATACTGACATGGGAGCCGGTGATACAATATTTGGCGATCATGAAAAATTGATAGCACGTGTCCCTAAACTAATGGAAGCTACGCAAAAGGCAATAGAGGAACTGCCAGTACATCCTGTAGAAATTGCGGCACAATTTCACAAACATTTTATTTTCCTACATCCATTCCGCGATGGGAATGGCCGACTTGGGCGGTTATTGTCGAATTTTATTTTAGTCAAACTGGGACACCCTATGATACTCATTGAAAAGCAGGATAGGGATAAGTATATAGGTGCTCTTAAAGCCTGCCGAGATGAACGCAACCTTGCCCCGATAGTTGAATTCTATTTCAAGACGGCCATTAAAAGAATGGAAACAGAAATCGTCCTGAAAAAGGAAATGACTAAAGATAACGATTACGATTATTCAATATAAAACAATATGAAAAAACTACTATTATTTGGTCTATTGGCCGTAAGTATGCTCGTTGCTTGTGATAAAGAAAACGGCACTGACTTTCCTGAACCAGAACCGATACCTACACCCAAACCGGATGAGTCAACATTCTTAAAGCTCTCAACCAACATAGAGCTAATGGACGAGGTTACAACAAAAGCACCGATTTCCCAGTTTCAGAGAGACGATGAGATAGGTTTGTTTTATAACGACACATGCCTCAATAAAAAATTCACGTTTAACGGTTCTTCATGGAGTGGGGGAGCTGTCGCCCTTTCTTCTACCCTGAAGAATATATATTGTTATTTTCCCTACTCGTCAAATATCAATGCCCATGATAATATTCCTATTGACGTAACTTCGCAGACCGATTATCTTGCCGGTACTGCGATTGTCGGAACAAGTGCAGCCAATGCCGAGGTTAAGATGAAGCACGTCCTGTCACTGGTACGTGTCACTTTCAAGAAGAATAACTATCCGGGAGCCGGACATATAGAATCTGTTATCTGGAATGGAATTCACAAGCAAGCTAAATATAATCTTGTTACCAGTACGCTTACACCTATTGGCGAAAGGGGAAGCTATCAGGCCGGTGGAAACTTTATCGTGGATGATAACAAAGCTCCTATCGTAGTTGAAGCTATTCTTCTACCAGTAAGTACGGCTGAAGGAATATCCTTGACGGTAAGAGTGGATGGCGAGGACAGAACCTATCAGATACCTGCGGTTCATCAATGGGAGACAGCAAAAGCATATACCTATACTTTAACGTTGAAAGGCGGATACAATAGCCCAATTGACTTGGAAGAATATCCTATCGATGTACAACACTGGAGCAGTTTCGGTAAAACGGATAATATAGTATTGGGAACTTCCGATAGAGATTTTTTCTCAATAGAGCCAGGAAATGAAGGATATGGAATTGATGTATACCGCAATGAAGGCTTTATGTTTGGTTTTTTAGGTTGATGGATAGTGATGATATTTCTAAGATTATTCTTATATGTAATGATGGAAAGTACCTATATGACAGGTAAGGATGTTACTCCGCGTATTGTAGAAAAGTATGACGGTTCGGATATTGTACTTTGTACTGAAGAAAATGTGGTTCTTTCTCCGTCGCAATTCCCTGAATTGTTGGATCATCAAGGAGAAGATTTGATTGTAACCAACGGAAAAACTTTGCTCGGTGCTGATGATAAAGCCGGTATTGCAGAGATTGTTTCCGCAATGGCCTATCTGAAAGAACACCCTGAAATCAAACACGGAAAAATCCGTATCGGTTTCAATCCGGATGAAGAAATCGGTGAAGGCGCTCATAAATTCGATGTAGAAAAGTTCGGTTGTGAGTGGGGATATACAATGGATGGCGGTGAAGTGGGAGAGTTGGAGTTCGAGAACTTCAATGCTGCTGCCGCTAAAGTTACTTTTAAAGGGCGTAATGTACATCCGGGATATGCTAAGGATAAGATGATTAATTCCATTTATTTGGCCAATCGGTTTATTACTCTGCTGCCGGCACAGGAAAGGCCGGAGCATACTACGGGATATGAAGGATTTTATCATCTGATTGGCATTCAGGGTGAAGTGGAGCAAAGCTCAGTTTCTTATATCATTCGCGATCATGACCGTACTAAGTTCGAAAACCGCAAGAAAGAAATGGAACGTCTGGTCGTTCAAATGAATGCCGAATATGGTGCGGGTACGGTAACTCTCGAATTGCGCGACCAATATTATAATATGCGTGAGAAGATAGAGCCGGTGATGCATATTATCGACACCGCTTTTGCTGCAATGGAAGCTGTTGGTGTGAAACCGAATGTGAAGCCGATTCGTGGAGGTACGGATGGTGCACAACTTTCTTTTAAAGGCTTGCCTTGTCCGAATATCTTTGCCGGTGGGCTGAATTTTCACGGACGTTATGAATTTGTGCCTATCCAGAATATGGAGAAAGCAATGAAAGTAATAGTGAAGATTGCCGAGCTTGTAGCTTCCAAATAACTGATACTTAAAACTTAATACTTAAAAGAATATGAAAACCACTCCGTTTACAGAGAAACATATAGCGCTTGGCGCTAAAATGCACGAGTTTGCAGGTTATAATATGCCTATTGAATACTCCGGTATCATTGACGAACATCTGACGGTCTGTCAGGGTGTCGGGGTATTTGACGTATCCCACATGGGAGAATTCTGGGTGAAAGGTCCGAAGGCATTGGCTTTTCTTCAGAAGGTGACTTCCAATAATGTGGCGGTACTGACTCCGGGAAAGATTCAATATACTTGTTTCCCGAATGATAAAGGAGGAATTGTAGATGACTTGCTGGTCTA
>ENA-UEPV01002167-UEPV01002167.1-human-gut-metagenome-genome-assembly--contig:-NODE-2167-length-11180-cov-7.639647_pt1 | contig 11180 bp, 8 predicted proteins | sample MGYA00242942_ERZ507925 | MGnify/ENA primary metagenome ERZ507925 (study PRJEB26167, sample SAMN06115453) | human gut metagenome | host: Homo sapiens | place: China:Fujian | collected 2015-08-26... | reverse complement strand
GAAGTCCGGAAGCAGTTGCTTCGTCAAAGGGGGTCATAGGCGTCGGTGTTTTCAAAAAAATAAACCCTCCTGACTTTCAGCTGAACTGATACATATATATGAAATGCAGAAAAAATATATTCCTGTTCATGAATATCGATGTGTGAAAAATCGGATCATGCGTATACTGATTTAAAGACCTTTTGTAATCAGGGGCATATCTTAATAATAAGAAGAGGAAAGGAAAACGAAAATGTCCAGAAAGTTAATTATTGATGGGAATGCAGGCTGCTGGATTGGATTAGCGGATATGGAACCAAACCGTGCCGAACATTTTTAACTATAATTCTTCTAATTTTAATATTCGGAACGGCATATTATGTAATACCATGTTTACAATATCAAGGAGTAAGTGGATGGATAGAGTGCATTTATGCGAGTGCCATTACTTTTTTTGCAGTAGGCTATGGCGATCTTTTTCCTGCTACACTTGCAACGAAGATGGTTTCATTGGTAGAGGCGTTCTCTGGAGTGACAATGACAAGCTATTTCTTGGTGCTTCTTTCGAGAAAGGTCATTCGATAATGATTAATGTCATGGTGGAGTAAAACGAACGCTCTGTAATTTTGGCACCCGCTCAGGCTGCCATCAAGAACCCCCGCAAGTAATTGCGTGAGCGCTTGAAAAAGCACAAATAAAACAAACGAACCGCCCCGGTTTCCGTAACAGGAAGCCGGGGCGGTTTTTGTGTTGCAACGTACAGGAAAAGCAGAAAATATCTTTTACAGAAAGGACAAGCAAACTGTCCAACAGGATCGTTATAATAGACAGACAAAAGGGCATAAACGCCATCAAAGGAGAGTGCACAATGAAAAAATATGGATGTTTCTGCTGGGCGCGGCATTTGCCGCCGAACTGTTTCTGCTTGTCTGCATGGCAAGCAGAAGTGCATCACCGCGTCAGGTAATGTACACTTTTAAGGATGATGTATGGGATGTGATCTACCGGCTGAACCGCAGATGGAATTTGTGAGAAAAGCACTTGGCTTTTTGGAGGATGGACAGACAAGCTGTCCATCTTTTTTTGTATACTGGGGTTGTGCAAAAGAGACAAAAATTTTATAGCTGTTTCACAAAACAACAAAATTTCACACAAAGAATTGCGACTGTTGTTGCACTGTGTTACAATGAGCAGAGAAGGAGAATGAACCGTGCGTAATAGTAGATTAGACCGTATACTCTATATCCAGCAGGTGCTGGTACAGGGCGGGGTGCTGAATAAACAGCAGACGGCTGACCGCTTCGGTGTCAGCGAAAAAACCATCCAGCGCGATCTTGATACCCTGCGTAGCTATTTTGCAGACAGCGAGCCGCGCCGGGAGATCTTATACAACTCCGCAAAGGGCGGCTATCTGCTGGATGACACGCTTTCCCGCTTCCTCACCAGCAGCGAGATTCTGGCGGTATGCAAGATTTTGCTGGAAAGCCGTTCCATGGTCAAGGAGGAAATGTTCCCCATTCTGGACAAGCTGATTTGGGCTTGCACCCCGCTGGATCGCTTGAATCAGGTGAAAGACCTCATCAGCAACGAACGCTTCCATTACGTTGAGCCGCAGCACGGCCGGAAGTTCATTGAGAGCCTGTGGGAGATCGGCACGGCAGTAGAAAATCACAATGTTATGGAAATTACCTACTGCCGCACCCATGACGGCGAGAGCCGTGTGCGCACCATTGAGCCGGTGGGCATCCTGTTCAGTGAGTATTATTTCTATCTGGCAGCGTTCATCGAGGGCATCGACAAGGATAAGCATTTCCAGAACCCGCAGGATAACTCCCCGACGATTTACCGCATCGACCGTATCCAGAACTATAAGACCCTCGACCGGCACTTTGCCCAGCGCTATACCGACCGCTTTCAGGAAGGCGAGATGCGCAAGCGCATCCAGTTCATGTACGGCGGCGAGTTGCAGACCATCCGGTTCGAGTATACCGGGCCAAGTCTGGAATCCGTGCTCGACCGTCTGCCCACTGCAAAGGTTTTGCAGGTGACGGAAAAAGGCTGGATCGTGGAAGCCGAGGTGTTTGGCACGGGCATCCAGATGTGGGTGAGAAGTCAGGGAGATTACATCAAAATTATATCGGAAATGAAAAAATAAAAGGAGTTCTGCTGTATGAACAAGGTTCGGGTCGAAGTTTTCTATCAGGATAATGCTTTGCAATCTATCCGTATCGACCACTACGAGATGGAAGGCCTTGTAGCAATAGAAAATAAAACTATCCCAGAGTGGTTTATGCCCGCTTCAGGTCGTGCCAGCTGGAAAGGCCTGAAAGAGGAACTTGAAAGCCAAAGCAGGAAAGAGGGGGAGCTCTGCTTTATTTTCAATGGCCCGGAAGAGGAAAAAGCAATTTTTCAGAAGTGCATTCAAGAAAACAAACTGGGCAGAATGGCTGACGAGTTGGAGATAGAGGAAGCTGCATTGGAGTATCTTGAAATTGCACAACACTGCTGGCAGCATGGCGATGATGAGGGCACATTGCGGGCATACGAAATCGCGGCGAAATGGTATCACATGGCTGAGGCGGAATTTGTGCTGGGAGATTACTGCGAGAGAGTTCTGGGTGATAACGAAAATGCTGTGCAGTGGTTCCGAAAAGCGGCAAAGCAAGGCTATACAGATGCAGAGTATCGCTATGGAAAATGTCTGGAAAATGGAACGGCTGTCCCAGAAAGCAAAACGGATACAGCAGTGAGCTGGTATCAGAAAGCCGCCGCACAGGGCCAGAAAGATGCGGCTCAGGAACTAGAGCTACGCAGGCAGGCACAGATAGAAGCCGAACGCCGGAAGCAGGCAGAAGAGGCGGAACGTCAGAGAATAGCAAAAGAGGAGGCGGAACGCCGGAGACGAGCAGAGGAGGAAGCAAGGGCAAAGAAAAAGGAATTGATAATACCGGTGAATGTTCCGAGTTCAGAAACAGTAGAGACGCCGTTTAAGCCAGATTATATTTCCTTACAGAAAGCAGCTGAAACAGGCAGGGATAAAAAGTATAAGAATAAAACTTCACTGGAAAAAGCTGCATTCTGGAATGAAGTTGCTCAAAATGCAAAAGAATCTAGGCAAGCAGTAGATAAAAAGGCAGAAGAAGCATGTGCCAATATCTGGTGCAGCCGAAAAGCGCAGCGGGAAATTCGAAAATCTGCGGCAAACACGAAAATGATGACAGGCACCGTACAACTTGTAGCAGAGCTTGTTTCTTCGGTATATGAAAGTATAGGTTGTGAGGAGGAGAAGATGCTTGAGAATATGGAAATTATTGAATAAAGTTTTCTTTTTAGTATAAGAGGAAATCAACATGAGCGATTTACAAATGACGAATCAGGACCTCTCCCAGAGACAGTCGATGGAAGAACTTGCAAATCAGCTGACGTTGGCAGACCATCTGGTGTACAAAAAATATCTGCCGGAATTGCAAAATTATCCGCTGGTGGAACCATCGGAAGAAATGAAGAGAACGCTGGATGTCAAGACCTGCATCAAGCTGTTCCAGATGAAGAAGCTGACTCTAAAAAAAGGCGAGGATATGCTTCAAAAACTCTCCACCGTTTATCATTCCAGCATGGCCCTTGGGTGCAGTTTGGCTGTGATGGTCGATGTTCCGGCAGATGGTGCTCCGGCAGATATTTATTTGGGTGTGCGGCAGAATCCGGGCAGGCAGAGCATCGATAACCGCGACCTTGCAATTTCCGGTGATGCGATTGAAAAAGGGATGAAGAGTAACTTTCCCGGCTCTGAAGTGCAGGAACTCCATCAGGAAGAAATTGACGCGCTGCTGGAAGACGATAACGGGTCTTTCGGTTCGGCACAATCGGCAATCGCTTCTGTCTCCTGCGTTGCGGCATTGCGAGATAAATCCAAGACGGAGGACAAAGCATTTATTCAGGGCATTGAGCGTTTTATCGATGCAATGGATGGCGATGCTTATACAGCGTTATTTCTGGCAGAGCCAGTTACAGAAGAAACACAGGCTGGCATCCGAAATGGATATGAGGAACTGTATAGCGCGTTGTCTCCGTTCCGCAAAACAACGTGGTCTTATACAGAAAACGAAAGCCATGCGGTCATGGAGACGTTCTGCTCTGGCACATCGGATACGGTAACGGACGGAACGAGCAGTGGTTTCAGCGATGAACAAGGCCGAAACACGGGATTTAACTTTAACGCTGGAATGAACCAAGGAACGACGAATACGATAGGACAGTCGCACGCGGTCACACGGCTTCGGTTGCCGAGCAAAAGAACGATGGTCGGCGTTGCGGCTGGTGCGAGTATCCTTGCGCTTGGAGCAGTGGCGGCATCGGCAGTCTTCCCGCCTGCCGGAGCAGCCATCGTGTCGGCGGCGAGTACAGTTGGTGCGGCGGTAAAGGCTGGACCGCTGTTTGGCGCTGTGGTGCCTATGGTGGCTGGACATGAAACAAATGGGACTGCATGGAGTACGGCACGGAGCATCGGAAAGTCGCTGGGCTTTGGGATGAGCCGGGGATACAACACGGCGCACACAGACAGCTCTACGGTGGAACGCAGCAATGCGCACAGCACCAATGAACAGCATTCCAACGGGACGACGGATACGCACGGCACTGTGCGGACGCAGCAGATAGAAGTCTGCAACAAGGCGGTGGAAGAACTGCTGACACGAATTGACGAGCAAATCAAGCGTACCAAAGAAAGTGAAGATTACGGCTGTTACAGTTGTGCGGCTTATTTTTTGTCCTCTCGCCCCAGCAAGGCTCTTCTTGCAGCTAATACATATCGTTCGCTGATGATTGGAGAAGGCTCTTCTGTGGAAAGCGGTGCGGTCAATCTTTGGCAGGACCGTGCAAGTGTAACTGCTATGCGAGAATATCTCAAACGGTTTACACACCCTGTCTTTGCACGCCAGCTCTGGGAGAATGAAGCTGACAGTCTGTTTTACACGGCAGGTACGCTGGTCAGCGGGCGGGAACTGCCGATGCACCTTGGCTTGCCCACCCGCTCAGTGCATGGTTTGCCGATTATTGAGCACGCGGAGTTTGGCCGCAATGTGCCGGATGAGGCGATGCCGGATGAGGACAAGATGAATCTGGGCAAGATTTACCACATGGGCAAAGAGGAAGCGGCAGGACTGCTCTTGAACCGGCAGGCGATGGCTTCCCACACATTCATCACTGGCTCGACCGGCACAGGCAAATCCAATGCGGTCTACCATCTGCTGGATGAGATCACAAAGAACGGACAAACGACGTTTCTTGTGGTGGAACCGGCCAAGGGCGAATACAAGAACGTGTTCGGCAATCGTACAGATGTGCAGGTGTTTGGTACAAACCCCAGAGAAACGCCGCTGCTGCGCATGAACCCCTTTGCATTCCCTGAGAATATCCATATTCTGGAACATATTGACCGTCTGGTGGAGATATTCAACGCCTGCTGGCCGATGTATGCAGCCATGCCAGCGGTGCTGAAGGATGCTATTGAGCGCAGCTATCAGAAAGTAGGCTGGGATCTGCGCAATTCGGAGAGCGAGAAGGGAATTTTCCCAACCTTCTTTGACCTGCTGGATATTCTGCCGGGCGTCATTGAAGAGTCGCATTATTCCAAGGATACCCAAAGCGATTATGTGGGCGCATTGTGCACCCGCGTAAAGTCTCTGACAAACGGTATTTATGGAAGTGTGCTTTGCGCAGAAGATGCGCTGAGCGATGCTGAAATGTTCGATCAGAATGTGATCGTAGATTTGAGCCGTGTGGGCTCTATGGAAACGAAATCGCTGCTGATGGGCATCTTGGTGACGAAGTTACAGGAATACCGGATGTGCAGCAGCGGGATGAACAGCAGGCTTCGCCATGTCACAGTGCTGGAAGAGGCGCACAACCTGCTGCGCAAGACCTCGGCAGAGCAATCACAGGAAGGTGCAAATTTGCAGGGCAAGTCGGTGGAAATGCTGGCAAATGCTATTGCGGAAATGCGTACTTATGGTGAGGGGTTTATCATTGCAGACCAGGCACCCGGACTGCTGGATATGTCGGTCATCCGCAACACGAACACCAAAATTATTCTGCGCCTGCCGGACGAAGAAGATCGCAAGCTGGTAGGCAAGTCTGCCGCCCTGAAGGAGGCACAGATCGACGAATTGTCCAAGTTGCCGCTGGGTGTGGCTGCCGTTTACCAGAACGAGTGGCCGGAGGCGGTGCTCTGCAAGATTGAGGCGTATCCCATGCCGGAAAATGCTGTTTACCACAAGCCTTCAAAAATGCCGCATGAAATCAACGCAGAGTTTGTATTCGGACAACTGGCAGTGGGCAAAGAGCTGGAACCGCTGAGCATTTCGGAGATGGAGCAGCTGAAGCTCTGGCTGAAACGCCATGAGACTGTGCTGAAGCCGGAGGACGACCGCTACCTGGAACGGGTCTTTGCAGGCGGAGAACTGGATGTGGCTAAGACTCGGAAAGCTGTGTTCGATTTCTTTGGTGGGATCGGTACAGTCGTTGATTACTGTGCCGCAGCTAAAAAGTCGCTCACACCCCGTAAAGAATTTCTGGAACAGCTGCAGGGACAGTACGGCCTGAAAGCTGCTGCTGCAGACTGGGTGCTAAATAGCGTGATAAGCATGGGCATGAGCCTGAACCCGGATGCAAAGGCTGTAGATAATCTAAGGACGAATTTTGAACAGCAGGGAGGTCGTGTGCTGTGAGGCGAGAAATCTCAGAAGCGAAACCGATGGAAGTAAAAACGCACATTGGGTTGGATGATGTCGTCAAACGGTCATTTGAGCGTCTACAGAAAGGCGTGATAGAAAAGGCAGAAGAAAAACTGGATGCTGCTACGGAAAAGTCATTTGCAGAGCTAGAAAAAGAGCTGGAATACAAAAATAACGATGATGGAATGCCGTACCGTATGGAGCAGGATCTTTTGTCGGATGCAGAGTATAAAAGAAACGGATATGAGTACACTACCGATCACCTTGGAAGGCTGTTTACAGCCGAAGGAGACCTGCATCTGAAAGAGCATGATGGCCGTCTGCAAATTAAAGACAGCATCCATGACATTGGAAAAGGATATGAAAAAAGTACCGATGATCGAGGTCATGCAATTGCAGATCGCTTTGATGGGGCAAACGATTTGGAAAATCTCATTCCGCAGGATTCTGGACTAAATCGGAACGAATTCAAAAATTTTGAGAATAAACTGGCACAGGAAGTGGAAGCTGGGAAAAAAGTCAATCTGAAATTGGAAATGCATTATCCGGGAGACTCCTTCCGCCCGGATGCCATTACTGCTGTGACAACGATTGACGGAAAGCAGGAAGTTAAAGTATTTCCTCCGATTCGCTTATGCTTTTCCCTGCAAATCAAGTTATTAATAACAATGACTCTGAATTGGACATCACCTTGAAATTCGATCGGATAATCCGAAAATTTATGCAAAAATGGGAAATTAAGGGAGCTTCTTTTGCTTTGATGAAGAACGATCGTTTGATTTATAGTAAAGGATATGGCTTTGCCGATGAAGAAGAAAACGTCCCCATGGATGTCATGCATGTTTTCCGGATAGCTTCTATCTCCAAGTTAATTACTGCCGTGGCTATCATGAAGTTGCAGGAAGAAGGTAAACTGACTTTACAGGATCGAGTTTTCGGTCCCGAGGGAATTTTAAACGATACCATTTTTTCAGATATAAAAGACCCCCGTACGACTAAAATCACCGTCGAAAATTTATTACGTCATCAGGGAGGATTTTCTATTGCCTACGGTGACCCCATGTTTTGTCCGGTTGAGATTGCCAGGAAAATGCAGGTACCTCCTCCTGCCGATCTGAATACGATGATACGATTCGTGCTTTCCCGAAGATTGGGATTTACTCCCGGTTCCGGAGCCCGCTATTCCAATATCGGTTACGGCATCTTATCTAAAGTGATAGAAAAGGTCTCGGGTGAAGATTACGAACTTTATGTAAAAAGACATATCTTGCGTCCTGCCGGTTGTTTCGACATGCATTTAGGTAAAAATCTGTATGATGATAAATTGCCTAATGAGGTAAAATATTATGAAGTTTCCAATGCAGAACAGATTCAGGCTTGTGATGGAAGCGGAAAATTGGTTGCACGTAGTAACGGTGGCAATAATATTGAAGAACTCTACGGTGCAGGTGGTTGGGTCGCTTCTCCAGCCGAACTTTTACGTTTCCTGGCAGTCATCGATAAAGATCCGGGTATCCCCGACCTGCTGAGTGATGCGTCGATCGACTACATGACCCAGGAAGTTCCCAGTGCCTACCCCATCGGTTGGATAGAGACGACTAGCCGGGGAGAATGGTTTCGTAGCGGTACATTAGCAGGTACCAGTGCATTGATGAAAAAGCAAAAAGACGGTTATTCGTGGGTATTCCTGACCAACACCAGCAGCTGGAAGGGCTCGCGTTTCCCTCATTACATCGACAATGCGGTAAGACAAGCTATGGCTTCTGTCCATTCATGGCCCGAACGCGATTTGTTTGAAATGCAACGATTCGATCATGAAAAACTTCTGGTTATTCGCTAATATCCTAAAATTAATATAAAATTGCTGCTTTTCTTTGAGTTTTGATTTCATTTTACAACTTTTGTAGTAAAATAATTAATAATCTAAACTCAACAGTGAAAGTATGTCATTTCAAATTTTAACCATCAATCCGGGATCGACCTCTACAAAAATTGCGATTTTTGAAGATGAAAAAGAGATCTTTTCCAAAACACTCCGTCATACAGCCGAGGAACTGAGTCCTTATGCAACCGTCGCTTCACAATTCCAATTCCGGAAGAATATCATTTTATCCGAATTGCAGCAAGCAGGTTGGGACATTCACGGCTTTCATGCAATCGTTGGCAGAGGCGGTTTAGTTAAACCGATCGAATCGGGAATCTATGAGGTAAATGATGCCTTGGCTCATGATCTGGAGTATCCGGTAATGGGAGAGCATGCTTCGAATCTGGGAGGATTGATCGCCCGGGATATCGTACGTGAAATGCATAACGGAACTAAAGCCTATATCGCAGACCCGGTTGTTGTGGATGAACTGGATCCGATCGCCCGGCTTTCCGGTCACCCTGCCCTTTCCAGGGTATCTATTTTCCATGCTTTGAATCAGAAAGTCATTGCACGAACCTATGCACGGGAAGTCGGGAAAAAATACGAAGAAATGAACCTGATCGTCGCCCATATGGGAGGTGGAGTCTCGGTCGGTGCACATTGTTGCGGACGTGTCGTCGATGTCAATAATGCCCTGGACGGAGACGGTCCCTTCTCCCCTGAACGCTCGGGAGGTCTTCCGACAGGTGCTTTGGTCGAATTGTGTTTTAGTGGAAAATCAAAGGCCGAAGTCAAGAAAATGCTGAAAGGGAACGGCGGAGTCGTTGCTTATTTGGGAACGAACGATATGCGGCTGGTGGAAGAGAAAGCACCGGTAGATGCAGAATATGGTATGATTCAGGATGCCATGTGTTACCAGATCGGGAAAGAAATCGGAGCTATGGCAGCTGTGTTGAAAGGGAAAGTTGATGCTATTTTACTGACCGGAGGTATTGCTTATGGCAAACCCATCACCGATTATATTACCCGTATGGTCGGCTTTATCGCCCCCGTGAAGGTTTATCCGGGAGAGGATGAAATGCGGGCTTTGGCTATGAATGGCCTGATGGTGTTACGCGGAGAAATGCAGGCAAAAACTTACGCCTGATTTTAGTTCCGATTTTAGGTTTTAAATAACTGCTAAGCTTCGATAGCCGTTTGTTTAAAATCTAAAATCGGCTTTTTCTTATCTGGCTCGGGTAAAAATATATCTTTCTGTATCCGAGATCTCTTTATTAAACTGAAATCCCTCCCACTCGAACCGGATTATTTCTTCCGGAGTTTCGAGACGATGAAGCAAAATATAACGGGTCATCGCTCCCCTGGCTTGTTTGGCATAAGTACGAATCGTTTCATATTTTCCATTCCGCCATTCCTGAAATTCCGGAGTTATCACTCTCACTTGTGCCCGGAGTTCTTTCTCATCGAAAGCTCCCCATACATCCAAACTGGCCAGATTGATCAATATTCCACCCGAACGCTTCACATCGCCGATCAGGGGAGCTGTTAGTTTGGGAAGCCAATATTCATACAAATTTTTCAGGTTCAGCCCTTTCAATTTTAACGTATATGCAAGCCGGTAAGCTTTTATCAGATCCAACGGGCGGAGTAAACCATACAGCACAGAAACAATCCGCAGGTGGTCCTGAATGTAGCCGAGATCGGCCACTGGAATCGTGTCGGTTTGCATGGTTTTGAACACACTCCCGTTATAGGCAAAAAGGGCTTGTTTCATTGGCGTGTCCGCCTGATCGAATTTTTGATAACGGTTGTAATTTTCCTCTGCCAGAGATTTGCTGACTTTCAGTAATTTCTGCAATTCTTCAACACCATATTGTTGCATTTTTCCAACCAACAGATCGGCATCTTGCTGAAATAAAGGCCAAGTAAACGGATAAGTATCTCCCAAAGTTTTCATATCCATAGTTTTGGCCGGCGAAAGGATAATGAGCATAAATTTCGATTTTAACTAACAAAAAATTTCCAATAAATTCATATTGGGTAAAGTTATGGATTTTTCACGGATAATAATTCGTTGTATTTAAAATAATAGCTTATCTTTGCGAGGTATTTGAGAATTGAATCAGTTTGTATTTAAAGCGACTTGCCTTCATGTATAATGTATCGTTAAGTAGACTTTCCTTCAGCTATCAACCTCATTTCGAATTTATTTTTAGACAATAAAGTTTTATACTTAATGAACATTTACATTTCAAATTTAAGTTATGCCGTAAATGATGGCGACTTAAAAGATTTATTTGGGGAATATGGAGAAATTTCCTCTGCAAAGGTAATTACTGATCGTGAAACCGGTAGATCACGTGGCTTTGGTTTCGTAGAAATGGCTGACGATGCACAAGGACAAAAAGCTATCGACGAACTGAATCAGGCTGAATATGATGGAAAAGTAATCAACGTAACTGTAGCTCGTCCTAGAACAGAACGTCCTGCAGGAAATCGTGGCGGTTTCCACCGTAACAACAACTTCAACGGTGAACGCAAAGAAAGAAGATACTAAAGTTGTGGAGGCTGTCTCATTCTGAACTGCACCCCGAAAGTTAGAC
>ENA-UEPV01002164-UEPV01002164.1-human-gut-metagenome-genome-assembly--contig:-NODE-2164-length-11186-cov-4.214241_pt1 | contig 11186 bp, 9 predicted proteins | sample MGYA00242942_ERZ507925 | MGnify/ENA primary metagenome ERZ507925 (study PRJEB26167, sample SAMN06115453) | human gut metagenome | host: Homo sapiens | place: China:Fujian | collected 2015-08-26... | reverse complement strand
ACGCAATTATCATGATAATTCCATTATTTACTGTATATGGAGATATTATCATTAAAAGTAGATTGTATATTTTGCTGACAGTTTCAACCGTTCTTACACTATCCTGCATTCTCGCCTTTTTCCTATATTCCAACCATTTGAAAAAAGAAAATGATCTGAAAACAAAGAATATTGAAGTTCAGGAAGAGAACGATGGTCTGCGGTTGGCGTTATATGCCAATATGGAAATGATGGATGATGATATGCGACAATATCGTCATGATAATAGACATCATAGGGCGGTTCTTAGAGAATTGGCTTCTAAAGGAGATTTGGAGGAAATAAAAGATTACTTGGCACAGCTTTCGGAACAAGATGAGGATCTGAAGAAGAAAAATGTGCTATATACCGGAAATTATATGGTGGATGCCATCATAAATGGAATTATTACGAAAGAGGTTTATTCAGATGTTAAGTTCCATTGTGAAGGTAAGTTGCCACGGAAATTAATGATCCAGGATGTTGACTTGAGCGGACTGCTTTCGAATGGTTTGGAAAATGCAGCGGAAGCCTGTTTACATAGTAATGGTGATAAGTGTGTTTTGTTCAAAGCTGCAGGTTATGAGAACATGATTCATTTTGAGATTAAGAATACATATGATAGTACAAGATATAAAGCACTTTCAAAAGGAGATTTTGAAACAACAAAGAAGGATAGTGAATATCATGGATATGGAATAGAAAGTATGCGTCGTGTTGTAAAGAAATATGATGGTAAGCTGGAGTATATCGTAGAACCGGAGTGGGTGATTACAGATATATACTTACAGCAAAAAGATGAAATATAAGAAATTTGATTAGAAACAAAAAAGTCCTATGATCTGTTGCGTGATTGTGCAATTCGGTTGGCAGACCATAGGACTTTTTTGCTCCAATAATATCCCTGACATAGCGCCGGAAACAGGTGGGACTTTATCTTTGTATCCGTATTTTTCCATTGAGAAAACCAACCATTTTACATATAATTGAAGCGTGGAATAAAATGCAGAACAACCGTTGGATGATGTGGATAAAATATACGGAAGGAGCATGGATAAATGGAAGAAAATAAAACATATATAGCGATCGATCTGAAATCCTTCTATGCTTCTGTAGAATGCAGAGAGCGGAACAGAGACCCCCTGACCACAAATCTAGTAGTGGCAGATCCGAGCCGGACAGAGAAAACGATCTGCCTTGCGGTATCTCCATCACATAAGGCATATGGAATACCGGGCAGGGCGAGATTATTTGAGGTTGTTCAGAAGGTGCGGGAAGCAAATAATATAAGAAGACGGAATATACCGGATCATCATTTTACCGGAGCATCGGATGACAGCACGAAGCTGAGTGCAGATCCGGCTCTTCAGCTGGATTATATTATTGCTCCGCCGCGCATGGCACTTTATATGGAATACAGTACACGGATCTACGACATTTATTTGAAATACATTGCGCCGGAGGATATTCATATTTATTCGGTCGATGAGGTATTTATGGATGTGACCAGCTATCTGAATGTCTATCATATGACAGCCAGAGAACTAGCCATGATGATGATACGGGATGTATTAAAGACGACCGGAATCACAGCGACGGCAGGAATCGGAACCAATCTGTATCTTTGTAAGATCGCGATGGATATCGTGGCGAAGCATATCGAACCGGATGAGGACGGAGTACGGATTGCGGAGCTGGATGAAATGGCATACCGCAGGAAGCTTTGGAGTCACAAGCCGATCACGGATTTCTGGCGTGTCGGTCAGGGATATGCGAAGAAATTAGCGGAATATGGGCTATACACGATGGGCGATGTGGCGAGATGCTCGGTTGGAAAGACAAATGAATTATATAATGAAGATTTATTGTATAAGTTATTTGGCATTAATGCAGAGCTGCTGATCGATCATGCATGGGGATATGAGCCTTGCACGATGGATCAGATCAAGGCATATAAACCGGAGACGAATAGCATTTGCACCGGACAGGTACTGCATTGTCCGTATGATTTTGATAAGACAAGGCTGGTTGTAAAGGAAATGACTGATCTTATGTCGCTTGATCTGGTGGATAAGGGACTTGTTACGGATCAGATCGTGCTTACGATTGGTTATGATATTGATAATCTGACAGACCCGGCGAGAAAGAAGAGATATAAAGGCGCTGTTACAACGGATCGTTATGGACGAAAGGTTCCAAAGCATGCGCATGGAACGATCAATCTGAAGCGGCAGACTTCATCGACCCAGATGCTTATGGATGCGGTAATGGAGCTGTATGACCGGATCGTTGACAAGGATCTTTTGATCCGGAGGATCAATATTACTGCGAATAAACTGGTGGATGAACATACTGTCACGAATGACGATGCGTATGAGCAACTTGATTTTTTTACAGATTATGAGGCTGTAAAAAAACAAAAGGAGAAAGAGGATGCGGATCTGGAACGGGAACGCCACATGCAGGAAGCCATGCTCAGTATTAAGAAAAAATATGGAAAAAATGCAATTCTGAAGGGGATGAACCTGCAGGAGGGAGCAACGGCGAAAGACAGAAATGCACAGATCGGCGGACATAAGGCATAATGAGGTATATATAACATGCAGGAGCAGAACAACCATAAATATGATGATATCATTCATTTGGAACACCCTGTTTCAAAGACACATCCGCAGATGTCACTCTATGACCGGGCGGCACAATTTGCGCCGTTTGCGGCATTGACAGGACATGCGGCGGCGATTCGTGAGACTGCCAGACGGACAGATGAGAAACGGGTGCTCAGTGATGAAGTATTGGAAGAGCTGAATGAGAAACTAAACATTATTTCAGCAAATATAGGTACAGAACAGTTAGTGGATATTACCTATTTCATACAGGATGAGAGAAAAGCCGGAGGAGAATATGTTACGCATTCCGGTATCGTTAAGCGAATCGATCTGTACAGGAGAGCGGTGATCATGGCAGATGCAACAATCATACCGATTGAAGATATCAGTCAGATAGAAAGTGATTTGTTTTCCGGTTTGGAGTAACGTAAAAATTATATGAAAATGCCTGAAAATTACACCTTTACAGTATTTGTTAATAGATGCTATAATGGACTATATTGTGCGATTTCGGCAGTGTAGTATTCCTGAGTCTTGTGTGGAGAGTCGGGAAAAGAGAAAGGAAGGATAAAAACGTGTTTAAGATTGTTAAAACAGAAGCGTTGACAGATGCAATCTATCTTATGGACGTGGAAGCACCAAGAGTAGCAAAGAATTGTCTTCCGGGTCAGTTTGTAATCGTAAGAGGCTCAGAAGATGGAGAGAGAATTCCTCTTACAATCTGCGATTATTCAAGAGAAGCAGGCACGATCACTATCGTATTCCAGGTAGTAGGTGCAGCAACAGAGATGATGAAGAATTTAAAGGTTGGAGACAGCTTTACAGATTTTGTTGGACCGCTTGGCCGTCCGTCGGAATTAGTAGAAGAAGATTTAGAGACATTAAAGAATAAGAAGATCTTATTTGTAGCCGGTGGTGTAGGAACCGCACCGGTATATCCACAGGTAAAATGGTTACATGAGCATGGAGTAGCCGCTGATGTTATCATCGGTGGAAGATCCAAAGAGCTTATCATTCTGGAAGAGCAGATGAAGGCAGTTGCCGGAAATCTCTACATTACAACAGACGATGGTTCATATGGAAGCAAGGGCGTTGTTACAAATGAGATTCAGAAGCTTGTAGACGCAGGCAACAAATATGATGTATGCGTAGCAATCGGACCGATGATCATGATGAAGTTCGTTTGTAAGCTTACAAAAGAGCTTGAGATCCCTACAGTTGTCAGCCTGAACCCGATCATGGTAGACGGTACCGGTATGTGTGGTGCATGCCGAGTAACAGTTGGCGGCGAAGTAAAATTCGCATGTGTTGACGGACCTGAATTTGACGGACACCTTGTAAACTTCGAAGAAGCTATGGAACGTCAGCAGATCTATAAGACACAGGAAGGCAGAGCATATCTTGCAGCCAAGGAAGGCGACACCCATCATGGTGGATGCGGACAGTGTGGAGGTGACAAATAATGGACGTTTTAAATAGAGTACCGGTTCGTGAACAGGAACCTGCGGTTCGTGCAAAGAATTTTGAAGAAGTATGTTATGGATATAATGAAGAAGAAGCAATGGCAGAAGCAGCAAGATGTATCGGCTGCAAGAATGCACAGTGTGTAAAGGGCTGCCCTGTTTCTATTGATATTCCTGGATTTATCGCTCATGTTAAGAAGGGCGAATTTGCAGAAGCATTCCAGGTGATCAGCAAATCATCAGCACTCCCTGCTGTATGTGGTCGTGTATGTCCACAGGAGACACAGTGTGAGGGTAAATGTATCAGAGGTATCAAGGGCGATCCTGTATCTATCGGTAAACTGGAGCGTTTCGTTGCTGACTGGGCAAGAGAGCATGGCATTAAACCAGAACCGGCAGCAGAGAAGAATGGCAAGAAGGTTGCAGTTATCGGTTCCGGTCCATCCGGTCTTACCTGTGCAGGAGATCTTGCAAAGATGGGTTACGATGTAACAATCTTTGAAGCACTTCATGAGACAGGCGGCGTACTGGTTTATGGTATCCCTGAATTCCGTCTTCCAAAAGATGGCGTAGTAAAGAAAGAAATCGAAAATGTAAAATCCTTAGGTGTTAAGATTGAGACTGACGTTGTAGTTGGTAAATCTGTAACGATCGATGAACTGATGGAGGAAGAAGGCTTCTCAGCAGTATTTATCGGTTCCGGTGCAGGACTTCCTAAGTTCATGGGTATTCCGGGCGAGAATGCAAATGGTGTATTCTCAGCAAATGAGTACCTGACAAGAAGTAACCTGATGAAGGCATACAAGGAAGGCTCTAACACACCTATCATGGTTGGTAAGAAGGTTGCCGTTGTCGGTGGTGGTAACGTAGCGATGGATGCTGCAAGAACTGCACTTCGACTTGGCGCTGAGACACATATTGTATACAGACGTAGTGAAGAAGAACTTCCTGCCAGAGTAGAAGAAGTACATCATGCAAAAGAAGAGGGAATCATTTTTGATCTCCTTACAAATCCAACCGAGATCCTTGAAGATGAAAAGGGCTGGGTTAAGGGCATGAAATGTGTCAAGATGGAGCTTGGTGAGCCGGATGCATCCGGTAGAAGAAGACCGGTTGAGATTCCTGATTCTGAGTTCGTTATGGATGTGGATGCGGTTATCATGTCACTTGGTACTTCACCAAACCCGCTGATTTCATCTACAACAAAGGGACTTGATACAAATAAGTGGAAATGTATCGTTGCCGATGAGGCAAACGGACAGACCACAAAGACAGGTGTATATGCCGGTGGTGATGCAGTTACCGGTGCAGCTACAGTTATCCTTGCTATGGGAGCCGGAAAGGCAGCAGCAAAGGGCATTGACGAGTACCTCAAAGGACTCAATTAATATATAGTCTTTGAAACAAAATAAAGGATGGTATTATCTATTATTCCGCAAGACGTTTAATAGTAATACCATCCATTTATTTTTGAATCAATACGTCGGTTAAAATAATTGAGGTCTTTTGAGATCTGTTTTAATAAGAGATGGTGGTGTTTGCAGCAGATGAACTGACAGGCCTGATCTGGGCAGCGGCATTGATGCGTCCGTCAAAGAGTACAAAGGATATGGAATTGAAATCTCTGAAGAAAAAATACAAGAGCAAGGGATTTGCCGCAGGTTGTTCCAGAGAAGTGATCGAACGTGGTGCTGCACAGCTTAACTGGGAGCTTGAGAAGCTTCTGACCATGACATTACAGGCAATGGCAGCAACGGAGGATGAGATCAAGGCAGAGATGGAAGACCTGTAAATCTCGCTAATTTGCTAGCACTTTAGCGCATTGCAACTTAAGAAAATCCCGCTTTTTTATTAAAAAGATAAAAAAATTCATAAAAATCATATTTTTACTTGATAAATTCAAGTCTATTGTTTATAATCTTAAGTGGAAATTTTCTTAAAGAGAAAATACTACTCCAAATGAATTTCGCAGAGATGCGATTTACTTATAATTAATTTAAGGAGGATTTTAAGATGTCATACGTTGATGAAGTGCTGGAGATCGTAAAGAAGAAAAATGCTGACCAGCCAGAATTTTTACAGGCAGTAAATGAGGTTCTTGAGTCATTAAGACCGGTTATCGATGCTAACGAGGAACTTTACAGAAAGAATGCAATTCTTGAAAGAATTACAGAACCGGACAGAGTTATTATGTTCCGTGTACCTTGGGTAGATGACAAGGGCCAGGTACAGGTAAACAGAGGTTTCAGAGTACAGTTCAATAACTCTATCGGACCTTACAAGGGTGGTTTACGTTTACATCCATCTGTAAACCTTGGTATTATTAAGTTCTTAGGTTTTGAGCAGGTATTTAAGAACTCACTTACAAGCCTTCCTATTGGTGGTGGTAAAGGTGGTTCTGACTTCGATCCTAAGGGTAAGTCAGACAGAGAAATTATGGCATTCTGCCAGAGCTTCATGACAGAACTTTGCAAGTACATCGGTGCTGATGTCGATGTTCCTGCTGGTGATATCGGTACAGGTGCAAGAGAGATTGGTTTCATGTTCGGTCAGTACAAGAGAATCAGAGGTATGTACGAAGGCGTTCTTACAGGTAAGGGTCTTTCATACGGCGGTTCACTTGCCAGAACAGAAGCTACAGGTTATGGTCTCTTATACTTAACAGAAGAACTTATGAAGTGTCATGGTGAATCACTTGAAGGCAAGACAATTGCTGTATCAGGTGCCGGTAACGTTGCTATCTATGCAATTGAAAAAGCTCAGCAGCTTGGTGCTAAGGTTGTTACATGTTCTGATTCAACAGGCTGGATTTATGATGAAGACGGTATTGATGTAGCTCTTCTTAAAGAAGTTAAGGAAGTTAAGAGAGCAAGACTTACAGAGTACGCAGCAGCAAGAAAGTCAGCTCAGTATCATGAGAAGAAGAACGGCGAACATGGCGTATGGACAGTTAAGTGTGATGTAGCTCTTCCATGTGCTACACAGAACGAACTTGATATTGAAGATGCTAAGCAGTTAGTAGCTAACGGTGTTAAGGTTGTTTGTGAGGGTGCTAACATGCCTACAACACTTGAAGCAACAAAGTATTTACAGGATAGCGGAGTATTATTCGTTTGCGGTAAGGCTTCTAATGCCGGTGGTGTTGCAACTTCAGCTCTTGAGATGAGCCAGAACAGCGAGAGACTCAGCTGGACATTTGAAGAAGTTGATGCTAAGTTAAAGACAATCATGGTAAATATCTATCATAACATTGATGATGCAGCTAAGAGATACAACATGGAAGGAAACTATGTAGCAGGTGCTAACATTGCAGGTTTCGAGAAGGTTGTAGATGCTATGTTAGCTCAGGGTGTTTACTAATTCTTTAATATCTGATTAAGAGGCTGTCAGTATCAGCCAGGATATAAAATTTTAAAATACATAAAAGTCCCGTAGACAAATTCAAATCTGAGATTTGACAAATGTTTATGGGACTTTTATTATAGTTATTGCAATGGGTAAAGAGCTTTTTGATTAGAGAGGAGTGATTGTTGATGCCTAATATATTTGATGGAATACGAAAAATGTCAGACGAAGATGTCAGGCTTGAAATAGCCCTGATTACACAGACTAATCTTCTTAATGCTGCAAAAGAGACCGGTAATAAGCTGGTTAACTCGCTTGCAGATGCAGCCAATTCATTTATGCAGGCGTTCGCTTCATCTAAGTCTATAGATTATCAGATAGTGCGTGTTTCAGATATGGTACGAAAAAATATAATACAGCTTCATGCTGATACAAGAAGTGAACTTGAAATACGGCTTAAAGAACTCATTGCACAAAAATGTGGGCTGACAGCACAGGAATCATTGACAGTAAGTGAGGAAAGACTTTCATTTCTGGCAGCAGCTGAAGCGGCAAAATTGTATAATATTACAAAATATGATACTCCTGCTAATAAAATAGAAAATGTCAGCATATACTATAACGAAGCATTTATTGCGGCATTACATCAGTGTCTTGTGCGTCAGGATGCAAAGGATGTTGCAGATACTGATTTGAGAATACAGAAAAGAATAGATGAAATATCTATAGAAGATAAGAGAGAATTACATAAAAGACTTATGCCTAAAGAATTTTCGGGTAAAGGCATTGGAAGAATACTGAGATTAGAGAAAAAAACGACGTATTTAAAGGATGTCATACAGATACTTGGAGTACAGGTTTTTGATGAGATAGCTGCATATGTTACAGCAAGCGTCAATGTACTTAAAAGTTTCAAAAGAATATCATGTGCACTTATGGCACAGCTTGTATGGAAGGCAAAAAATGCATATGGTACAGGATTTGGCGTCAATGAAAAATCTCTGCCATCATATACTACGGAAGAAAATGGGGCGATGCAGCGAAAAGAAATTACGGATTTTCATGCAATGCTAAAAGAGATACAGACACAGAAGGCTGCAGTTGAAGAGTATGATAAAAAACTGGACAGGCTTTATGAGCAGGTTTCAAAGACAGGTGAAAAACTTCAGAGTGAAAAAGATTTACTTGAAAAAGAACGTGTGCAATTTGATAAACTTGCATCACAAAAAGATGAGTACAATGCAGGGAAACATTCTGAGAGTGACACGAAACTATATTATTCGGAAGTAAATAATACAAACAGACGCATTGGACAATATGAGCAGTCTGTTTCAAAACTTGAGCAGAAAATGAAAGAACTTGATATATCAACAGGCGAGTGTGAAAATAACAAGGAAAATGCTGCAAAAGAGTCAGAGAGAATGGCAAAAGAGGCAGAATTGCGGGAACATGAACTTTCTGAGATTATAAAAAACAAATGGGGTGCATTTTATTATAAAATAACATTTGAAGATGAAGTATTTGTACAGGCTGTGAGACTTCTTACACTTGACGGAAGAATTGCAGTTGAAAGAATGATGAAAGAATTTCATGATACACCTGACAGTCAGGCATTTGATACACCCTCGTCATCCGGATGCATTATATGTGATACAGTGGCTGATGGTCAGGTAAAGTTATATCACGAAGGTACACACATAACTAAAATAGGAAAATAATAAATGAATATAATTGATGGTAAAAGTTATGAAAAAGCAATTGAATATATTAATTCGTTAAGCCAGTTTGTAGCGGGAACAGGATGTGAAAGAGCGGAAAAACTTCTGGAAAGGCTCGGCAATCCACAGGATAAGCTCAAAGTAATACATGTTGCAGGAAGCAATGGCAAAGGTTCTGTATGTGCCTATCTTGCAGGTATTTTACAGGAAAACGGCTATAAGACCGGGCTGTTTACATCTCCGCATCTGATAGACGAACGTGAACGCATAAGAATTAATGGAATGATGATAACAAAAGAAGAATTTGCTGAGGCATATGCCAGGGTAAAAGCGGTGGAAGATGAACTTGGAAAAGGAAGCCTTGCATATTTTGATTATTTCTTAGGCATAGCATTTATTGTTTTCCTGAAACAAAATGTTGATATCTGCGTCATAGAAACGGGATTAGGTGGAAGACTTGATGCGACCAATGCAGTTAAAAATCCTGTTCTTGATATAATAGCAACAATCAGTCTTGAGCATACAGCGATACTTGGCAATACAATAGAAAAGATAGCAAAAGAAAAGTCTGGCATAATAAAAAATAATGTTCCTGTTGTATTTATAAAAGATAAAAAAAGCGTGACAGATATAATAGAAAAAAAAGCAGAGGATAATAATTGTGAAGCATATGGTGTGACACAAAAAGATTTTCAAATAATTAAAAACTACGGCTATTGTATTGATTTTTCGCTAAACAATATGTATTATAAGAATGATTGCTTTACAATTACAACCGGTGCCGTATATCAGGTCCAGAATTGTTCACTGGCACTTACGGCAGCTGAAGTGCTTAAAAAAACAGGAGTTGTAAAACTTGAGAGCAATGCAGTCCATAAGGCTGTCAAAAAAGTACAATGGCATGGCCGTATGGAACAGATAGCAGATAACATATATGTTGATGGAGCACACAATCCTGAAGGCATAGAAGCACTTATTTGTTCAGTAAGCCCGATTACCTGCGGCAGAAAGACGATACTGCTCTTTTCTGTTGTCAATGATAAAGATTATGACAGAATGATAAAGAGCATATGTGACAGTAATATGTTTGATTATTTTGTTATCGCAGGGATACAGGGAAAAAGGTGCCTGGATGACAGCTGTATAAGTGATACATTTAAGAAATATACGGACAAGCCTGTGATTGACAAAATAAATATAAAAGATGCATATGAGAGTGCAGCTGCACTGCGGCGTGATATTGATGGCGTGCTTTTTTGCACAGGTTCATTATATCTTGTCGGTGAGATAATGAGTATTATTAAATAATGGAGGAACAATATGATAGATTTTGATGAAGAGATTAAAAAATTCAAGCCAAGCCTTGAAGTAGAAGACGCAGAAGATGCGATTTATAATAATGATGTTCCTGATATAACAGATCTTATTAATAAAATTGTTGAGGATTTATCAGACAAGTAGGAGAAAAATAATGAGATGCTTTAAATGTAATGAAGTTCTTACAAAAGAAAGCCACTGCCCGAACTGCGGCATTGACGTTTCTATGTATAAGAAAGCTGTTATGGCTTCAAATGCATATTATAATCTCGGACTTTCAAAAGCAAAAGTAAGAGATTTGTCCGGTGCAGTAGAAAGCCTGAAGATGAGTATAACAATAAATAAAAAAAATATAGATGCAAGAAATCTTTTAGGACTTGTATATTGTGAGATGGGCGATGTTGTTGAAGCATTAAGCGAATGGGTTATAAGTAAAAATATCCAGCCTGATAATAACTGTGCAGAAGATTATATAACTGACATCCAGTCCAACCAGAATAAATTTGAGCTTGTTACTTCAACAATTAAGAAGTATAATCTGTCTCTCAGATATGCCAAAGAAGGTAATACCGATATGGCACAGATTCAGCTCAAAAAGGTGGTTTCACAGAATCCAAGACTTTTAAAGGCACAGCAGCTTCTTGCTCTTATTTATATAAAAGAAAAGGAATACAGCAAAGCCAGAAAAGGATATACACTAAATCGTTATGATAATA
>ENA-UEPV01002161-UEPV01002161.1-human-gut-metagenome-genome-assembly--contig:-NODE-2161-length-11194-cov-6.425205_pt1 | contig 11194 bp, 12 predicted proteins | sample MGYA00242942_ERZ507925 | MGnify/ENA primary metagenome ERZ507925 (study PRJEB26167, sample SAMN06115453) | human gut metagenome | host: Homo sapiens | place: China:Fujian | collected 2015-08-26... | reverse complement strand
GGCGGGTCGCTCTCCCGGCGGAACAGGGGCGCCGCCGTCAGAAAGCTCAGCATCACGCAGGCCCGCACCACCGAGGGAGACCCGCCGGTGAGCACCGCGTAGAAGATCAGCGTGGGGATGGCTGCCGCCGCCGTCAGACGCCGCCGGTGCTTTCCCGCGAGAAAGCCCACCATCGCCAGCAGATACGCGCAGTGCATCCCGCTGACTGCCAGAATGTGATAGACCCCCGCCTCGGACAGATCCACGTCCGCTTGGGTGGACAGTTCCCCTTTCCGGCCCGTCAGCAGCGCCAGCAGAAAACCGGCGTCGTCCCCAGAAAATAAGTCCCGGATGCGCGCCTGCATGGTCCGGCCCAACCGGGCGGGCCACCACCGGGGCGCGTCCACCGTCCCGGCATGAAAGGCCACCGTCCCCCGGCTGTACGCCAGGAGAAACACGCCCTTGGAGTTGAATACCGTCACATCGTCATCCCGGATGCGGGACGCGCTTTGCAGATACACCTCGTCGGTAAGGCACTGACCGGGAGAAAGCTGCAAAAGGGGCGGATCGCCGTAGTAGGTCAGCTTCCCCGGCAGTCCCTCCGCCCGCACCGTCACCTTTGCGCCGAAGCGGGTCTCGGTGGGATACTCCGTCAGGGTCATGGTCAAGGCCTGCTGGGTGTCCGCCAAGGCCTCCATGGGTTCGCTGACCTGCCGGACATACAGCCAGTTCCACCCCAGCGCCAGCGCCGCGCCCACCAGACAGAGGATCGCCCGTTTCCGCCAACATTCCGGCAGAAGCAGCGCCCCAAAGCCCAATGCAAGGCACACCAAGCCACCGGACAGCAGCCAGCCGCCCGGCAGCAGATACTGCGCCAGAAAGATCCCTGCGGCAAACCCGCCGCAGAACAGCGCCAGCCGTCTCATTTGACAGGATACGGCTCCGGCCGGTCCGTCCGTCCCAGCAGGTAGTCTGTACTGACGTGGTAGTAGTCCGCCAGCTTATCCAGCACCCACGCCGGAGTTTCCCGTTCGCCGCTTTCGTAGCGCCGGTAAACGCTGCGGTGCATATTCAAATATTCCGCTATTGCTTTTTGAGATTTGTCATGATCTTCTCTCAAATCCCGCAAGCGTCTGATCTCCATAAGAATCACCCTATTGAATGTTACCAATTGGAAACATTCAAATCGGATAATTGTTCCCATACGGAGCCAACTCAGAGTATACTACTTTCTCACACACTCCGCCAGTCTTTTGTCCAAATTAGAAAATTAAACGCAAGCGGAAGGTGCTCCCGCTCACCGCTTACACCACTCCATCGGAAACAAACAGTGCGGGGCGCATAAAGCGTCCCGCACTGTTTTTCGCTCAATCAGCCCGGAGGCCAGGTCATATCCCGGCCTGCCAGCACGTGGAAGTGCAGGTGGGGCACGGACTGCTGGCCCGCCTCGCCGATGTTGGACACCACCCGGTATCCGGCCTCGTCAAAGCCCAGCTCCTTGGACAGCTTGGCGATGACCTCAAAAATATGGGCCACCACAGCGCTGTTTTCCGCCGTTACAGCGGAAACGGACTGGATGTGGGCCTTGGGCACCACCAGAAAATGGGTGGGGGCCTGAGGGGCAATGTCATTGAAGGCATAGCAAAGCTCGTCTTCATAGACCTTGCTGCTGGGGATCTCCCCGGCGATGATCTTACAGAACAGGCAATCGCTCATAGATAGGCTCCTTTCCGATCGGATGTTATCTCTTTTCGTGCTCCGGCACCACGGCGAAGGTCACCAGATCCTCCGTGCCATCGTTGACAAGGCTGTGGCTGTGACCTTTGGGGCAATAGTGGCAGGTGCCGGGAGCCACCGGCTCCCAGACCCCGTCATACAGCACCTTACCGGTGCCGGACAGAAAATACATGACTTCGCTGCTGGTTTCGTGGGTATGGAGGCCGATAGAAGCACCGGGGGCCAGCACGCTGCGCATGATCTTGTTGTCCACATCCTGAACAAGCTGCAAACGCGCCTCCCCCTCGCCTCCCTTCATGTGGGAAACAACGGAGGGCTCCAGTTCATCAAAACGAATCAGCATACACGTCTCTCCTTTTTACAGCTTGCCAGCCACGAAATCGTCCACGGCTGCCAGTGCGTCATCCACCTTGCTGACCTCCGTGCCGCCGCCCATGGCGCTGTCGGGCTTGCCGCCGCCCTTGCCGCCGCAGATGGGGGCGATGGCCTTGATGATATCGCCGGCCTTCACGCCCTTGGCCACGGCGTCCTTGCCGCAAACGGCCAGCAGCGTCACCTTACCGTCATTGACAGAGGCCAGAACGCCCACCACGCCGGGCTCCTTATCCCGGAGGAAGTCGCCCTGCTTGCGCATGGCGGCAGCGTCCATACCATCCCGCTGAGCGGTGATGACCTTCAGCTCACCCACCGTCTTAGCGGAGGCCAGAAAGCTCCGTGCCTCGCCCAGAGAAGCCTGCTCCTTGAACTTCTCCAGCTCATGGCGCAGATCCTTCATCTCGTTCATCTGCTGCTCCAGACGGTTCTCCAGCTCGCCGGGGTTGGTCTTGAACATCTGGGCGATGTGGAACAGCACCTGCTGGTTGCGGTTGATGGTATCCAGCGTCAGCTGGCCCACGGTAGCCTCGATCCGGCGGACACCGGAGGCTACGGATGCCTCGCTCTTGATGCGGAAGGGACCCACCTTAGCGGTGTTATCCACATGGGTGCCGCCGCAGAATTCCATGGACACGCCGCCCATTTCCACCACGCGGACCACGTCGCTATACTTCTCGCCGAACATGGCCACAGCGCCCTTCTTCTTGGCCTCCTCGATGGGCAGCACCTCCGTTACCACAGGGATGCCTTCCAGGATGGCGTCATTGACCAGCTTATCCACCTGCGCCAGCTGCTCCGGCGTGATGGCCTCAAAGTGGGTGAAGTCGAACCGCAGACGGTCAGGCTCCACCAGAGAGCCGGCCTGATGCACATGGTCGCCCAGCACCTTCTTCAGGGCCGCGTCCAGCAGATGGGTAGCGCTGTGGGCACGGCGGACGCCCTTGCGGCGCTCGGCGTCAATGGAGGCCGTCACGGTCTCCCCCACCTTGAACGTGCCGGAGACCACCTCGCCGTAGTGCATGAACTTGCCGCCCTTGTTCTTCTGGACGTTGTTCACCTCGAACTTGGCACCGCCGCAGGTGATGACGCCGTGGTCGGCCACCTGACCGCCCATTTCCGCGTAGAAGGGCGTCTTGTCCAGAACCACGATGCCGTCCACGCCGGTCATCAGCTCCTCAGCCAGCTCGTCCTCCACAACAAGGGCGACCACCTTGGCGTCCTCCACGGTATCGCGGTCATAGCCCACAAACTCGGTAGAGGGGATGTCCTTGCCGAACTCCACGCCGGCCCAGCCCAGATCGCCCAGCGCCTTCCGGGCCTCACGGGCGCGGGTCTTCTGCTCCTGCATCTCCTGATCGAAGGCGGAGCGGTCCAGCGTCATGCCGGCGTCCTCCACCATTTCGATGGTCAGGTCGATGGGGAAGCCGTAGGTATCGTACAGCTTGAAGGCGTCGGCGCCGGAGAAGGTGGTCTCCCCCTTTTCCTTGTGCTCAGCCAGCAGCTGATCGAAGATCTTCATGCCGCCGTCGATGGTCTTGGAGAAGTTCTCCTCCTCCACCCGGATGACCTTGGTGATATAGGCCTGACGCTCCCGCAGCTCGGGATAGTGGCCCTCGTTTTCGTGAACAACGGTGTCCACCACCTCATACAGGAAGGGCTTGTTGACGCCCAGCAGCTTGCCGTGGCGGGCGGCCCGGCGCAGCAGGCGGCGCAGCACATAGCCCCGGCCCTCGTTGCTGGGCAGCACGCCGTCGCAGATCATGAAGCTGGCAGAGCGGATATGGTCGGTGATGACCCGGAGGGACACGTCCTTCTCCAGGCTCTGGCCGTAGCTGGCGCCGGTGATCTCCGTGACCTTGTTGGTGATGTTCATAACGGTATCCACATCGAACAGGGAGTCCACGTCCTGGCACACCACGGCCAGACGCTCCAGACCCATGCCGGTGTCGATATTCTTCTGCTTCAGCTCGGTGTAATGGTCGTGGCCATCGTTGTCGAACTGGGAGAACACCACGTTCCAGACCTCCATGTACCGGTCGCAGTCGCAGCCAACGGTGCAGCCGGGCTTGCCGCAGCCGTACTTCTCGCCCCGGTCATAGTAGATCTCGGAGCAGGGGCCGCAGGGGCCGGAGCCGTGCTCCCAGAAGTTGTCCGCCTTGCCGAACTTGAAGATCCGGTCCTCGGGAATACCGATCTCCTCGTGCCAGATGCGGAAGGCCTCATCGTCGGCGGGGGTGGTCTCGTTGCCGGCGAACACGGAGGGATACAGGCGGTTGGGATCCAGGCCCACCCACTCGGGGCTGGTCAGGAATTCCCACGCCCAGTGGATGGCCTCTTTCTTGAAGTAGTCACCGAAAGAGAAGTTGCCCAGCATCTCAAAATAGGTGCCGTGGCGGGCAGTGTGGCCGATGTTCTCAATATCGCCGGTACGGATGCACTTCTGGCAGGTGGTGACCCGGTGACGGGGCGGCTCCTGCTCGCCGGTGAAGTAGGGCTTCATGGGTGCCATGCCGGAGTTGATCAGCAGCAGAGAGGCATCGTTCTGGGGGATCAGGGAAAAGCTGGGCAGACGCAGATGGTCTTTGGTCTCAAAGAAGTGCAGGAACATTTCCCGCAGCTCGTTGAGACCGTAGTTCTTGGGTTGAGACATAATCATTTCCTCCATTTTTATGTAAATTTCTTGATTTTTGACTGTAAACCGGGTTTCCGGCCGGAACGGAGCCGTCGGCGGTGTTCCGCAGCGGCTTTCTTACCGAAAAATAAAATGCTCCGCCCCGGACATAGGGGCGAAGCATTGCTTCACGGTACCACCCTAATTATCCCCCATCCTTGGGGGCATCTTAGCCACCGGTAACGGCGTGACCCGTCCCGCTCACCGCGGGCCGCTCCGAAGCGGCTGCTTCCCGGCGTAGGTAAGGGACTTGCACCAAATCTCCCTCTCGCTGATCCGGTTTCGGAAAGCTGACTTCATCCAAGCGTTTTTAAAGATTGAATACAGAAGTCATTATACCGTTTTTCCGACTGTTGTCAAGGTTTTTCCCCATGTCCTGTCCCGGATTTTGAAGGTGCGGCGGCCCATCCCCGGATTTTCAATCATCTTGAAGCATCCGGAGAAATCTGGTATCCTTTATTATATAGGATAGAATCAACAAAAATCGGAACTGACGGAGGTGTGATAACCATGACCCTATCCACTGTGACCGCTCTGGCAAGGCTGTTCGGGCAATACCTGCTCCAGCCGATCCCCTTCGCGCTGACCTTCCTGCTCCCGCTCCTGTTCCGCTTGATCGCCCGCAAATACATCTGGCTCACTCTCCCCTTGACCGCACTGGCGGAGGTGCTCCTGAATTGGGACAGCTTTTGCTATTACGAGGCCCGCGGCCTCGCCCTCCTGTTCACACTGACGCAGCTTGCGGTCATGGCGGTTTTTGTGCGGATCTTACAGGCCGCCGCCAAAAACTCCCGGTAAACGCCCCGTTTCTCACAGAGGATAGGGCGAGCCGGTCCACAGCAGCCGGGTCCCCACACCGGGCAGCAGCCGCTCCGCCCCCTCTACCCCCGGCAGGGGAAATTCCTGTGGCTCCAATACGCCGCCGCACAGCAGCGGCAGCGTCCGCTGGACGCACAGCACCGGCTCCCGCAGGCTGGACAGGGTGATGCTGTCCCGTGGGGACAGGCCGTAGGTCACCACTGTTCCCGCCCGGAGATCGCTTCTGGGGCAGTCCCCCGGCAGCAGCAGGATCCCCGCTGTCACCGCCGCAGGCTCCGGCAGCAGCGCACAGCCCATCGGCGTCAGCGTCAGCAGATCCCACCGCTTTTGGCAGACCGACCCGGCGTCCCGCAGATGGCGAATCTCTGCGGGCAGCAGAAATTCCCACGCATCGGGACACAGAAAAAATCCTCCGTCCATCAAACCACCTCGCCCATAGTTTGAACAGCGGGAAAAATTTCATACAGGTCCTCGTTTTTTCTGTTGGAATATGATATAGTATTTTTATTCTGTTCATGAGGTGAAGCGTGTGGATTTCTGGCGGCATCTGAAAACGGTCCAGCGCCATCGGCATCTGGTGCGGCAGTACTGTTTCCGTCTGGGGCTATACTGGCAGGGCTTGACCCACGATCTGTCCAAGTTCTCTCCGGTGGAGTTCTGGGCCGGCGTCAAATATTTTCAGGGAGACCGCAGCCCCAATGACGCCCAGCGCCGGGACAAGGGATACAGCGCCTCGTGGATGCACCACAAGGGCCGCAACCGCCACCATTTTGAATACTGGACCGATTACGGTGTCAGCGGTGAGGGCATCATCGGCGTGGAGATGCCGAAAAAATATGTAGCGGAGATGTTCTGCGACCGGTTGGCTGCCAGTAAGGTCTACCGGGGGCAGGATTTCCAGCCGGGAGACCCCTACCAGTTTTTCCAGTATGGCAAAAAGAAGCGGCTGCTCATGCATCCGGCCACCTCGGAACTGCTGGAGACCATCCTGATCGTCCTCCGGGATCAGGGAGAGGACGCCGCCTTCGACTATGTGCGGCGGGAGGTCTTGGGGAAGAAGTAGGTTTTTTCATACCGGAATTATGTGAACTCCCGAAAAGCGTTGCATTAGTAACAACGCTATCCCTTGTTACATAAAGATTTGCCGAAATAGAAAAGCGGTGGTGTTCCGAATGGAACACCACCGCTTTATGTCAACCGTTTTTTAATTTATGCAACATCTTTCCAGAGGTCATCGGAGGGACATTCCCCCTCCCCTGTTCCTCTATCGGGCAGAAAGGAAACGCCCGTCCGGTCACAGAAAGATTCCGTTATTCGTTCTCCCAGTTATGCCAGACGTTCTGGACATCATCATTGTCCTCCAGCATATCAATGAGCTTCTGCATATTCTTCAGGTCGCCCTCATCGGTGAGGGAGATGTAGTTCTGGGGCACCATGGCGATGTCGGCGGAGAGGAAGGTGTAGCCCTTGTCCTCCAGTGCCTTGACCACAGTGTTGAAGTCATCGGGCTCGCAGCGGACTTCCATCACCATGCCGTCAGCTTCGAAGTCGGCAGCGCCGACCTCCAGAGCGTCCATCATCACGGTATCCTCGTCCAGCTCCTGATCCTCATTGTCAATGACGATCACACCCTTCCGGTCAAAGCTCCAGGACACGCAGCCCTGCGCGCCCAGATTGCCGTTGCACTTATCAAAGGCGTGACGAACCTCGGGAGCGGTACGCTGACGGTTGTCGGTCAGAGCGTCCACGATGACGGCCACACCGCCGGGACCGTAGCCCTCATAGGTGACAGCCTCAAAGTTCTCGGTGTTTCCGGCACCCAGCGCCTTATCAATGGTGCGCTTGATGTTGTCATTGGGCATGTTGACGGCCTTGGCCTTGGCGATCACGGTAGCCAGGCGGGAGTTGTTGGCAGGGTCGCCGGAACCGCCGCCTTCCTTGACGGCAACAATGATCTCCTTGGCGATCTTGGTGAATGCGGCGGAACGCTTGGCGTCAGCAGCGCCCTTGGTCTTTTGAATGTTATGCCATTTAGAATGTCCGGACATGGTAGTTATTCTCCTTCAACAAAATATTGGATGACTTCCTTGTGAGAAGTCGATTTTATGATTGTAAGCTGGGGAAATTCCTTCTCCAGATAGGCGACGATTTTCGCGCAGACCGGGTCCTCCGTGGGGAAATGCCCCGCGTCGATGAGGTTGATGCCCTTGGGAGCGGCGTCTAAAAACTGGTGATACGTCAGATCCGACGTGACAAAGGTGTCGCAGCCTGCCGCGATCACCGCGTCGATCTCGTCGCCGCAGGCGCCGCCGCCCACCGCTATATATTCTACCGGCCGGTCCCCGGCATAGCGTACGCCGTTGGCGTGTAACGCCTTGCATACCTCACCCGCAAAGTCAGATAGCTTTACAGGGTTTCGCAGCCGTCCCACACGGCAGAGACCGGTCTCATCCCCCGGCATAGGCCCAGGGTCCTCGATTCGCAGTGCCTCGGCCAGTGCGTCGTTGACGCCGCCGGGGGCAATATCCAGATTTGTGTGCATGGAGATCACAGAAATATCCGCTTTCACCAATCTCCGCAGCAGACGGCCCAGATAGCGGTCGGGCCGCAGAGTCTGCATCTCCGCCTGATGCCAGCGGACGTTCATCAGCGGATGGTGGGACACGATGAGCTGGCAGCCCAGCTTTTCCGCTTCGGAGACCACATTCTCCGTCACGTCCAGCGCCACCAGCACCCGCTGGACCTCCTGATCGGGGCTGCCTTCCAGATGCCCCACGTTGTCCCAATCGAACGCAAGATCCTTGGGGGCCAGCTGGAATAACGCCTGTTCAATTTGTGCGACGGTTGGCATGGCGCCACTCCTCTCTTGCCCGTAATAACGCGGTCAAAATCTCCCGCAGTTCCTCCGTCCGCACTTGCAGCCGGGTGGAGCGCTTCGCTCCCGCCAGTGCCATCTGCGTGCGGACGATTTTTTCAACGATGTATCGATCCGCCAGCGGATCGTGGGCCAGCCCTATGCCGCCCCAGACCTGACTGAGGGACAGTTCCATTTTCCCCGCCTTGGCCTCCATCACAGTGTACAGGGTTCCCCGGTCGCGGACCAGTGCTTCCCGCGTGACGGCAAAACCGTTTTCCGCCAGATATTGCCGCACCATTTCCTCATGGGACTGGGGCTGCAGCAGCAGCGTGTGCTGCCCATCCGCCGTCCACGGTGCGGCCTTCAGGATCGAGAGGATCGTCTCCCCTCCCATCCCCGCAATGGTAACGGTGTCCACCTCAGAGGGGCGGATCCCGGCAAGGCCATTGCAGAGTCGGTATTTAATGTTGTCCGTACCGTAGAGCGATCCGGTCACCTTGGCCCGTTCCAACGGGCCGGGCCGCAGATCGCTGGCCACTGCTCCCCGGATCTTTCCCTGAAGCCGCAGCCACGTGGGGAGATAGCCGTGATCGGTGCCAACGTCGGCCAGATACGCGCCCTCAGGCACCCACCCGGCAATCAGCCGCAGTCGGGGCGGCAATTCCAGCGCCCGCATGGTCTCTCCCCTTTCCGGTGGTTTTGTCCGTTCGTTCCGGGCATGGTTCAGGACGCATACGGTATCCCGTATGCGTCCTGTCGAGTGGTGCAATTACTGAGCCTTGTTGGCTTCCTCGTTCACCAGAGCCAGCAGCTTGTCCACGTCGATGCCGTGGACCATGCAGGCCTCCTCCACGGTCTCACCGCGGGAAGAGGGGCAGCCTAGGCAATGCATACCGATGGACAGGAAAATGGGCGCAGTCTGAGGTGCAACGTCCAGAATATCACCGATGATGGTGTCCTTCGTAATATTGATCATTGGAATGATCCTCCTGTTTTGAAAAATGAGCACTAATATTATACTCAATTTTTTCTGTGATTTCAATAGATAATCGAAGAAAAGCCGTATAAACCGGGAAAATCATTTGGAAATTTTGCAAAAATCAGCGATCAGCGCAGGAACATGGCATCGCCGAAGCTGAAAAAGCGGTATTTTTCCCGGACGGCTTCCTCATAAGCGGCCAGAACATGCTCCCGTCCGGCAAAGGCGGACACCAGCATGATGAGGGTGCTCTCCGGCAGGTGGAAGTTGGTCACAAGGCCGTCCATCACCTTGAAGCGGTAGCCGGGGTAGATATAGATGTTGGTCCAGCCGGCCTTGGCCTCCATGTGGCCGTCCTCCGCCGCCCAGGATTCCAGCGTCCGGCAGGAGGTGGTGCCCACGCAGATGCAGCGCCCGCCGTTGGCTTTGGTACGGTTGATGAGGTCCGCCGTCTCCTGTGAGATCACGCAGTATTCACTGTGCATCTCGTGGTCGGTGATCTCGTCCTCCTTCACGGGGCGGAAGGTGCCAAGACCCACATGGAGCGTCACATAGCCGATGTTCACGCCCTTGGCCTTGATCTGCTCCAGCAGCTCCGGAGTGAAGTGCAGTCCCGCCGTGGGGGCCGCCGCGCTGCCCAACACCTTGGAGTACACCGTCTGATACCGCTCCTGATCCTGAAGTTCCTCCTTGATGTAGGGCGGCAGGGGCATTTTACCCAGATGCTCCAAAACCTCCAGAAAGATTCCCTCGTAATCAAAGCGCACCAGACGGTTGCCGTCCGGCAGGACCTTTGTGACCTCTGCCGTCAGCTCGCCGTTGCCGAAGGAGAGTTTGGCTCCCTCCCGCATATGCCGTCCCGGGCGCACCAGACATTCCCACGTCTTTTCTCCCCGGTCGATGAGCAGCAGCACCTCACAGGCGCCGCCTCCCGGCAGACGCTGACCCAGCAGACGGGCGGGCAGCACCCGGGAATCGTTCAGGATCAGGCAGTCACCGGGGTTCAGGAAATCCGGCAGCTCGTAGAAATGGTGATGCTCCCAGGCGCCGGTGTTCCGGTCCAGAGTCATGAGCCGGGAACTGTCCCGCCGCTCCAGCGGCGTCTGGGCGATCAGTTCCTCCGGGAGCTGGTAGTTAAAATCGCTTGTTTTCATGTTCAACCTCACTTGATGGTAATATCTGTATAGTAGAATTTCAGAATTTCGTCATAGGTATACCCCAGCTCCGCCATGGCCTTGGCACCGTACTGGCTCATGCCGAGATTGTGGCCGCTGCCGCTGCCGGTGATGGTAAAGGTGCCGTCCTTGGAAAACGCAGGCGTTTGGCCTTCGCCTACCGTAGATGTTCCGAAAGCGGACAGCACAGATGCGCTACCATCCAGTCTGACGGTCTTTCCGCCGCCGCTGAGGACGCTGATTCCTTCCAAGGAGCGGATCACCGTATTGCTATCGTTGATATAAATGCCGCCGGAGGCTGCGCCGGCTCCGTTGATGGTGAACCGCTGGCTCTTGACGGATTTATTATAGGTGCTGGAATAGAAGATCGTGCGGCAGGTCTCCCCTTTTACCGTCACGCTGTCCCGGCTGCCCTCAAAGGTCACCTTGCTGACGTTGCCCATCGGCGTGAACTCCGCCACATAGACGTTCTTCACAGTGCCGATACTGTACCCCTTCTGCTCCAGGATCCACGTCAGTTCATCGGCGGTGTAGGTCACGGACCAGTTGTAATTGGGAATGTTGGTCTTGGCCTCATAGGGGTCCTTCTTCCCCACCAGATA
>ENA-UEPV01002160-UEPV01002160.1-human-gut-metagenome-genome-assembly--contig:-NODE-2160-length-11203-cov-2.723620_pt1 | contig 11203 bp, 6 predicted proteins | sample MGYA00242942_ERZ507925 | MGnify/ENA primary metagenome ERZ507925 (study PRJEB26167, sample SAMN06115453) | human gut metagenome | host: Homo sapiens | place: China:Fujian | collected 2015-08-26... | reverse complement strand
GTAAGTCTAAAGAAGTTATAATCAAATCCAACCACAGCAGTGTTATTACCATCTTTACTTGTAAGTGGATTTGAAAATTTTAGTCTAAGTATACTACTCGAATGGAACTTCAGCTCTTTCAAGCCTAATTTATAAAGATTTGAAAGAACAAAAGCAGCTTCATCACAACTAAACTTGCTCAGGATACCCAAGATAGACCTCGGATGCACCATACTTCCACCTGACTCTACAAGATTAACCTTGTCAGAATCAGTACCCTTTACAACTGGAACAGCAAACTTCATTAAATTTAATACTCTTCGACTTGATTGCTCTTGACTCGACAGCTGTAAAAGTATGTACGCAGAAAGCAAATGGCTTCTATACTTATTTGACTCTGAAATGTCAATAATAGGCTGCACGTTAAAACTCGGTGTAGATAATGCATTTTTCAGCACAATCAGACTAGAGTTATCTGTATCAATCTGAACGCAAACTGTATCTGATGAATACTTACCCTCTTGATTATAGACATAAGGGTGTGTATTCATTTTCAATAGGCTTGCAGGAATAAATACTCTCTGCGTATCAGCAGTAAGCTCTAATGCTCTTTCGCCAACCTCCTTTACATTATCAGGTATTACAACCTGATGCGTGCTCTTGTTAGCAGGTAAAAACTCAAGATACCCATTGTTATACATCTTGGTTGCAGGTCTTCCTAACAGCTTGCCTGCACTTATCTCCCTGCTTGACTGTAGTGTATAATCCTTGCCGTAAAAAGCTCTATAATACTTTGAGTTTATCACAATACATTTATCAAGTGCATAAATATAAAGGATACCCTCTTTTACACGAATATTAGAGATATTATAAATGCTCAAAGCACTGTTAGACCTCAAATATGGATCAAATCCATACTTACTATCAGATGTATTTTCCCAGATACCCATTGCGTTTAGCCACTCGCCTAAACTCAGGCTGTAATATTTTACTGTCTTGCCAGGTCGAAAAGCCAACTCTCTATTATCAAAAGAGGATATACACTTCAACCAAATATCATTCTTACGGTATTTTACGTCAACAACAATATTGCTAAACTCCGTCTCAGTACCATCTCCGTCTATCAAATAAAGATTCTTGTTTACTCTGCCACTAACATTACCGTCATTATCTACGTAGCTCACTATTGCATTGAAAACTGTTCTAGACTGTCTATAGAGGTCTGTATGTCGTATCCGGTAGTTTTTCGCACATAGATTTCCCTCGCTATTTCTCATGTAGCAACAACAAACTCTAAATCCAAACTTAAGATATTTATAAAAACTACCCACACCTTCTATTTGTTGCGACCTATCAATATATCCCGTGTAAATTGCCCTATCTGTAGACTTAGAAACAATAGTCAATGGCACAAAAATATCTGAGGTAGGAACATACCCATTTATGGATACCCCTTGATTGATGAAATTCAGCAACTCTTGTTTCGTATAATACTCCTCGACATTATCTTTTGTATCTGTAACACCATATCTTCCATTTCCCTCAGAACTAACGTAAAACATAATACAACTCCTTAACCAAAATTATTGTCTACACTACTTAATAGAATAAATATACGCCCAAAGCATATTTCTATCAAAAAAAAAAACTAAAAATATGCTAAAAAATCAAATTCATAAGATATACTTTGCAATGCAAGTAAAAATTACATGACTTAAAATCAGTCAAATAATCCTGAAATCATAGCATAATCTCCGTCTAAATTGCCTAAAATTCTAGGCAAAATCGAATGGTGATATAGAATTGACCTAAATAAGTTTAACTCTAAATTTTGAAAAATACATGCTGAAAATAATACTCAAATTCATTAAAAGTAAAGACAACTTCAATGTATTTTTAACGTGTTAAAGGGCTAAAAATATATTGAGAATTTTTCTATATCCCCCTGCTAGTTAGCCAAGCTTCCATTAAAAAAGACATGGTCACAAAAACTCGGTTTTTGCAATCATGTCTTGAAATGCACTATTTCAGTGGGTTAAGTACCCGTTTTACTCGTCAGGCGAATCGAGCGGTTCTACAGTGCGGACAACAAACTCAGTGACTCTGTAATTCTTGGTCACATTGTTTCGTGTCTTAGTGTAGTCTCTGGTCTGCAACCGACCTTCACACTTCAACATCTGACCTACCTCCATGTGAGAAACAAACTCTGCGTTTCTTCCACGGAATGTGATAGGCAGATAAGACACCTTCTTGTTGCTACGCTTAATCATCATAAGCATGTCACATCTCTGCGGCATAGTATCAGAAGCTTCCATAAAGAAAGGCTCGCTATGAATATAGCCAATAATCTCAGCAGTATTTACAACCAGTGCTGTCACCAGAACCTTTACCACTTTTTCCCTTACATACCTGCTCAATCTGCTCATCTGATTTCTCCCTCAATGAAACTGCGTGTTTCAACGTCTTTAAACGTTTTCGTTCCTCTTTACAATCATTAAGACTGGCGCCATTTCAAAAAAGGTTCAGATTTTTATTATATTTTTGATCTTTTCAGTATCATTTGCTATTTTTGTAACATAAGCCTTAGTATACAGCCGTTTCTGTCAGGACTCCATGGATCAGAGCCCGCCTTTTTGTACCGGATGAGCCGTAGCAGGTAGACAGGGATACGATATTTCCCCTGTCACTTAAATCCGCATCTGAAGCATACAGGGAATGTTCCGTGGCCCACTGCACATAATCATCATAGGAGGCATCTGAGGTAAACGTGGCAAAACGGTCACTGGTACTCTTTGTTTCATAATAGGAAAAAATCTCATAAATGTAGACTTTATCTTCCGTGTATATATAGAAGTAAGGATTCTCCTCGCAGCTTGCCGTCCCCTTCAGCAAATTTTTAAAAGCCCCAAACATGCTCTCATCCCGCATATTATGTCCGAATACAAAGGTATTCCTGTCTGACCAGTCTGCTGAAGCCCCACAGTCCATGAAAATGCATCCAGCATTCACACTCTCCCCCTCGAAGGAATGCTTCAGATAATAGTCATTGTCCTCCCCCTGTACCACCGGATAACTGATGTCCAATACCGGGAAATAGAGCCATCCACGAAAATCCTGGTTGGTCCTGATAAGTTCGGCAAAGTCGATCTGCAGCTCCGGATAATTTTTCTCCGCAATCTCTTCCTGTGTTTCCCCCGCCGCAGGCTCTGCCACCACCTCCTGGCGGATGGCATCGTATTCATTTTTTGCTCTCTGCTCTGACAGATAAGAATGCAGACTCATTCCTCCGGTCACCAGTACCGCTGCCGCCAGCACTGCTGTGATCGCATTTTCCGCTTTTTTATTTTTCATGCCAGTTTCCCCTTCCTGCAAGAATCGTTATAATTTGTTAATGATTATACCTTATTTTTCCGCATTCGTCTTTACGAAAGAGTCATTTTTTGATATTTTTAAGGTATGACTTTAAATTAAGAAACTATTGGGGGAATAAAATCTTATGATACATCTTTTTGCACTGCTTTCACTGCTTTTGTGCGGTGTCTGCTATACAGGCTTTCAGAACAGTTCTCATTTCCGCAATACCGGCAGCCGGCGTTCTCTTCTGTTGCTTGTATTTGGAAGTGCCCTGCTTCTGCGCCTGCTCCTTGCATACACCACCCACGGCTTCAGTAATGATATCGCCTGTTTTGCAGCCTGGGCTGACCGGATTTTCACTTTAGGGCCAGGGCAGTTCTATTCTGCCGAGATGTTTACGGACTATCCGCCAGGTTTCATGTATGTATTGTATCTGATCGGAGCGTTACGATCTCTGCTGCAGATTCCTTATTATTCCGATCTGCATATTTTACTGTTAAAATTACCCGCAATTCTCTGTGATATTGCCTGTGGGTTTCTACTCTACAGAGAGGCGGTAAAGCGACTGCATTTTTCCGATCTGCAGGGAATCTTTGCTGCCTCTGCGTATCTGTTCCAGCCGGCGGTCATTCTGAATTCTTCCTGCTGGGGACAGGTGGATTCCGTATACACGCTGATGATCATCCTTATGTGCCTGTTCCTCATGAAGGGAAACCTGCTTCCTGCCTATGCTGTCTACGGACTGGGTGTCCTGTTAAAGCCACAGATGCTGATCTTCACGCCGGTACTGCTGACAGGGATCTGGGACCATGTGTTCTTACAGGATTTTTCCTGGCGGAAATTCTTCTATAATTTGTGCGGTGGTCTGGTTGTCATCTGCGGGATGCTCCTTCTGTGCGCTCCTTTCGGATTAACCGCTGCGATCTCACAATATACTTCAACGTTGGGATCCTATGAATATGCAGCCATCAATGCCTACAATTTCTGGGGACTATTAGGAATGAACTGGGTCGACCAGAACACGATTTTCCTCTTCCTGCCCTGTAAGACCTGGGGCACTATCGTGATTCTGCTGATCGTACTCTTTACCTTCCTTATTGCAGCCCGCTGCCGGAAAGAGCCTTCAAGATATTTCTGTCTCGGTGCCTTTATCATCCTGACGATGTTCCTGTTCTCCGTCCGTATGCATGAGCGTTATATGTATCCCGGTCTGGCACTGTTGCTTTTCTGCTGCCTGTACCGGCCCTCTACACCTCTCTGGAAATGCTTCAGTGGATTTGCAGTGCTGCATTTTTACAACACCGCCAATGTGCTGTACCATTACGATCCGCAGAATTATGACCGCAAGGCTCCCATCATTCTGCTGGTATCTGCCGGAATGTTGTGCTGCCTGTATTATTTCTATAAAATCATCTGGAAATATTATGTTCACGATGAAACAGGGACTGCCACCAATGCGAAGACGCAGACCGCAACAGGCCGCAGAGCTTCCGGGCATACTGCTTCCACAAGATCTGCCGCAGGACTCGGACAAAGACTTCGAGAATATTTTCTCTCTCCCCTGGAGCCCATTCCTTCCGAAGAGAGAATCCATTTCACGAAACCGGATCTGTGCCTGTTGCTGGCAATCGGTATTCTGTACAGTTGCTTTGCCCTCTATGATCTGGGAGACCGCAAAGCTCCGACAACAACTTATGATATGTCGGGAGAATTACAGGCCATCGAGCTGGAATTCCCCGAAGATGCGCTACCTGTGACTATGGCCAGTTATCTGGCTCCCTGGCACCAGCGACATTTTGGGATGGATGTCAAAAGTAATGCCGAAGACTCCTGGACTTATCTCGGTGAGATCATTTTAAACAATGTCTTCACCTGGCAGGATGTCTCCCTGCAGGATCTGCTGACACAGGCCACAGAAAACGGTACTTCTGATGTGTCTGCCACAACCAGATATCTGCGTCTGTCATTGACGGATAATGATGCCTCTCTGATTGAACTGGTCTTCCTGGACGCGAATGGCAACATCACACGCCCGTTGAACGCAGATACCTACCCTACACTGTTTGACGAAAGCGATCTGTACCCGGAACGCTATTCCTTCCGCAACAGCATGTATTTCGATGAAATCTATCACGCACGCACGGCTTACGAGTTCCTTCACGGCCTGCCGACCTACGAAAATACCCACCCGCCTCTGGGCAAGATCTTCATCGCCCTGGGTGTTGCCATCTTTGGAATGAATCCTTTCGGCTGGCGTATCATGGGTACTCTGTTCGGCATTGCCATGCTGCCGTTTATCTACCTGCTGGGGAAAAAAATGACAAGGAATACTCCTGCGGCAGCTCTGGCCTGCTTCCTGTTTGCCTTTGATTTTATGCATTTTACGCAGACAAGGATTGCCACCATCGATGTTTATATCACATTCTTTGTGATTGCAATGTACTATTTTATGTACTACTATTGTTCTATGAGTTTTTACGATACACCGTTGTATAAGACCTTTGTGCCTCTGGGCTTATGCGGCATCTGCATGGGACTGGGAATTGCCAGCAAATGGACCGGTATCTATGCGGGCTGTGGACTGGCACTGCTGTTTTTTGCGCATCTGCTGCGACGCTACCGGGAATACCTCTATGCCAAAGCCCATCCCGGAAAAAGCACCAACGGCATGGAGCATCAGCAGATTGTAAAGAGATTCCCGGATTATACGGTAAAGACGATCGACTTCTGCCTGACCTTTTTCGTGCTGGTTCCGGCAGTGATCTATCTGTTGTCCTACCTGCCATTTGTAGACAATTCCCATCCGGGACTTTTTGACCGTATGCTGACCAACCAGACTTCCATGTTCAACTATCACAGCGGCCTGGAGGCAACGCATCCTTATTCCTCTTCCTGGTATCAGTGGCCCACTATGGTCCGCCCGATCTGGTATTATTCCGGTTATGTGACTGATGCCGTCAAGGAAGGGATCAGTGCCTTCGGTAATCCTCTGGTGTGGTGGGGCGGCATTCCGGCATTTTTGTATGTGCTGTATCTGCTTGTCACCCACAGCAGTTTCCTGCGTGCCCTGACAGGCAAAGCTGCCGCTTCCTCTGCGACAACTCCCCTGTCCCGCAGAGAATATCATGCTGCCGCATTTCTGGTGGTTGGCTACCTGGCGCAATATCTGCCCTGGTTCTTCGTCACCAGAATCACCTTCATCTACCACTATTTCCCCAGCACACCGTTTGTGGTACTGATGATCGTGTACAGCCTGATGCAGCTGAAAAAGCGGGTATCCAACCGCACTTTTGCAGTCATCTGCTGTGCCTATGCCGTGCTGGCCTTCGGTCTGTTCCTGCTGTTCTATCCGGTATTGTCCGGGCAGCCGGTGGATGTGGATTTTGTAATAAAATACTTGCGTTGGCGGGATACCTGGGTATTGATCTCAGGTTAAGTCCTCTTTATAAAATACTTCATATAAAAAACAGTGCCAATCCAGGCACTGTTTTTTGGTATAGCATATCTATTCACTTACCCCTCAGCGATCGCATTACCGGTATACAACTGATAATATCTGCCCTTCTGGGCGATGAGTTCATCGTGGTTGCCGCGCTCGATGATGCGGCCCTGTTCCAGAACCATGATGCAGTCACTGTTCTTGACAGTAGAAAGTCTGTGGGCGATGACGAAAGTGGTTCTTCCTTTCATCAACTTATCCATGCCGTCCTGTACAATTTTCTCGGTACGGGTATCGATAGAGCTGGTAGCCTCATCCAGGATCAGTACCGGAGGATCCGCTACTGCGGCTCTGGCGATGGACAGAAGCTGTCTCTGTCCCTGGCTTAAGTTCGCACCGTCACCGGTGAGGACTGTGTTGTAACCATCCGGAAGCTGACGGATAAAGGTATCCGCGTTAGCCAGTTTTGCTGCGGCAATGACTTCCTCGTCTGTAGCATCCAGCTTACCGAAACGAATATTGTCCATAACGGTAGCGGTGAACAAATGGGTATCCTGCAATACGATACCCAGAGACTTCCGCAGATCCGCTTTTTTGATCTTGTTGATATTGATGCCGTCGTAACGGATCTTACCATCCTGAATATCATAGAAACGGTTGATCAGGTTCGTGATCGTAGTCTTGCCGGCACCGGTGGAGCCTACAAATGCAATCTTCTGACCGGGCTTTGCATACATCTCGATGTTATGCAGCACGATCTTGTCATCATTGTAGCCGAAGTCCACATCATCGAATACTACTTCACCCTGTAATTCAATATAATCTACGGAACCATCTGCCTGATGCACATGCTTCCATGCCCACATACCGGTTCTCTCGGTACACTCCACGATCTTGCCGTTTACCTTCTTGGCACGGACGATGGTCACATATCCCTCGTCGGTCTCTACCGGCTCATCCAGCAGATCGAAGACTCTCTTGGCACCAGCCTGTGCCATAACGATACTGTTCAGCTGCTGGCTGACCTGGCTGATAGGCATGTTGAAGCTCTTGTTAAAAGTTAAGAAGCTGGCAAGCTTACCCAGCGTCAGTCCTGCGAAACCACCCAGCGCCATGGCACCACCGACGATGGCACATACCACATAGCTTAAGTTACCCAGCTGGGCATTGATGGGTCCCATCAGGTTTGCGAACTTATTCGCATTGTATGCGCTGTCGCACAGTTCATCATTCAGAGCCTTGAACTCCTCCAGACTCTTATCTTCATGGCAGAATACCTTGACTACCTTCTGGCCTTCCATCATTTCCTCAATGTAACCGTTGACTTTACCGATATTCTTCTGCTGCTTTACGAAATATTTTCCGCTTAAGCCCGCTACCTTACCAGTGACGAACATCATCAGTGCCACCATGATCAGACTGACTGCTGTCAGAGGCACACTTAATACCAGCATACTTCCCAGGGTACCGACTACGGTGATGAAGCTGGAAAATACCTGCGGGATACTCTGGCTGATCATCTGACGTAAAGTATCAATATCATTGGTGTAAATGGACATGATATCGCCGTGGGAATGGGTATCAAAATACTTGATCGGCAGCTTTTCCATGTGTTCGAACAGATCATCACGGAGATTCTTCAGTGTTCCCTGAGTTATGGTTACCATGATACGGTTGTAAGCATAAGTGGCCGCCACACCGACCAGATAAAAACCAGCCACACGGACAATTTCCCGGAACAGATTGCTGAAGTCAGGAGTCTTCTGTCCGATCATGGGCATGATATAGTCATCGATCAGTCTCTGCATGAACAGAGTACCCTGAATGCTTGCCACAACGCTCAGTACAATACAGACCAACACAAAGATAAAGTGAATGCCGTAATTTTTAAAGATATACGCCATCAGTCGTTTAAATACTTTTCCCGGATTCTCAATACGTGTACGGCCCTGCATTCTTCTGCCGGGTCCACGCATTCCGCCGCCCATAGGTCCTGGCATTATGACTCACCTCCATTCTCATCAAAGTCGCCGCCACCCGTCTGGGTCTGGGCTTCATATACTTCCTTATAGATCTCATTAGTACGAAGCAGTTCTTCGTGAGGTGCAAATGCATCGATCTTACCGTTATCCATAACGATGATACGATCTGCATCCTGAATACTGGAGATACGCTGTGCAATGATGATTTTCGTCGTACCGGGGATCTCCGTAGCAAATGCCTTACGGATCTTCGCATCGGTAGCGGTATCCACGGCACTGGTAGAGTCATCCAGAATCAGTACCTTCGGCTTTTTCAGCAGTGCTCTGGCAATACACAGTCTCTGCTTCTGTCCGCCGGATACGTTACTTCCGCCCTGTTCAATATAGGTATTGTATTTCTCTGGCATCTTCTCAATGAATTCATCGGCGCAGGCCAGACGACAGGCACGGATGCATTCCTCTTCAGTAGCATTCTCGTCGCCCCAACGGAGATTCTCTAAGATGGTACCGGAGAACAGCACGTTCTTCTGTAATACTACAGATACTTCGTTACGCAGAGTCTCCAGATCATAGCTTCTGACATCCTTACCGCCAACATAGACCGTACCCTCATTTACATCATACAGACGGCTGATGAGGTTCACCAGACTGGTCTTGGAACTACCGGTACCACCCAGAATACCGATGGTCTCTCCGGCTTTGATCTCAAAGTTCAAATCATCCAGTACCGGCTTCTCACTCTGTTTGTTATAGCGGAAGGTCACATGATCAAAACGGATACTACCGTCTGTCACATCGTAGTCAGGCTGTTCAGGATTGGTGATATCTGCCTTCTCTTCCAGTACTTCTGCAATACGCCTTGCACTGGCTGCACTCATGGTCATCATAACGAAGATCATGGCTAACATCATCAGATTCATCAGGATACTCATGCAGTAGGTCAGCAGGCTCATCAGTTCACCGGTAGTCAACTGGCTGGCAACGATCATGTGAGCGCCAAGCCAGCTGATTCCAAGGATACAGCCGTATACGGTAAACTGCATTACCGGCCATACATAAGTCATGGTACATTCTGCTTTTTTGAACATCTTGTAGATGTTGTAGCTGGCCTTATGGAACTTGTCGATCTCATAGTCCTCACGCACATAAGCCTTTACCACACGCTGTGCGGCTACGTTCTCCTGTACGCTGGCATTTAAATCATCGTATTTCTTGAATACTTCACTGAAATACTTGGACACTGCTCTCATAATAAAAATGATAACGATTCCAAGGAACACTACCGCCACCAGATAAATACTTGCCACTCTTGCATTGATCAGTAACGCCATCAGCATAGCACAGATCAGGCTGACCGGTGCGCGGAAGCACATACGTAAGAGCATCTGGTAAGCGTTCTGGATATTGGTAACATCCGTGGTCATACGGGTGACCAGTCCTGCCGTGGAGAACTTATCAATGTTGGAGAAAGAGAAGGTCTGAATGTTCTCATACATGGCCTCTCTTAAATTTCTGGCAAAACCGGTGGATGCTTTCGCACCGTATTTACCACCCATGACACCGGCGAACAATCCGACAATAGCTGCCAGGATCATGTAACAACCGATGGCAAAAATATGTTTCATATCTCCCGCCTGCACACCGTCATCAATGATCGATGCCATCAGGAGCGGAATCACCATTTCCATGGCTACTTCCAGGATCATGAATATGGGTGTGACAAGGGATGCACGCTTATATTCCTTGATCTGTTTTGCTAAGGTTTTGATCATAGCTGTTTTCCTTTCTTGTTATTTGTTTTGTCTGCGCACTTAACAGTCTCTGCGCAAATGCTCGTTCTTCCTTTGTCCATTCCGAGATTATCCATCATCTTATCTAAGATATTCAGAAATGTCTGCTTTTCTTCCTCTGTCAACCCGGCTTCCAGTTCCCGGTTGCAATTCAGGATCTGTTCCTCAATGACATGATGATGTTCGATTGCTTTTTCCGTCAGCAGAATTCTCTTCAATCTGCCGTCTTCCGTGGAAGCCACACGGACTACATAGCCCTTTTGCTCCATGCTCTGCAGCATTACCGTTGCGGTGGATCTCCGGATTCTGAATTCCTTCTCCACATCCTTCTGATATACATCGCCGTTCCGGCTCTTGTGATACAGATATCCCAACAGCGGCCCCTGCATTCCGTTGATTTCATTTCCTTCCATCTGAGCAAAGATCGCATCGATCTTCCGGCGGATCATGTTGTTGGCGGCCTTGATCTCAAACCCAAGCTGACGGTTCGTCAGTACACTTGTCTCCTCGTTCATCCTGCCTCCTTATCTCCTATGCCTCTAGTGCAGTGTTCGTCAAATCCTCATGCCAGCATGGGATTTTCCTCTCTACTCACGCAAACTATGAGAAACACGCTTCGCGAGTTTCTCAAGTTATCGCGGCAGTCGCCAAGGTCTCGT
>ENA-UEPV01002156-UEPV01002156.1-human-gut-metagenome-genome-assembly--contig:-NODE-2156-length-11236-cov-11.607223_pt1 | contig 11236 bp, 9 predicted proteins | sample MGYA00242942_ERZ507925 | MGnify/ENA primary metagenome ERZ507925 (study PRJEB26167, sample SAMN06115453) | human gut metagenome | host: Homo sapiens | place: China:Fujian | collected 2015-08-26... | reverse complement strand
GGAAACGGCTTGTGAAAATAGGTAGTCGCCGACTTGATCAAAACGCTCTAAGAGAAATCTTGGAGCGTTTTCTTTTTGCTTTTTTCGTCCAAAGCTCTTGCATCTGGTCGGCGGGTGCGGTATGCTTAACCAATAGGACGCTTGGGAGAGGGAGGGCAGAGACATGGACAGAGAAGAGATCCGCTATCTGCTGGGCAGCACGATTTATGCACGGGCCAAGGCATACGAGAACAGGGTGCAGGATCTGGAATGTGAGACGGCGGAGAACGGCGTGCGCCATCTGAGCGCTGATGTGCGGGGCAGCGGCCGGAACCTCTACCGGACCCAGGCGTGGCTGCGCCAGAACGGCAGTTTCGTCAGCGCCAGCTGTACCTGCCCTTTCAATGAAAACGGCGAAGGTCCCTGCTGCAAGCACATCGGTGCGCTGCTGCTGCATGAGGTGGATGAGCCGGAAGAAAAGAGGGAACCAAAGCCAGAGAAGAAGGCACTGCTGGACATCCCGGGCGTGCAGCGCGGGACAGAATTTGCTAAAGAAGCTGCAGCCCGGAAGGATAGCTACGTCTCCGGTCTCGAGATGCTGTTCGGCAGGAAATGGCGAGGCGATGAACCCGTCTCGGATGTGCAGGCGCAGGAACTTCTTCGAGCTTATCAGGAGGACGCGCTGGCCGAGGTGGAGAGTCTGACGGCCTCGGACGGCCAGCAGCGAGGCTTCGCGGAACTGGAACCGGAACTCATCCTGGACTACTCCGGACAGCCGCCGCTGCTGCGCCTCCGCATTTCGGACGGCGGGCGGCAGTATGTCGTAAAAAGCATCCCGGAACTGCTGACGGCCATCGAGAAAGAGCGGAGTGTCAGCTACGGCAAAACGCTGGCCTTTGTCCACCGCTGGGACGCCTTTACCTCCGAGGCACAGAAAATTCTGACGCTGCTCCGCCGCCAGCAGGACACGGTAAAGAGCGTGGAAGCCGCCACAGGCCGCCCGACCCGCAGCATCGCAAATGGCCCCGCTGGAAGTGTGCCGCTGTCGGGTGAGCTGCTGGATGAACTGGTGGTATTATATGAGCCGAGGGGCGAGGTGGGCGGTTACGCCTTGCGAAAGGGTCTGCCCGCGCTGACGCTGCGGGTCGAGAAGAAGAGGGGCGGCGTACACATCGTGGTGGAGCCCAGTCTGTACACATTGCAGGGCCTCGACTACAGCTACCTTTATAATGAAGACACCATTTGGAAACTGGAACGAGCCGAAGCGGCCCGTCTGCTGCCCGCGTTGAACGCCCTCTGTGGCAGCGGACTCTTTTTCACCAGCAAGGATGCCGTGTCGTTTTGCAGCTTCGTGCTGCCGGAGCTGGGCCGGAAGATCACCATCGACGACCCTGACCGGCTGCTTTTGAATCAGATACCGCTGGAGCCGGTGGTGCAGTTTTATCTGGATGCGCCCCACATGGGGGCCGTCCGCGCCCACCCGGAATTTTTGTATGGGGAAGACCGGGTGACGCCTTTTGCGGCCCCGACCGATTTATTGAGGGACGCCCGCGCAGAGCGTCGGGCCGGGCGGCTGCTCCAAACTTATCTGACCCAGCAGACCGACACCAGCCCCGCCGAATATGGAACAGACGACGAGGATACCCTTGTTACTTTCCTTGAAGAGGGTGTGCCTGCCCTGCTGGCAGAGGGCGAAGTCTACCTCAGCGATGCATTCCGCGACTTGCAGGCTGCGCCGCCGAAGATCTCGGTGGGTGTGTCGGTACAGGGCAGTGTGCTTGATTTGGAGGTGGACACCGGCGAATTTCCGGTGAGCGAGCTGAAAGCTCTGCTCAAGTCGCTCCACCAGAAAAAGCGCTACCACCGCCTGCGGGATGGCCGATTGCTGCGGCTGGATGACTCGCTGGAAGCGCTGGACGAACTGAACGAAACGCTGGAACTCTCCGGCGCAAAGCTGGGCCAGAATCATGCGCAGCTTCCGCTTTACCGTGCGCCCAGCCTCGACTGGGCGCTGTCGGGCCAGACCGGTGTGCGCTTCAACCGGGATGACGCCTTCCGGCGCATCAGCCGGAGCTTCCACGCCGTCAAGGACAGCGAGTATGCCCCGCCTGTCTCCCTGCAAAAGACCCTGCGCAAATATCAGCGGGACGGCTACCGCTGGCTGCGGACGCTGGACGGTTACGGCATGGGCGGCATCCTCGCCGACGATATGGGCCTGGGCAAGACGGTGCAGGTGCTGAGCTACCTGCTGGCCATGAAGCAGAACGGCCAGACTCTGCCCAGCCTTATCGTCTGCCCGGCCTCGCTGGTGCTGAACTGGGCCGAGGAGTGTCAGAAATTCACGCCCGAACTCTCCTGCGTGGTGGTGGATGGCGACGCCGCCCACCGCGCCGAGCTGGCTGAGAGCTGGCCCGCCGCCGACCTCGTGGTGACCAGCTACGATTTGCTGCGGCGTGACGAGACGCTTTACGAGGGGCAGGAGTTTTATGCCTGCATCCTCGACGAGGCGCAGGCCATCAAGAACCACACCACCCAGAAATACAAGGCCGTCTGCAAAGTGCGCAGCCGGGTGCGGTTCGCCCTCACCGGTACGCCGGTGGAGAACCGGCTGGGCGAGCTGTGGAGCATCTTCTCCTTCCTGATGCCGGGCTATCTGCCGCCCTACAAGAGCTTTTGCAGCCGGTTCGAGAAGCCCATCGTGCAGGAGGAAGACCAGACCGCCGTGCGGCGTCTCAATCAGCTGACCGGCCCCTTCATCCTCCGCCGCATGAAGTCGGATGTGCTCAAGGAGCTGCCGCCCAAGACCGAGAATGTCTACCGCATCGAGCTGGAAGAGGAGCAGCGCAAGCTCTATCTGGCCGCTGTGGTGGACGCCCGGGAGAAGCTGCAGGCCGCAAAGCCCGAGGACAAGATGGCGGTGTTCGCCGTCCTCATGCGGCTGCGGGAGATCTGCTGCGACCCGCGCCTTATCGCAGACAACTGGGAGGGCGGCAGCACCAAGTTGGACGCCTGCGTGGAGCTTGTCTCTAGCGCCGTGGAGGGCGGCCACCGCATCCTGCTGTTCAGCCAGTTCACCTCGATGCTCGAGCTGCTGGCAAAGCGTCTGGACGCCGAGGGCATCAGCCACTTTACGCTGCAGGGCTCGACGCCGAAGCCCGTCCGGGCGGAGCTGGTCCGGCGGTTCAACGGGGGAGAGGTGAGCGTTTTCCTCATCTCGCTGCGGGCCGGCGGCACTGGCCTTAACCTGACGGCGGCGGACATCGTCATCCACTACGACCCATGGTGGAACGTCGCCGCCCAGAATCAGGCCACCGACCGCGCCTACCGCATCGGCCAGCAGAACCCGGTGCAGGTGTATAAGCTCATTGCACAGGATACCATTGAAGAAAAAATCGTGGAATTGCAGCAGGCCAAGCAGTCGCTGGCCGACACCGTGACCGGCACCGCCGATGGTGCCATCCTCTCGATGCGGCCGGATGAGCTGCTGCAGCTGCTGGAGGGGAGCGAACCATGAAATACGCATTGTTTTCGGTGCCGGTAGGCACCATTTACGACCTGCCCCAGACCATCAAAGAGGGCGAGGCGGGTCTTGTCTCCACAATCGGAGATGAGGGCCTGTATGGGCAGGCCTGTCAGGTGCGAACTGCGCCCGGCAGCGTGACCGCTGCGGGCGTCCAGCTGCCGCCCGATGTGGCCGAAGTGGTCAGCTTTTACGGGTACCATGGCTATGTGAATCAGCGGGAATTGCAGTTTGTCCGCGAGGAGGAGCTGTGGGAGTATCTGGGGGCAGACCTCGTTCTCGTGGGCCGCGCTACGGATGTCCTCAGCCTGCCCAAGGTGCAGGGCGTCCGGATGATGGAATTGGAGCGGGGAGGTGTTCTCCGTCGCCAGCCTGAGACCGCCGAAGAGGTCGAGGTCCACAAGGGCTGGGCGAAAGTCCTGCTGACGGATGGCCGGACGGGCTATGTCCGGGATGTGGCGCTGGAGCCGGTGAAATATGAGATGACGGCGGTCTTCTCCCAGAGAGAGGGCCTTGCCTTCAATGACGCGCTGGCCGAGACGCTGGACACGACGGCGGAAAGGCTCGTGCCGGAAGCTGTGGCACGCTGGTACGGCGGCAGCGAAGAAGCCTTCCGCGCCGCTGTCTGTGAGCAGGCAAAAAAGTATATGGATACCGAGTACCGCTGGGGCGGCAAGTCGGGCCGGGGCATCGACTGCTCGGGCCTCGTCAGCAGTGCCTACATGCAGTGCGGTGTGCTCATCTACCGCGACGCAAAGATCATCGAGGGCTGGCCGATGCATGAGGTGGCTTTCGAGAACAAAAAGCCCGGCGATGCTCTCTTCTTCCCCGGCCATGTGGCGCTTTATCTGGGCGAAGGGCGGTATATCCACTCCACCGGTGCCGCCGTCAGCGGCGGTGTGGTCATCAACAGCCTTGAGTCGAGCGACCCGCTGTATCGGGAGGATCTGGTGAAGTGTTTGTATGCGGTGGGGAGTATTTTCTAAAAGGAGATAACCATGAAAGTCTTTGATCTACATTGTGACACCCTGAGTGAGCTGCGCTACGCCGAAAAGGCGGGTACGCCCAAGAGCTTTGCGCAGAATGATCTGCATATCGACTTGCAGAAACTGAAAAAGGGCGACTATATGCTGCAGTGCTTCGCCGCCTTTGTCAATCTGGGCGACAAGACCCCCGGTGCTGACCCGCTGGTGACGGCGCTGGAAGAAATCGACGTCTTCAAACGCATCATGGAAAAATACCCGGAGGATATTGCGCCGGTGTATCAACCCTCTGACATCCGAAAAAACGCCGCCGAGGGAAAGATCAGCGGAATGCTCACCATTGAAGAGGGCGGCTGCTGCAAGGGCAGCATCGGCGTGCTGCGCCGGATGTACGAGCTGGGCGTCCGCATGATGACTCTGACCTGGAACCACGAGAACGAGCTTGCCAGCCCCAACGTCGTCCCCGGCGGGGGCCACAACATCTGGCCCTGCGCCCCCAACACCGAGACGGGCTTGAAGGAGAAGGGCTTCGAGTTCCTGGCTGAGATGGAGCGTCTGCACATCATCGCAGACGTGAGCCACCTGTCCGACAAGGGCTTCTGGGACATTGTGGAGCACTCCACCCGCCCCTTTGCGGCCAGCCACTCCAACTGCCGCGCCCTGGCACCCCACTGCCGCAACCTCACCGACGAGATGATCCGCGCCCTCGCCAACAAGGGCGGCCTCGTGGGTCTGAACTACTGCAGCGGCTTCCTCGACAACCAGCCCGAAGAAAAGCTCTGCCGCAGCACCACGGCCCTGATGGCAAAGCACGCGGCCCACTTCAAGCAGGTGGGCGGTATTGAGATCATCGGTCTGGGCAGTGACTTCGACGGAATCGGCGGCAAGCTGGAAATGGACGACTGTTCCAAGCTCCCGCTGCTGGCCGACGCACTCCGCCGCGAGGGCTTCACCGAGGACGAGGTGGAGGCCATCTTCTACCGCAACGCCCGGCGGTTCTTCGAAGAAAACCTCTAAATAATGTATAAAACGACAGGGAGATTCCAAAATGGATAAAAACATGACGCTGGAAAAGCGTATTGCCGCCGAGCTGTATTCCTATCAGGGCAAGATGAGCGTCTTTGTGGACGACCTGCACGGCCACACGGTCGAAATCGGCGCTGACGAGGAATTTGAGACGGCTTCCACCATCAAGGCATATATCCTCGCAGCCCTGTATCTGCAGGCCAGCCGGGGCAAAGCCAGCCTCGAGGAAAAAATCACCTACAAGCCCGAGCACTTTGTGGACGGTTCCGGTATGCTCCGGGCGCTGGGCGTGGGCGCAAGTCTGAAAGTTAAAGACGCCGCCACCATGATGATCATCTGCTCCGACAACATCGCCACCAACATGGTCATCGACTATCTGGGGCTGGACACCATCAACGCCTGTATCCGGGAGATGGGCTTTGCCCACACCGTCCTGCACAACCCGCTCCACTTTGATATTTACAACGACCTCGGCACCACGACGCCCCGGGACTACGCCTCGCTGTTTGCGCAGGTGGCAAAGGGAACGCTCGTCAGCGCTGAGGCCAGCGCTGAGATGCTGGCCATCTTCCGTCAGCAGCACTACAATACCATGCTGACCCACGACTTCCCTCAGTTCTATCTCGACTGCGAGGAGACCGGCGAGCCGGAACTCATCTGGGTGGCCAGCAAGAGCGGCAGCATGAACGCCTGCCGCAATGACGGCGGCATCGTCCACACCCCCTACGGCGAGTATGTCATCGTCCTGATGAACAAGGACTTCCACGACATCATCGAGTACAATGACCATCCCTCCATGGTCTACGGCGCCCGGGTGTCCCGGATGATACTCGACCAGATTTTGGCCTGCGAGGGTGAGCTGTACAAGTAAAATCGTGGAAAAAATAGGAATATTAAGGGGAATCATAACAATGGGTATTCAAATCAGCCTGCCGATGATGGCATTTCTGGTGTTCATGACCGGCTTTGCGGGCTTTGTCGATTCGGCAGCGGGCGGCGGCGGACTCATCAGTCTGCCGGCCTATCTCTTCGCGGGCCTGCCGCCTCACTATACTTACGCCACCAACAAATTCAGCGCCGCCTGCGGCACGACGTTCGCCACGGCCAGTTTCTTCAAGAACGGTGCGATGAACCTCAAGGTCGGCATCCTCGCCGCCATCGGAAGCTTTGCGGGCAGTGCCTTGGGCGCACACATCGTCCTGATGCTCAGTGATGAGGTGCTGCAGATGATGATGTTCATCATCCTGCCCATCGCGGCAGTCGTCATCCTGTGGCGTCGCAATCTCCCGGACGAGAACCGGGACGACGGCACTCTGAATTTGAAAAAGGCCCTGCTGGCCCTGGGCATCGGCTTTGGCATCGGTCTGTACGACGGCATGGTGGGGCCAGGCACCGGGACCTTTGCCATCATCGCTTTCACCAGCCTGATGGGCTTTGACCTGCGCACCGCCAACGGCAACGCCAAGGTGCTCAACCTCGCCAGCAACTACGCCAGCCTCTTCACCTATCTGAGCAGCGGGCTGGTGGTCTTTCCGGTGGGCATCCCCTGCGCCATCAGCAACATCGTCGGCAACATCATCGGCTCCCACTTCGCCCTGAGAAAGGGCGCAAAGTTCATCCGCCCCATGATGCTCGTGGTGCTGGTGCTTTTGCTGGGCAAGCTCATCACGGATATGCTGTAAGTAAAAACGAAAAGAGGCTGCCGTGCAGATGCACAGCAGCCTCTTCCTATATACTCTTAGTCGATGACCAGCCCGTTATCGAAGAAGGCCAGACCAAACGCACCGGGACCAGCGTGGGTGCCGATGACGCAGCCGATCTGGCGCACCAGCGGCTCGGGAAGGCCGAGATTGTCCACCAGATAGGTCTGGATGGGGTTCACCTCGCGGGGGCTGATGGTGTAACCGGCCAGAGAGGGGAAACGGGGATTGACGCCGCCCAGCTCCTCTATCTTCTTGAAGAGGGCGACGTATGCGCCGGGCAGACCCCGGGCCTTGCCGGCCATGGCGACTTTGCCCTCCTTTATGGTGATGAGGGGCTTGATGCCCAGCATCCCGCCGGCCACGGCGACGGCGGCGGGCAGACGGCCGCCCTTGCGCAGATACTTCAGGTCGTCGATGGCGGCGACGAGGTGCAGGTGCTCCTTGGCGTGCTCGAGGGTGGCGGCGATCTGGACGGCAGACTTGCCTTCATCCCGCAGGTGTGCGGCCAGACGCACCAGCAGACCCTCGCCGAGGCAGACATTGGTGCTGTCCACGAAGAGGACGTTGTCCACGTTGGCCAGGTCTGCGGCCAGCTTCGCACACTGATAGGTGCCGGACAGCTCATGGGACAGGAAGATGCCCACGACCTCGTCTCCGGCGGCAGCAGCCTCGGCGTAGAACTTTTCGAACAGCTCAGGGCTGGGCTGGCTGGTGGTGGGCAGCTTTTTGCAGCCGGCCATGTGTTCGTAGTACTCGCTGGGAGTCAGGTCCACGCCGTCCCGGATGACGGTGCCGTCCTCGAGGGTGACGTTGAGGGGGATGACGTCCACACCCAGCTGTACGGCCTCGGCGGGCAGGATGTCGGATGCGGAATCGGTAAGAATGCGTATCATATAGTTCGTACCTCCATGGGTGCGTTCATCGTGTGTCTTTGGTAAAACGACAAATCTATAAAAAAGTCGTACAAAGTATACCAGAACGCCGGGCGGAATGTCAATCTTTTGAGTGAAATTTCTTCGAATGAACGAAGAACTGCTTGCAAAACGGGGCGGCAATATGGTACAATGTCCGCCGACAGGAGGGTGCGCCGTGAAAAGACTGATAAGGGAAACGGAAAAGCCATCTTTTCCGGCGCAGTGCCGGGTCCTGGCCGAGGCGGCAGTGCTCTGGGCGCTGCTGGCGGCGGGAGCACAGCTGCTGCTCCCGGCGGAAAAGACGGCTCTGCCCGAGGGCGCGGCCCTCGCGTGGGCTGCGCTGCGCATCTGCCTTGTGACCCCTCTGGCGGAAGAGCTTGCCTTTCGGGGCGGGGCGCTCTATCTTTTGCAGCCGCTGGGCGGCGCGGGGGCTGTGGTAGTGCAGGCGGTGATTTTTGCGGCTCTGCACGGCAGCTGGACGGCCCGGGCCTATGCGCTGGGCATGGGGCTCATCTTCGGCTGGGCGGCCCAGAAAGCGAAGAGCGTATGGCCCGGCAGCGCGTTACATATTATAAATAACTGCCTCGTGTTTGCCGCACGGCTGGCAGAAAGGGGAATGGGATGACCGATTTTGAGCTGATGGGTGCGGCGCTGGAAGAGGCCCGAAAGGCCGCTGCGCTGGGCGAAGTGCCGGTGGGCGCGGTAGTGGCGAAGGACGGAGAGATCATCTCTGCCGCCCACAACACCCGCGAGACGGAGAAAAACGCTCTCCACCACGCTGAGCTGCTGGCCATCGACGCGGCCTGCAAAAAGCTGGGCGGCTGGCGGCTGTGGCAGTGTGAGCTGTTCGTGACGCTGGAACCCTGCCCCATGTGCAGCGGCGCCATCATCAACAGCCGCATCAAGCGGGTGGTGTACGGTGCCGCCGACGTCAAGGCGGGCTGCTGCGGCTCGGTGACAGACCTCTTCGCCCAGCCCTTCAACCATCACCCCGTCATCGAGAAGGGACTGCGGGCCGATGAGGCACAGCAGCTTTTGCAGGAATTTTTCGTTTCACTGCGGGCCAGGCGGGCCGCAAAGCCCCGCTGGAAGCCGCCCGTGAACCCCTGAATCTGTGAAAAAAGTGGGAACTGCGTGAAAAAATCACCGGTGACCACTTTATTTTTTCGCCCGATTGTGCTATATTATTCAATGGAAACTTGTCGAAACCACACAAATGCCGCCGGGCGCGCCGCAGAGCCGGCCTAGACCGGAAAAAGTGAGCAGAGCGCAGCTCCGGCGGGGTGGGGGAAGCTGTTTCATTTCCCGCCGCAGAGGCTTTGACACGAAGAGGCGCTGCGGCCGAAAATAGTGGACAGGAGGGTTTGACTCTTGTACAACGACGAATTTGAGCTGACATTTGACCTTGCAGACGCCGGGCCGAAGAAAGAACAGCGCAGGCCGACCCTGCCCGAGCCGGAAGAAGCGGCTGTGGCCGCACCGCCGGTGCAGGAAACGAGGGAAACGCCGGTCAGCGCTGCGCCGGAGAACACGCCGGCATCGGAGCCGGAACGCGAGCCGGAACCTGCGGCAGAGCCCCAGAGCACTGCCCCGGCGGCGAAGGACCGCACCGTCCTCATCTCGGGCGGTGACCGGGGCATCGGCGCAGCAGCAGCCCGCGCATTCTATGCGGCGGGCTACCGGGTGGCAGTGTTCTACCACACCAACGCCGAGGCCGCCGCAGCCCTGCAAAAAGAGCTGCCGGGCGTACTGGCCGTCCAGTGTGACGTGGCCAGCCGGGCCAGCTGTGAGCTGGCCTTCCGCGCCGCCGAGCAGGCGCTGGGCCGGGTGGATGTGCTGGTGAGCAACGCGGGTATCGCCCAGCAGAAGCTGTTCACCGACATCACGCCGGAAGAGTGGCAGCGGATGCTGGACGTCAACCTGACCGGTGCGTTCAACCTCTGCCAGCTGGCCCTGCCCGGGATGATACGCCGCAAAGCGGGCCGTATCCTCACCGTGAGCAGCATGTGGGGCCAGACCGGCGGCAGCTGCGAGGTACACTATTCCGCCGCCAAGGCGGGCCTCATCGGCCTGACCAAGGCACTGGCCAAGGAAGAGGGCCCCAGCGGCATCACCGTCAACTGTGTGGCCCCGGGTGTCATCGACACCGATATGATGGCGGCATTTACCGCCGAAGATAAGGCCGCTCTGGCTGAGGAGACCCCTGTGGGCCGCCTGGGCAGCGCGGACGAAGTGGCAAAACTGCTGCTCTACCTTGCCGGAGAGGACGCCGGATACATCACCGGACAAGTGTTTGGTGTCAACGGCGGGCTGGTGATCTGATGCGCGCCGAATACCGCGAGGGCGAACGCTTTGAGCGCCTGACCTTCACTGGGGAAACGTTTTACGACTGCGACTTTTCGGACTGCGTTTTTGCCGACTGCACGTTTGAGGACTGCAAGCTCGACCACAGCGTTCTGACCGAATGTCAGTTCCTGCGCTGCACGGTCACCAATTTAAAAACCACTATGTCACGCGCAAAATTCACAGATTTTGAGAACTGTACGCTGAACAACATCGACTGGATGTCCCTGCAGGGCGACGGCGCATTTGCCGATCCCATCGAGAGCCTGCGGGACTGCCGCCTGAAATACAACACCTTCACCGAAATGAACCTGACAAAGTTCAAATTTGCGGGCAGTGTCATACAGCGCTCGATGTTCGCCAAGTGCAATCTCGTCAGCGCGGATTTTGAAAAATGCGACCTGCTGGACACCGAGTTTTTCCAGTGCGATATGCGCAAGGCAAACTTCAAGGAGGCCGGCGGGTATAAAGTCGACATTTTCGGCTGCAAGCTGCAGGACGCAAAATTCTCCCTGCCGGAGGCAGTGTCGCTGCTGGGAGATTTGAGGATCAAATTGCTGTGAAAAATATACAGATTGAAAAGCTGTCCGATGCGTATACAATTCGCCGCCTGACGTAAAGGCCCCCTGGCTGCCGCCCTTGCAGCGGAAACAGATATTACACACCCCGCCCCCTCTTTGCATATTATACCGCAAAGGGGGGCTTTTTATGGCGCTTTTCCAAAACGGCATTGACGTGTCGCGCTATCAGGGCAATATCAACTGGGGC
>ENA-UEPV01002152-UEPV01002152.1-human-gut-metagenome-genome-assembly--contig:-NODE-2152-length-11247-cov-4.923366_pt1 | contig 11247 bp, 10 predicted proteins | sample MGYA00242942_ERZ507925 | MGnify/ENA primary metagenome ERZ507925 (study PRJEB26167, sample SAMN06115453) | human gut metagenome | host: Homo sapiens | place: China:Fujian | collected 2015-08-26... | reverse complement strand
CATGATCAACGATACGCAATTGACCCGACGAAGATCACCAACGAATTAGGCTGGACACCAGAGACCTGCTTCGAGGTTGGTATCGTAAAAACCATCCGTTGGTATCTTGAGAACCAGAAATGGGTGGAGGATATCACCGGTGGAGATTACATGAAATATTACGAGCAAATGTATGGATCACGTTGATTCCTCAACGTGACCGTGTGTATGTGGATGAATCTCAGAGAGGCTGTTTCCTAATTCGGGAGCGGCCTCTCTTATTTGTTTCCGGATCGTCTCGCGTATCTCCTCACGCACATTCCTGCGGGTACTATCCAGTTCCGCTTGCTTGGTAGGTTTCAAGTAATCTTTATATTTACATTTCACTATCTTGAACTTGAAATCATCCAGATTCCCTTTTATATCGATACCCAGCTTAAACGGCACCGGCGATTTTAAAACCGAGAGATGGTAATCGAACGTCATATCCAAATTATGCGTTCCTCCTACGGCTACTTTATACCGGTCCATCTCCACCAAGAATGGGAATACCTCGATCTTGTTATCATGGATCGCTAAATCTACCGCTATACTATCAATCATATTCCGTTTTTTATTCTTGAACATCAGCGTCTTCGATATCTCGTATTCTTCTGCACCAATATAGTCCTCCTTCCATTCTCCAAATAAATGTGCAGAAGCTTCTGCCGCCCGGGAAGTAACGGCCCCCCTATTCATTTCCGCTACAATCCGGATGGGAACATCTGGAATGGCTTTTTCCATCTCTTCCGCATCAGACGAACATCCGGTCAATTGTACAATCGCTACGCAGACCACCGTCAACAGCCTCATCACAATTCCGTATTTCATTATCTATCGTTTTTTGTTAATAATCTCAAATCCTTTCTGATATCACACGGAGCATTTGTCTTAAACCTATCCTGACATGATATCAGTTTTCCAATTCTATAGGACGGGAAATGACATTCCAATCCAGAACAGTAGCTTGTACCAGCATCCATGTATCCTTCTCATATTTGAGTTTCAGGGTTATGGGAAAATCATGGTCACATTCTAGACTATACGGCGGCTCACCCGCATCTCCCTGGAACATAATGATGTCATCCACCAGATTTGCTGTATAAAGAATCTCCCCGGTTGTCTTATCAATCAGGGATACGAGTGCGTTCCTGCCCTCTTCCAGTTTCATCAGCGTGAAATCCGCTTTCAATGCCCCTCCAGTGTCACGTACGGCTTGGGTTACATACTCAAAGCGTTCGCAAAGAGCGATCTGACCGTTGAAATCATACACACCGTTGTCATCTTCTATCCTGATAACAAATTCCTCGTCCATGAGGAAAGAAGAACCTATAAAGCTGATTGTGAAGTGTATCCGGTATGTCAATTCCCGCATATTGAAAGTCACCCGCTCGTACACACTCCCCATATCCTCTCGGTTCTCCAGCGATACAGAGGCGAGACCGACATACAGCGATCCGGGGACTGAAGTAGTCCGTCTGTCTTTCAGCCGCAGTGCGACCCGCATTTCCCCCTTGGTAGTAACGCCTTCTTGAAAATCTGAAAAATCATAAGACTCTAGGTCACTGCCACCCCATGCGACAAATGTAAGTTTTCCAGTATGCTGTAATGTGGCAGACAAGGAATAATCCGCTGAAAGGAGTACTTTCTTGTCGGAAAATTCGCCTACCAGCACGCCATTGGCATCAAAGGCAAATACCCGGACCTGCCTGATATCTGACGGATAATTGGGAAATTGTTCGCAAGGGGTTTGCCTATAAAAATGAAAACTGACACCTTGCGGACAACTGACCAAGTCATCAAATACGGCAAAATCACATCCTATAAGACAGTAAGCCGATAACAAGATAAATGCGACAGCATGTACGCTTCTAAATCTCATTTGATATAGTTTATGTTGGGATTATTTAATAGTTTGAAGTCAAACTTTTAGGTTATTGGAGAGGGAAGGGAAAAAATCCACATCCCTCTCTAAAATTGTGTAAGAAATTGTTTGCTGAATTTATCAACTGTTTAATAGTAATATTACTCAAGAATAACATCACGTGAGACAAGGTTCCACTGGAGCACTTTAGCCTCGACACGCATGTAGGTCTCTTCTTTCTCGATATCCGGATTTTCCGGATTTGTCGGTTCATCCTTATCATCAGGTTTTGGCAAATACGGATCTTTAGGATCAGAAGGATCCCATGGCATACCCAATCCCTGGAAAGACTTGATTGTCAACAGATAGGTATTATTACGGCGTGTGTCAGCGTTCACAATCGACTTTCCATCAGCGGTAATAGTCTGACGGTTCCATAACGCACGATATGCACATTTTCCACTTGTATAGGTATAAGCTTTTTGGTCCGGGCTCCACTTACTTTTCTTTGCGGCTTCTTTGCTGGCATAGATAAGACCGTCATCTTCTCCCCGATAGAACGTTGTTCCTTTTGCATAATTATCCATTTTAACCAATGTTTTTCCATCATCATCAAGCTTCCATACTTCATTAGGGATATAAGTTACATAAACCTTGGCATAAGGTAGACGATAGTAACCGTAATTTTTATTTTCAGCTGTAAGCGCTTCCTTTTTTACAGAATTTTCCAAAAAATAAATACCTGCTACATTTTTAGCAGTATTAACATTTTCTGCAACGCCTTTAGCTGCATACATACCAAGATCATTCCGCTGTGGATTGTCCTTCGACAGAAGATTCCCCAAACGGATCAAATTTTCTTTAGCTGAACCTTCCGGTTCTTTGGCCGCCTTAAAATCGGTATATCCATCAATGGCTGATGCAAAGCCATCGTAAAGGCCATCGGCATCTCCAATTGTACGCTTTCCCGCATGGTTACGGAAAAGGTATGTCTTTGCGGCACCGTTGATGGCAGTATACTTGATGTCGGCAAGATCAACCGTTCCTTTTTTATCTGCGGTTGCTTCTTCCAAAGCAGCATCCTTCGCGACCAATCCTTGTGCCACGATACGCTCCACATCAAAGGAGAATACATTTTGAGCCTCACTTGTACCCGTTTTGGCAGCATCCTCGGTAATGCCGGGAACAATAGTTTTCTGCTCAGCTCTCGAAGTCATGACAAACTTGTTGTCTGTGGCGAGAGCGGCAATATTGTCTACTGCGGCAGCTGTACTACCATATGTCTGATCCGCGGCTGTTGCAATATCAGCGGAAAGGGCACCCTTGTTAAACAACAACGCCATGGCTTGAGGGCCGGAATTCGTTTTCCATGGAGCGACCTTAAATGTACCGGCTGTTTGCGTTTCCCAAAACTTGCCTGTCTCATCAGCTGTCTCTCCTAACGTCCATGCTTGTGGGCGGACATTTGAGAGAAGCTGTAAATCTGTAAGCTTACTCTCTTCCGTTCTTCCTCCGTAATCTTCCTGATTGTCATTCACTGCTCTGGTTGAGACATCCTTCATGGTGGAAATGTACATTCCCACAAATGTTGTTCCCTCACCCAGATTGTTTACCGGAGGGACATCCTCATTATTACAAGCTGTCATGCCCAGACTTAGGGCTACAACCCCTGCTAAAAATAAATTGTTTACTTTCATAACTTAAACTGTTTAGTAAATAAATAATTTAATTATTAATACATTAAATGCTTTTTTCATTCGTTAACCCCATCATACAAGTAAGGAATTTTCATTCCAAAGGTTCCATATCTTTTTTCAGCAATTCCTCCGCCTTCCGCCAGTCACCTTTCATATTGTGGGCAATTGCCATAGGATAAACAGAACGGCTGTCACTCTTTATTGTGTCCAATATCATCAGAGCCTTGTCCGCATCCTTTTCATACTTTAAAAGCGCATTGGCATAGTTGAGTGCCGCCAGCGGATCAAGTGCAAACTGTTCATAAGCCTTCTTGTATATGTTTACCGGATTTTTTCCCTGTTCGACATACTGTTGCGCCAACCTACACATCTCATACTGGCTCAGGCATCCGGGAACGGTAATAAACATTTCCTCCAGTTCGTCATCCATATAGGGACGTACATCGAAGCTCATGCGGAAGACAGTGCGGCGCAGGACAGGATAAACCGTGGATAGCAAATCAGTATAGACTTTTCCCCCATTCAGAGAACGGATAGCTGTTTCACGGGCCACATCCGTATCATGTCTCCCGATGGCAGACAAAACCTCATTCTTATAGTCCAAAGTAGATGCTTTTATGATATTTCTCAAACCTTCCCAGTCTTCGCCAGCTCCTTCTATTCTATATACGGAAGCACTCTTGAGCTGCGGATACTTGCTCAACACATGAGAGGAAAGCGCATGAGTACGGCATTCCGACAAATGTCTATTATAGTTGGATTCGCCTTCGGGAGAGGCGTACCCGGTGATGTGCACCTCACGGAGGCGAGCCCCTTTTATCCGGAGTTCCCTGGACACAAAGCTGTCCAGACGGGCCAGTTCTTCCCGGTTTTTACCGAAGCCTAGAAGAAGTTCGTGCCGTGCAGATTTAAAAGTGACCTTACAGTCAAACTCTTCCTCGTAACATTTTGTCTCCACCTTTTCAGGAATATAAAAATTATATTCGTAGTCTTCCGGTTCGAAAAGATCTATCCCGGTCACCGACATGTTCGTTTGACTCACGCCTCTGCCGCACTCAGCGCATCCGTACATCTCCTCACGGAGAGAGAGATATCCGGATGCCATCCAGCGCTCAAAAGACAATGCTTCCCGAACAGAAATTCCAGTCCCCTTCAAATCTCCGGCCTTGCGGATATCCTTCACTGGAACTGATGTATCCGGATTACCACCCAGAGTCTCTCTACGGATAACGGCCTTATATCTTTTCCTTCCAGATATACACAAGGGAAGGAAATCAGTTTTGATTTTGCCGTCAGAGGAGACCAAGGAAGGATAGATATAGACAATCTCCTGGGCACCCAACCGCTTGACAGATCCTGCTATATTGAAAGAGGCAGTAAACACTTTCCCGTCCGTACTACGTCCGACTTTCAGATCTGTATATTCCAGACGGGGATTCCCTCCCCTGACAACTTTATTCCCTGCTTGTCCTGCCAGTGGCAAGCAGTATACATATCCCATAACAGAGAGTATTCCTATATAATAATCTATCGGTCTCATTAATTACGTTTTTTATGTTTATATACGCGACTCGTCATTCATTTGATCATATAGACTATCGAAACTGCAAGCTTTGTAGGTCCCAGATAATCGGCTTTCCCCTTGCCTATCTTTTTCCCGCAAGAAGTACATCTGAATTTGTCATATTTAACACGTGCATAGCCCACTCCCAAAGATGCCTCCACACTGAATCTGCTGGACAGTATCCAATGATAGCCTGCACTGACACCACCACCGTAAAAATATCCCTCGTAACGGTGCCCTTTCATTTCTCTGGAATGGTTCTGAATGATAAAAGGAATATTTATACCCGCCACATTCATTTGGCCTCCGTGGGTATGAATGCCCCAAAATAAGCCGTTGAATGTTTCACAAGTCCAATATCTTACCTCCGGTTGTACAAGCCAATGACTCCATTTCCTTGTCTTATAACGATTTGCCGTGGCATCATTCTCATAAAAGAAAAAATTCATACCCACCTGAGCGTCCAGAGTCCATTTCTTTCCTAGGGAGAACTCTACTGAAAGATTGGGTGTTAGCAAGGCGTCATAGGCAAGGTTGTTTTTCAACGCAACCTTTTGTGAGAAGGTCTGCAGGCTGGACAGCAGGAAGAAAAAAAAACATACTTGTTTCATATTGTCACTGATAGTTTTACTAGGAAAAACATACTTGTTTTATGATGTTAACTTTGATAATGCAAAATTATGAATATACAACCATGTTTTTGTTATGAATATTAGACATAGAATTACGCAAAACAGTCTTTTAATCCATACAATGTATGCCATTAAGACAATAATAGGGTATATACTCTTTTTCAAAATATTACCAGAAATATGGCGGGACAGTTAGCACCCACCTTACGAAGAAAAAAGGATTGAAAGTCATCCATTCCAGCGTAATGTTCATCGGTTGTATTTCTCCTTGTCCGGAATCCAGCTGTCTATCAAATCCCTATGCTTATCCATCCACTGGCGTACAGCTCTTGTCTCGGTCTCACGGGTTTCCTCTATGGTCCGCATCAAAGAGCTGATCTCGGTATCGGACAGATGGATGTTTCCCAAAAGGGCGGCAACGAACGGATGCTCCTTACTGAATCCTTTCCTGGCAATGGAATGGATTTGCTCGGCCTCCCCATAAACGTTTTTCGAATCTTCCAGCACTCTCAGACAGAAGCGATCAAACATCCAGTGCGGGGTCCATCCGGTCACAACGATCCATTCCTTCTTGTCGATAGCCTTCTTCAGCAATGCCGTCATGGCGGGACCGCTGGAGATCATGAGCTTGTAGTCCAGACCGTATTCAGGGATGGCTTTCTCCGTGCATTTCATGATACCGGTACCCGCATCAATTCCCACGATCTCTCCGGAAAACCGTCCGGTATGACCGCCCAGCTCCTCTATCATATGGACTGGGACATATTCGGGCACCACAAGACCGATACGGGCACTGTCGTATATCTGCCCGAGGATTTCCAGTTTACCATTGTATTTCCGGAAATAATCGGCATGGGTCACCGGCAGCCAGCTGTCCATGAACACGTCTGTCTTACCTCTTGCCAACGAAGTGAATATGGGAGCTATGTCCGCATTCAAAAGTTCTATTCTGTATCCTTGCTCCGAGAGAATCTCCTTGGCCAGATAGGTGACCGCTATCCCTTCGGCCCAGTTCGCATAGGCTATACGGATTTTCTTGTCAGAAATGTTACCGCATGAGAAGAATATCGTAACAGCCAACAAGACTGTGAAAAATTTCGTTTTGTTTCTCATAATCATTCTGTCTTTCATTATATGTTCTACTCCTTCTATTTTTTTCGTGCTATTCCCTGTGTGATCCGATCAAGCACGATAGCCAGTATTACAACGGCAATCCCTCCTTCGAATCCCATGCCAATCTTCATCTGCGTGATACCTTTCAATACTATTTCCCCCAAACCTCCAGCTGATATCATAGCAGCTACCACTACCATAGAGAGAGACATCATGATGGTCTGGTTGACACCGGCAAGAATAGTCGGCAACGCCAGCGGTAATTGTACCTTGTAGAGCAGCTGCCAAGAAGTGGCTCCAAAAGACCGGGCGGCCTCCACCACATTTTTCGGCACCTGGCAGATACCCAATGCGGTGAGCCTTGCTACCGGAGGCATGGCGAAAATGATCGTGGCAAAGGCTCCCGGCACCGTTCCCAGCCCGAAAAAGAGCACTGCCGGTATCAGATAGACAAAGGCCGGCATAGTCTGCATACAATCAAGTACCGGCTGCAGGACTTTGTTGCAGCGTCCGCTGCTCGCCATCCAGATCCCCAGAGGGATTCCCAGCAGCAATGCCATACCGGTGGAGGAAAGTACCAGAGCCAGGGTCTGCATGGTCTCCTCCCAGAGTCCCATCCCGTAGACGAGTGACAGCCCTAGGAGGGTGAATCCCCCCGTCTCCCTGCCACTCTTGTATAACGCCAGGAAAGTGAGTGTTACGATGGTTATGTAAAAAGGTATCTCGAGCAGGATACACAGTATCCCGTCAATAACGCCTTCCACTCCCAGACTCAGCAGGTCAAAAAATGATGCGCCGTGCTCGGTCAACCATTCCACGGCCATTTCTATATATTCTCCTATCTTTATCATAATTTTATTGCGTTTTGAATGATTTCATTGATTTCTTTCTTGTCTTTTCCCGTCACCTCAATAATGAGTGACGAGAGCGGTACCATCCCTTCAAACTCACGTCGCTCATTAACTACCCAGATGGGCGAGTTGGTCTTCGTCATCAAGGGAAGTATATCCTCCACCACAGTGTCACTTAATACGGAATGTACCTCTTTCTTTATCACAGAGTCTATATTCAGGATATGCTCCTTACGCAACCAGAGAAGATCTTCCAGGCGAACCTCACCTACCAGTATACCATCCGGGTCCACTACAGGCAACACGGTTGTCTTCCGTTCTCTCATCTTTCGAGTCAGAACCTCCGGCCCTTCTTTTCCCAACCTTGCCACCATAGGCTTGTCCACCATAATGGAGGCGGCAGTGACAATCCTACTGCGGTCCACATTCTCTACAAAACACCTCACATACTCATTGGCGGGGGTGGTCAGAATCTCCTCGGAAGTGCCGGTTTGCTGTATCTCCCCATCACGCATGATGGCGATACGGTCACCCAACTTGACAGCCTCCTCCAAGTCGTGTGTGATAAATACGATGGTCTTTTTCATCTTTGACTGCAAGGCCAGCAGCTCGTCCTGCATCTGTACCCGTATCAGCGGGTCCAGCGCTGAGAAGGCCTCGTCCATCAGCAGAACTTCCGGATCGTTGGCCAGAGCACGTGCCAGTCCCACTCGTTGCTGCATGCCTCCAGACAGCTCACTGACCATCAGGTCGGCATATCCGTCTAGCCCGACCAAACGCATGCTTTCTGCTGCCTTTAATTCACGTTCCCTCTTCTCCACCCCTTGCAACTCAAGTCCGAAAGCGATATTTTGCAATACAGTATAATGGGGCAGCAGTCCGAAATGCTGGAATACCATCGCCAATTCCTTCCGGCGCAGGGAACGCAACCGCTCCATCGGTATTCCAGCGATGTCCTCACCGTTGATCAGAATCTCGCCGGAGGTAGGCCTATTCAACCGGTTGATACATCTGAGCAGACTTGACTTTCCGCTTCCCGAAAGTCCCATGATCACAAATATCTCACCCTCCCGGACAGAGAGGCTGGCATTGTTCACGGCAATCGTACATCCAGTCTCCTTCAATATCTCATTTTTACTCTTTCCTTTTTTCAGCATTCTGAAAGCCTTGTTTTTTTCAGAACCGAAAATCAAATACAAATTCCTGATCTCAACTTTGTTCTTATCCATAATTCTTTAAAAATAATATCCTATATTTATATTGAATTTGACACTCCAATTGTCTTCCGTCCCCCGGACAAAAGCTTCATCCTATACATCCCCCAGCCATGCGTGATTCCTTCCCACAGCATAGTCAATGTAGGAGAACACCTTTCCCATCGTCAGCGAACATCCCGTCACGTTCTCCAAGCTGTCATTGAACCCAGCAATGCGTTTGTTCAGCAAGCTAAAATCATTGTACAAGCAGATACTGTCCAAAAACAACTTGTGTATTTTAAGGTTCCACCATTGATAGTCGACGACGTAGTGTAGGGCGAAATCGGAACGGAACCCCGTCTTCCGTGTGTCCATATTATATAGCCCACCCACCAGTACCGAACCTCCGAGTTGCTGTCTTCACAAGTTTCCGAAATGATATACCACCCGGACATTGCCCTGATGCACCTCCTTATCACGTCCAGCGATGTCATAGGCATAACGGCTAGCGGACAGTTCTGTGTCTCCACCAGTTCCGGAAAAGTCAGCATTCTGGAAATAGGCGAGAGACAACTCCCACCGATTCTTGCGGAAAAAGTATTTTATCCCCCATGTCCGCATCGTCCTCGAGACCGGCATAATAGCTCAGATTAAAAAAGTAATTGTTGCCTGTATAAGGCAGGATGCCGAAAGGTACTGTTGTCAACCCCATCTGTAGCTAGTGTGATTTGTTGAAGCTATAACCTATCCAGCCCTCCCTAAGCATCCCGTCTCCCAAAGAGGCGGGATAGAAGCGGTAATCTACGGCTAAATCGAATTTCTTGTAAGAAGCGTTCACATTCAAGCGGAACACGTCGAAATCGAACTCTTCACCATGTTTCCGGTTTTCGGATTTCCAATCCGAGTAATTGCAGTTGAAACGGAGTGTGCCTCCTATCTTTAATATCGTTTTTTTCCTGTGCCGCCAAAGGTGAAACGGCTATTATTGCCCCAAAGAATGGCAATAGCAAACTTTCTTTATATCGCATAAAGTTACGTTTTGACAGGGATATTTGTCCGATACCCCACAATGGTTTATAAAATGATTTCTATAAGCAGGACCTGTGTGATTTTTAAGAAGGGATGAAATTTATCCGATGCGCAAAAAAGAATTTATGTGCTAAAAAACAGTAGATTGGAGCCTGCTATTTTTGCAAATATACGAAAAACAAACGGATATACCAAATTTCATTCAAATTACTGTAAGTTCTCGAACTTAGGGCAAAACGGTCTATCCTGACAAGGTTTGCACCATACCACTTGCATCTATATTCAAGCATCACGAGGAACATCCCGAAAGATGTCCCCCCCCGACCGCTTGTGCAAGGCCATGGCTACGTTGCTTTCACATTCACGTCCTCCATGCAGACAGTGCGCACTTGGCTATCGTACGTGAGTGCATGGATGATCTTGCGAAGGTTATCTTTGCGGCAGTTGACGATATGCTCCTGCAAACGTGCCACTCTGATAAGGGTCTTATTATGGTTCGCAGAATCTTTGAATCTAAGGTACAGAACGATAGAAATTAATTATACTCTACAAATAAAACCGGCAGCATCCACTACCGGTTTTATCACTCTATTATCTTTTTACGACTTTTTATTTCGTGCAACTTTTCGTGCTGAATGCAACAAGCATCCAGACCATCTTCTCCTGCTCTTTCAAGTAGCTAGTCATCAAATCTGCTGTCACGTCATCGCCAGCTTCATTTGCCAATTCAATCACTTTTCTTTCTTCGCCAATCAGGTAGCCATATGTCCCGAGGATATGATCTACAGCTTCACTGCCACAAGAGATGTCTGACACTTCCTTCACGTTGGCAACCTTCAGGTATTCACTGAACTTATTTTCGGGCACGCCACCCAGCATCAGGATGCGCTCTGCAATTTCGTCAATCTTCTCGGCGGTATCGTCATACATACTCTCGAACTTCTCGTGCAGCACAAAGAAACTGTGTCCCTTGATGTTCCAGTGCATACCGCGCAGATTGGTGTAATGTACCTGGAAATCGGCCAACAATTGGTGCAATGCTGATGCTACACCAGCCACTTTCTTTTCATTCAAATACAAGTAATCTAAAGTTTTCATAATTCTATTGTTTTAAATATTTATACTATTTTTCTTTGGGGTATTACAAAGATAAGGGGTAAATCAAAACTTGTCAAACAGATAATTTCTATCTTTGCATAGACGAATTCTATACATAACCTTCAAATGCCTTGTTCATCATGACTTTACAACAATTGGAATACATCCTTGCCGTCAACCAGTTC
>ENA-UEPV01002140-UEPV01002140.1-human-gut-metagenome-genome-assembly--contig:-NODE-2140-length-11281-cov-55.903338_pt1 | contig 11281 bp, 9 predicted proteins | sample MGYA00242942_ERZ507925 | MGnify/ENA primary metagenome ERZ507925 (study PRJEB26167, sample SAMN06115453) | human gut metagenome | host: Homo sapiens | place: China:Fujian | collected 2015-08-26... | reverse complement strand
CATCTTGATTGAAACAGTGGTACGATTATTTCATGTCTTAATTTAGAGATAGATATATATAGCAAGTTTAAATGTCAATTATAGATATTAGAAGATGGTAGGAGAAAGATTGGTTAAAGGGGCTGTGTTTTTAGCCTTGATAGTGTTAGCAACAGGATGCCGACATAAGGATGAACCTTTGAAGCCTCTCGTGATTGTTGATAAACCGGCAAAGGAAGATGTACAGATCTTTGGTGAATATGTCGGACGCATTCGGGCAGCTCGGTTCGTGGAGATACATGCCCGCGTTGAGGGTTATCTGGAAAAGATGTTGTTTGTGGAAGGAAAGGAAGTTAAGCAGAATGAACCTCTTTTCATTATTAATTCGGCTCTTTATAAGGCAAAGGTAGAGAAAGCTAAAGCACAGCTGAAAAAGAACGAAGCACAAGCTGCAAAAGCTAAACGCGATGTAGAACGTTTGCAGCCTTTGTACGAGCAGCATGCTGCCAGCCAATTGGATTTGGACAATGCATTAGCATCGTTAGGAGATGCAGAGGCGGATATTGCCATGAGTAAAGCCGATCTGGATCAGGCCCAACTTGAATTGAGTTATACGACTGTAACCTCTCCGCTGGCCGGATATATCAGCGAACGTTTTGTGGATGTTGGCGCCTTGGTCGGTCCTGGTGTAAACTCTAAATTGGCAGCTGTAGTAAAGAGTGATACTGTTTTAGTAGACTTTAAAATGACTGCATTAGATTATCTGCGTGCCGAACGTCGTAATATTAAATTCGGAGAGCAGGACACATCCCGCTCCTGGCAACCGACCGTAACAGTTACCTTAGCCGATGATTCCGAATATCCTGTTAAAGGGATAGTGGATTTTGCCGATCCGATTGTTGATCCGCAGACTGGAACATTCGGGGTGCGTGCTGAACTTTCCAATCCGAACCAGAAACTTCTCCCGGGGCAGTTCACAAAAGTGAAACTCTTGTTGGATGTCCGTGAACGTGCGATTGTTGTTCCCCGTAAGGCTATTTCCATAGAGAAAGGAGGAGCTTTCATTTATGTAGTCCGCCGGGATAATGTAGCAGAAAAGCGTTTTGTGCAGACTGGGCCGGAAATCGGAAATAACATTGTTATAGAACGTGGATTGGGTGAAAATGAACAAGTCGTAATAGAAGGCTATCATAAGTTAGTTCCCGGAATGTTGGTACAGCCGATACAGGCGGGTGACGATAAAGCGATTGAAGCATTAAGGGCAGAGGAGGAAGAGGAATGAAACCGGGATTTTTTATAGATCGCCCCGTTTTCTCGACAGTGCTTTCTTTGGTAATTGTTATTGTCGGGATTATCGGGTTGGTGATGTTGCCGGTGGACCAGTATCCGCAGATCACTCCACCGGTTGTTAAAATTAGCGCCTCGTACCCAGGTGCAAGTGCCATGACGGTATCGCAGGCTGTTGCGACTCCTATCGAACAGGAGTTGAACGGTACGCCGGGTATGATCTATATGCAAAGCAGTAGCTCTAATTCGGGAGGTCTGACTATCACTGTAACATTCGATGTGAATGCGAATCCAGACCTTTCGGCAGTAGAGATCCAGAACCGTGTGAAACTGGCGGAGTCTCGTTTGCCAGCAGACGTTGTGCAGAACGGTATCACGGTAGAAAAACAATCAGCCAGTCAGTTGATGACATTGAGTCTACTTTCGGATGATCCTCGTTTTGACGAAATCTATTTGAGTAATTTTGCGACTATTAACGTGTTGGATGTATTGCGTCGTATTCCCGGTGTAGGCCGTGTTTCGAATGTCGGTAGCCGTTATTACGGTATGCAAATCTGGGTTTATCCGGATCGTTTGGCGAATATGGGGTTGACAGTAAAGGACTTGCAAAATGCCCTGAAAGAGCAAAATAGCGAGTCTGCAGCCGGTGAGTTGGGAAAACAACCAGTATTGGATGTCGATATCACTTTGCCTGTTACTGCCAGAGGACGTTTGTCTACGGTAAAGGAGTTCGAAGATATTGTAGTCCGTGCCAACCCAGACGGCTCTATTGTCCGTATTCGTGATGTGGCAAGAGTTTCACTTGAAGCCTCTTCTTATTCGACGGAAAGTGGACTGAATGGAAAAAATGCGGCTATACTTGCTATCTATATGTTGCCGGGAGCCAATGCACTGGAAGTAGCTACGAATGTAAAGGAGGCGATGAAAGAAATCAGCCAGAATTTTCCAGAAGGGTTGGAATATAAGTTTCCTTTCGATGCTTGCAGGCGTTGGTTTATCTTCTTATCCGTTGTTTCCCCTCGCTTCACACTTCAATCGTTAGGAGCAACGTTTTCGCCTGTGGTTATCACCACGTTCGCTCCGTCAATGGTGATACGACAAAGGATTGCTGTTGTTCCGTCTGCTTTGGTCTTGTTCTTATTGATATAGAATAAGATTTTGAATGTACTACGCATAGGTCTTACAAGGTTAAGGTTAGGTTTTCAGTGAAAGAGAGAAATCGCCCGAACTCATCAAAGAGTTTCTTCGGGGTAACGTGGGCGTATCGCTCGGTCGTTTGGATGATGCTGTGTCCCAACATTCGACTGACCGTTTCGATGGGAGCACCTCGTTCCAAAGTAATCAAGGTCGCAAAGGTGTGGCGACCGACGTGTGCCGAAAGGGGAATAGAGATACCAGCCCGAAGTTGCAGGGCTTTGAGCTGAACGAGATAAGCTGAATAAGTAATAGGCGCAAAAAGAGTGTTGCGCTCCTCGGACTGATACCGCTCTATCATACGAACCGCTTCGGATAGGAGCTTCACTCGGCAAAGGGTATTCGTCTTTTGCCTGCGAAACTTCAGCCACAACGCCCCTTCATCGTCCGTAAAAAGATGTTCCCTATTAAGGGCGACCATATCGCAATAGGCAACACCCGTATAGCAACAAAGTGGCAGGTAATTACTTTTAGGAAGAATACTGAGATGAAAACGTAATCCGTTGAAATATAGTGATATTTCATTGATTTTCATTTTAAAGGAATGACCGAAATCGGAAGAATATTGCAACGGTTCAGCTACCAAGTCGTTACCTGTTTCCAACCGGGTAAATTGGTGAGAACCATGGATTTTCCTTCCCGACCGTATGCAATATTAAAGCTTTCCCTTCATTCATGCAAGGGAAAGCCACCAGTCGGATTCTTTTGCACTGTTTTGCTTGTTTTTTCATGTCTGGAATCCTTGTAACAATTTATAATATTGCAATTTAAACAAGGAAAAGGATGAAAACAGAAATCAAGGTGCTGCTCTACATCAAACGAAACGGGCAGGGAAAAGACGGGCTTTGTCCGCTAATGGGAAGAATCATGGTGAAGGGAGCGGTTAATTCCGTCACACAGTTCGGGTGTAAGATAAAGGTGGACCCGAAACTGTGGAATGCCACTTCGCAAAGGTGCACCGGAAAGAGCCGGATGGCCGTCACCACCAACAGGGAGATAGACAGGATGTTGCTCCTTCTGCAAAGGAGATACAACGAACTGCTGGAAATCAGTGATGACATTACCGCTTCACAGATACGTGATGCTTTTCAGGGAATGGCCGAAAAGCAGGTGACATTGATGGGACTCTTCCGCGAAAACAATGAGGAGTATGCCCTGCGTGTCGGAGTGAACCGCGCCCCGAACACCCTTTATTTGTATAAAAACACATACCGTTTAGTGGAGGGATTCCTCAAGGAGAGATACAAGGTGTCGGACATTCCTTTCAAGGCACTGGACGAATCGTTCATAGAGGCGTTTGAACTGTATCTCCGCATTGACAGGAAGTTCCAGACCGGGACATCCATCGGGCATGTCCAGCGCCTGAAGCATATCGCACAGATTGCCGTGAACCGGGCAGTCATGCCTTTCAGCCCGTTCAAGAACTTTTCTCCCATGAAGCCGGAACAGAAACAGAGGTATCTGACCCGTGAGGAACTGGACAAACTGATGGGCACCACATTCGACACCCCCAACCGTAACTTTACCAGGGACATGTTCCTTTTTTCCGTCTTTACCGGCATTTGTTACTGCGACATGCGGAATCTGACTGAAAAAAATGTGGTACGGGACTACGAGGGGAACCTCTGGATAGAAACTAGGCGCCAGAAGACGGGCATTCCGGAAAATGTTCGCCTGCTTGACATTGCTGTAAAAATCATGGAAAAATACAGGGGGATGGCACCGGAGGGGAAACTGTTTCCTATGCTGACCAAGGAAAGCATGAACATCCACCTGAAAAAGATGGCCGTACAATGTGGCATAGACCGTAACCTGTCCTTTCACATGGCCCGGCACAGCTTTGCCTCGCAGGTCTGTCTTTCGCAGGGGGTACCCATCGAGACCGTCAGCAAGGCCATGGGGCACAGGAATATCAGCACCACACAACGCTATGCGAAAGTGACCAATGAGAAGGTGGACCGTGACGTGACGGCCTTGAGCCATGAAATTACGGGTAAATACACTTTGTCGGGCATTGACCTGCCACCATCCACCATCTTGAAAGACATGGGCTTAAGGGAACAGCGGAGAAAAGAGAAAAATACCGGGTCAAACAGTGGGAAGGAGGTCAAGGCATGAGAAGCACCTTTCGTCTGCTGTTCTATATCAATAGGCAAAAAATCAAAAAGACAGGGAAGTGTCCGGTTATGGGACGCATCACCCTTGACGGTAAAGTGAGCCAGTATTCTACCGGAGAGGAAGTGTCACCTGAATATTGGGATGCGGGCAAGGGTCGTGCAGCCGTTCATGGGAAGGATTCTGAAATGACGACGGAGTTGAGGAAACTCAACCGGAAACTGGAGGAACTGGAGGAAAAGGCGAAGGCCGCTTACAAAAAGAATGTGGATTCGACCGGATATGTCTCGGCCGAACTGATAAAGAACGCCGTAACGGGAAAGGCTCAGCCAAAGGAGACACTGCTCGCTCTTTTTGACGAGCATAACGGGGAGTATGCAAAACGTGTGGGTGTAGACCGCACGCGCCATACCTATGTACGGTATCTGACGGGCCGCAGACACTTATATGACTTCCTGCAATACAAGTACGGTGCGGAGGATATGGCATTGCGGTCGGTTGACATGCGGTTCATCGAGAATTTCCATTTTTATCTTTCTACGGTGCTAAGGCTGAAAACCGTGTCTTTGAACGATTATCTGATTCTGCTGTGCAAGATAGTCCGGCTTGCCGTCAAGCGCAGGATACTGGGACATTATCCATTTACGGGTTACAAACTGGAGACTCCCCCGAAACTTCACAGGCATCTGACAGGCGAACAGCTTGCGAAACTGATGGCCGCCAACCTGCCCACCTACCGGTTGTGCCATACGAGGGATCTTTTTGTCTTTTCGGCTTTCACAGGCTTGGGAAGGGCGGAAATGGCCGAACTGTCCGAGAACCACATCGTTACGGATGAGAATGGCTCAAAATGGATATACATCCATCGTCTGAAGACAAAAGTGGAATGCCGTATCAAACTGCTGGATATTCCGCTGAAAATCATGGAGAAGTACAAGGGGGAGGGTACGGACGGCAGACTGTTTTATGTGCCGGCCACTTCCTGCCTGTGCAGGAGCCTGAAAATAATCGGGGATATATGCGGGTTGGACTGCCATCTGACCTACTATATGGCCCGGCATACCTATGCGACCGAAATCTGTCTCTCCAACGGTGTTCCCATTGAGACCATCAGCAGGATGATGGGGCACTCCAACATCCGCACCACACAGATATATGCGGAGATAACCAACCAAAAGGTCCGGAAAGATTTCGGGATATTGTCGGAAAAGACGAGGGGCCGGTATTCCCTGCCGGAGGACAACATGCCGTCCAGGGTTTACCAGTGCGGACAGTACAGCGGATGGAAGAAGGAATGTGTAAGACAAAAGAAGGATACGGATTCTAGCTGTAATGTGTAGCGTATACAAAACAATGGGGGATGGAAATATGGACTTCCACCCCCTCTGTTTCCATTGTCTTTTATGGTTGCCGTACAGATTTTCTGTACCCATCCTGTAGCATCCTTTCGATGTCGCTTTCCCTATACAGAACCTTTCCTCCGAGCCGAATATAGGACAATCTGCCTTCATTACGATATTCCTGGAGAGTTCTGCGGCTGATTTTTAATGTTGTGGAAAGTTCATTGTCGGTCAAGAAACGTTCTCCGTTCAATACTGGACGGCAGTTTTTGGATAGCCCTTCGATTTTTTCTACCATGCGGTCAATTTTTTGAAAATAAGAGAGGATGTCCATGTCTTCTTCGGCCAGCAACTTGTTCATGCTTGCACCTCCTTTCTCATTTTAATTACGGAAAGTATGTTTTGTATGTCTTCCGGTCTGTAGTAGATTTTGTGATTGATCTGGCTGTATGCCAATGTTCCGTTGTCTCGGAGGGTCTGTAAGGTTCGGGGAGTTACACCCAGCAGGATACAGGCCTCTTGGTTGTCCATCCATTTTCTCAATTTCTTTTCACTGTACTTTTCACAGAGGTCATCTGTAATTTGAGCCGCATCCTCTAGACGTTTCAGCATCCTTTCAAAGACACGTGCTTCGATAGTAACGATTTCCATGAGCGTATTCATTTGGTTTGGAACAAAATTATGAAGAGAGAACGATCTGTTCCAAATTTATGTCTTCAGATGGCATCAAATTTCATCAGATGTCAGCCTGTCATATGGTGAAATTTATTTCACCATTGTAATCTGAACAAGAAAAGGGTCAGTTACTTGGGGAAAAAGCGAGACTAAAGAAAAAGACAAAACAGACACGGCAAAGGTAAAAAATTATACGAAAGACGAAGCCATGCAGAACAGAGGGAGCTGAAGCCCCTGTATTTTCATGAAATACGGATATTTAAAAAGCAGGTAGCATCGGAAGGTTAAATATCGTAGGAATGGTTGACCTCTTTGCCGTAAAGAAAAAGGTCTCTTGTGCCTATCATTAGTATACATTCATGCGTCACGTCGGTCGCAGTTAGCCCCTATAATCTTCCATCAAATCAAATCCGTTGTCCGGGTGTTTGTTTCCATAAGTATTTTCCACGACGCCAGTCGCAAGGAAAATACTTATGGAAAGCGAAGCCGGAACACCCGTGACAACAAGGATTCGATTTACCTTTGATTATAGGGGAAACTGTTCCGTTTCAATCAGTTTAAGTTTATCTTTTTGGGAAACATATTCCTCTTGTAAGTGATTTCCGTATTTCACCTTCTAATGACCGACTTAGATACGTCCGTATTTTGCTTCATAATTTTATCATTTTTATTATCCCATTTAGTTTTCCTTAATATACTATTTTTCGCTTAACGTTTATAACCTCAGATGCTTCAAATATAAAAATATAGCAATGTTATACCGATAATGATTGCAAAGCAACTGCAACCAATAACAATGAAAAAGCTATTGTTATGGTAATCATTAAGTTCTTTATATTTGATAGGTGTTTGTCGAATATATTTATACCATAACCAAGTTAATAACTTTCCTAATCTTTGGGCTGTTATAATACTACTCATTCTCTTTCTTTTGAATATTCATTCCAAATAGTAACTCCATCATTAATATTCCCCCAAAACTCTTCACCGGTTTGGTGCATGTCATAATAGTACCTGGCTTGCTTGAATTGTTTGCTGGCTTCTTTTTGCCAACCTTTTCCTGAAGCTTTATTCAATTTATATTGTTTTGATTTGATAAATGAGTTATAGCCTTGCAATCCAGAGGAAACTTTCCCACATAATCCTAAATATTTAATACCTTTTAAAAAAGCAGTTGGCAACACGTCTAGAAAGGCTTCAAATTTCTCCTGGGGTAATTGGACGCTTCCAGAGAGAGAACGTCCAGTAAATAGTTTAAAAGGAGAGTTTATGAGTCCATATCCCATATTATTTGCTATTTTCCATACCCCTTCCAATAAATTACTAGAAGGAGAATCCAGCCAAAACTCATATGATGTTAATGGGCTGGCTTCCTTAATCTCACCATTGTCTAACTGTATGGGCGTATCTATGACTTTTCTTTGCGATATATCTAAAATTAAAATCTTTTCTCCTATTGAGAGGTGATTACTATGTAGCTTGTTCCATCTGACTAATTCATCAACCGTGACATCAAAAAGATCTGCAATATCGGTTAATGTATCTCCTTCACAAACGACATAGATAGCACGACCATTTTTTGAAAAAAGACCTTTCAGACTCTTTTTCACCATTTCTTTTGAAGTATCAATACACTGAACTTGTATGATATCAGGCATACATAATTGTCCCCAAGGAATATCACCATTCATATTCACTATATCCCCATCAGAAGACAGTGAGCATTCTTGATATTGTACAAATGCATAACCTTCACCAATCACAAATCCGGTATAAGGAATTCTTTGTACTCTTAGATTCTCAAAAGAATCTCTGTCTATATAAATATTGTTATATTCACTCATACACATTGACGGAATTAAATTAATAAGTAGGGTGTCCAGTTTTTAGATCAAAATAGATATGATACAAGCTGCAAAGCACTGATAATCATGTCTCTTTAAGATATGTTGACCTAATGAATTAACTACACTTTTTCGTATGTTAAAATTGCGCCTAAATACAACACTGTTCTAGTTTATAATCAACATTTTAAGTTGCTAAATAAATGTCGAAAACGAGAACGTAGAACTGGACAACCTAATTAATAAGAGATTTACAAATAAAAGTTGTGCATATTATTGATATTAAAAAAATAAATATAGCAAAACATTTAAGAGGCAATCCATTAAACCACCCCGAAAGGTGGCTCTAGCTATCTACAATAATTCATTTTTTGATATTTTTACTACTCTATTTGGAACAAAAAACGAAGAATTCTCTATATCAATATTTTTCGATATGTAAATTTTATATTTTTTTACATATAAAAACTCCTTTTTAAGCTTAGCAAAAAATGAAGATACTTTTTTTGAAAAATCCGTATTATCTGAGCAACAAAAGAAACGTCCACTGATATAATATCCTTCTATACTTTTAGCAGGAAGAGAATATTCCATTACAGGACTTTTCATGCAATCCAATACTTCAGATGTTGCCCCATCGTAATATTCATGAACTCTATAAACAATATTATTTTCACTTTTCTTTTCTGCTAAATAGAATACCTCTTTTTCGATTTGAATATTAAAAGGAGAAATATTATTTTTAGCATAACGTGGAACGTCTATTAATTCTCCAAAAATACTATTCAAAATATTTGCAATAACAACTTTATCATGTTCAGTTGTATAGAAATTCATTTGCTTATTCATCAATGATATCCTCCTTTCAATTTTCGATGTTTCTCATCAGGAACCAGCCAATTATCAGCTTTGTCTGGATTAATTAAAGTTACTCTACTTTTTTTATCATGAAATACAATTTTGACATCATTTCCTAAGGCTTCTCTAATATCCATAATCGCTCCTCGCTCTCTTGAAGACGGTCTGAATTCACCACGAACACGCATATCACCTATTTGATGAACTTCTGTAATCTTTCCACTGAAAGAGTCTTGAACAATTACATCTCCAAATCTTGATTTACCATTGGATAATATGATTTGACCTTCGGTTTTCACATTATTAAAACCACGCAATTTTCCTAAATCTTCCTCTAGTCGATTTTGAATTCCACGATGAGAATCACCTCCTCTTCCACTTAATCCGAATGCATCTATTTGACAATTCGTATCGTAAACATACCCATACAATGTCGGATTCCTCCCTGCTAATCCAATTGGATCTTGCGATAGATAGTTTCCAGTATTTGCATCGTAATACCTAGATCTATTATAAAATAATCCAGTTTCTTCATCTGCATACTGCCCTTGATAGCGGAAAGGGCAATCAAATTCAGAACTACCATCAAAAGTAATCACTTTCCCATAACTATCCAATAAACAATTCCAAGTTTTATTTCCTTGCCCATCATACATTTGGATAGGCGTACCCAAATAATCGGACACAATGGAATATTGCTTGTTATCCAGTATCTTTGCTGTAGGAATAAAAGTACCCGCTTCAAATACCCAAGTGATTATATCCTCTGTCGGTTCTTTCTGAATATTCTCCTCCTCATTCGATTGCTCATCTGTTACCTTGTAGCTCCATTCATGCAGAGGCACATTTCCATTCCATATCCAACGTGTCTTCTTTCCGAAATATTGTTTGGAGGTTCGTTTTCCCAAGGCATCATACTGAAACTCTACTGGTCTTCCATCCGGACGTATAACTTTTTTCAATGTTCCATTGGAATTCCATTTGTAGTTCCAGCCTGTGCCTGTTGCTAAAAAAGAAATACCCCGTTCTTTTTTCATTCGTTTGCGGTCGTATCTAATATCGCTTCCTCTTAGTTCTTTGAACTCTCTAAAGACAAGGTTCCCCTCGTCGTCGTAGTGGTAGAAACAATCCGGGTCTTCCAGCAGTCTTCCTCCAGCACCGTATTTACGATCCTTCCTGTCCGGAGTCCCGAAGAGGTTGCCCACGAAGTCCGGCACACGGTAAATCACGTCCGTTTCCGAGTCCTGGGTGGTTTCCTGCCGGATGAGGAAGTCGAAACGGTCATAGTCGTAGCGAATGACCGTTCCCGTCAGCTCGTTTTCCTTGGAGAGCAGGCGGTTGGCGATTCCCCATTGGTAGCGGTAAGCCCCTTTCTCTATGCCGCCTGACCGCACCGACTTGCGTATCTCCCTGCCGAAACAGTCGCGTTCCGTCTTGACAGTCACACCGCCGGAGAAACTTCGCTGCACCTCCAGCCCGGTATTGTCACGTACCCAGGATGCCTGCCAGCTTTCACCTGCCTGCATGGTCTGCAGGTTGCCTTCCCGGTCATAGGTATGGCGGATGTCCGCTCCCAGACTGCTGGTGATGCGGGTGCAGTTGCCTTCGCTGTCATAGGTGCGGCTGACGGTGTATTCTCCCTGCCTTTCCTCTGTAACCAGCCCTGTCTTCCTGTCACGGGTGAACTCCAGCAGGTTCTCGCTGTTCTTCGCCTTGACGAGCATGCCGTCCTTGTCATACGTGTAGAGGGAGACTTCCCCGTCATACTGTTCCTCCTTCAGAATATTGTCCAGTCCGTCGTAGAGGTATTCCGTCCATTTTCCTCCGGGACGGTTCACACGGGTAACACGACCCGCGCCGTCGCGCTCGTACTCACGCCGCAGACCGTCGAAGCCGGTTTCCGCAACGACCTGTCCCAGCCCGTCCAGCTCGAAGAAATAGTTGTCGCCCGCCTCGTTGCCGATGCGCCGGAGCTGCAGCTCGCTGTTG
>ENA-UEPV01002139-UEPV01002139.1-human-gut-metagenome-genome-assembly--contig:-NODE-2139-length-11288-cov-13.079565_pt1 | contig 11288 bp, 11 predicted proteins | sample MGYA00242942_ERZ507925 | MGnify/ENA primary metagenome ERZ507925 (study PRJEB26167, sample SAMN06115453) | human gut metagenome | host: Homo sapiens | place: China:Fujian | collected 2015-08-26... | reverse complement strand
GCTCTGGCACAAACCGGAACCGGAAAAACAGCCGCATTTGGTCTGCCGCTGATTCAGAAGATTGATGTGAAAAATTGTGTGCCGCAGGCATTGGTGCTTTGCCCGACACGTGAACTTTGTCTGCAAATTGCAGGTGATTTGACTGACTACTCTAAGTATATTACAGATTTGAAGATTTTGCCGGTCTATGGCGGGTCTTCCATCGATAGTCAAATCCGTAGTATGAAAAGAGGTGTGCACATTATTGTAGCAACTCCCGGCCGTTTGATTGACTTGATGGAACGTAAAGTAGCCCGTTTGGAAACTGTCCGCAACGTCGTGATGGACGAGGCTGACGAGATGCTGAACATGGGTTTTACGGATAGTATAAATACAATTCTTGAGAATGTCCCGAAAGATAGAAATACATTGATGTTTTCCGCAACGATGAGTCCGGAAATTGCTCGTATTGCTAAAACCTACTTGCACGATGCGAAGGAAATTACTATCGGAACGAAGAATGAAGGGAGCAAGAATGTAAATCATGTAGCATATATCGTACATGCGAAGGATAAATATTTGGCTCTGAAGCGTGTGGTTGATTTTTATCCTCAAATTTATGGCATTGTTTTTTGCCGTACACGAAAAGAAACTCAAGAGATTGCTGATAAACTTATACAAGATGGATATAGTGCAGATTCTTTACACGGAGAATTGAGTCAGGCTCAACGTGATTTGGTAATGCAGAAGTTCCGTCAACGCCATTTGCAGCTTCTTGTTGCAACGGATGTGGCAGCCCGTGGGTTGGATGTGGACAGCTTGACTCATGTGATTAATTACGGTTTGCCGGATGATATTGAAAGCTATACGCATCGGAGTGGTCGTACAGGACGTGCCGGAAAAACAGGAATTTCGATTGCCATTATTAATTTGCGCGAAAAGGGTAAAATGCGCGAGATTGAGCGTATTATCAAGAAAAAATTTGAAGTTAGCGAGTTGCCTACCGGAAAAGAAATTTGCGAACAGCAGTTGATAAAGGTTATTGATGATATTGAAAAGGTAAAGGTAAGTGAGGAGGAAATCGAGACTTTCCTTCCAGAAGTTTATCGTAAACTTGATTGGCTGAGTAAAGAGGATTTGATTAAACGTGTTGTTTCTTTGGAGTTTAACCGTTTCTTGGATTATTATAAGAATGCACCTGAGATAGAGCAACCTAAGGCTAATGATAAAAAAGCGGAAACGAAAGAATCTCGTAAAGGAGATAAAGAAAAAGTTGGCCGTAAAGCTGAGAAAGGATATACGCGTTTATTCTTGAATTTGGGAAAAACAGATGGATTTTATACGAATCAGATTATAGATTTGGTAAATCGCAACCTGAAAAAAGAACGAATCCAGATTGGTCGTATTGATTTGATGCAGAATTTCTCGTTTTTTGAAGTGATTCAAGAACAGGCTTCTCAGGTGATAAAGGCTTTGAATAAAGTTGTATTGAGCGGGGGACGTAAAGTTTGTGTAGAGATTGCGGGTGAGAATACAGGGAAAAGCGATAAGAGTGGAAAGAAAAAGAAAGTAGCGACTGAAAAGAAAGCTGATAAGCCTTCAAAAGTAGAGAAGGCGAAGAAACCAAGCCGGGAAGAAAGAGGGTATACCAGTCCTCGCGGTCCGAAAAAAAAGGATGACTGGAAACAGTTTTTCCAGCAGGATAATCAACCGCTTCGTGGAGAGGAACCCGATTTCTCAGAAGAAGGTTGGGCTAAACGTAGCAAACGTAAAAAATAGGTAAAAGCGGAAGGGACTCCTTCCGCTTTTACTTATTTGAAAAACTATTTTTATAATAGTTTTCTCATGAAGAGATGGGCAGACAAAAAGTTTTTTGAAGTGGATTATGAGCGTGTAAGCTAGAAAAAGAATGTGATTTATTAGTTTACTCCAACTTTTTTCCTACATTTGCCGTATAAATTCATTAAACAGTTTAATCATTATGGAAAACGAAAACAAAAATCAGCTTCAGATAGAATTAAAAGAAGAAGTGGCACAGGGAACTTATGCGAATCTTGCAATTATTACTCATTCAAGTTCTGAATTTATCCTTGACTTTGTACGTGTGATGCCGGGTTTGCCGAAAGCAGGCGTTCAATCTCGTATTGTAATGACTCCGGAACATGCAAAGCGTCTGATGTTTGCATTGCAGGACAATGTCACTAAGTATGAACAGAATTTTGGTCAGATTCGGATGCCGGAACAGCAAGCACAAGGTGGAAAAACTTTCGTTCCACCGTTGAGCGATTTCAAAGGAGAAGCTTAAAAAAATATAAATAGCGGATTCAAAAGGCTCATTTCCCGTTTTTTTCGGGAAATGAGCCTTTTTCTTTTTAAAAACAGTTTGTCTATTAAAAAGTTATTTGTAATTTTGCAGCCCGAAATGTAGTATTTCGACAAGGATTGTAGAAACAATAAGAAACAAATATATAACAATTAAAAATCAAACAAAATGCCTACTATTCAACAGTTAGTAAGAAAAGGAAGAACGGTTTTGGTTGATAAGAGTAAATCACCGGCATTGGATTCATGTCCTCAGAGACGTGGCGTTTGCGTACGTGTTTACACTACAACTCCGAAAAAACCGAACTCAGCAATGCGTAAAGTTGCTCGTGTGCGTCTGACAAACTCTAAGGAAGTGAACTCTTACATTCCAGTTGCATTTCATACACTCTGTTTCGTAAAAAAATCGTTCAAACGCATCATTTAAAACCATAATTTCTCGAATATGTGAAAAAGACAAGTTATTAACTAAAACATCTGGATCTGTTACAAATTCGTTCGACACTGTCGAACTTTTTCCAAAATCTGGTAATTTAAATTCGCTCGACACTGTCGAACCAATTTGAGGATATACTTTATAAAACTGTCTACAAGCCTTAAAAAGCGTATAATTCATTCCTTTTTGATCAATTTGTTTTTCCAAATTTTTCAAAAGATGAGAACCATATTCTGCTCTGTCACTACCATCTTGTTCATATTCTACTATATAATAACCAATCGCCCAATTGCGCAATGTCATAAGCTGATTTACAGCACTTTTTGCTGCTGAACTTGCTTTATCATTTATTTGCTTAATACTATCTGCAAGCAGTTCAAATTCCATTGCATTACCTCCAATACATTGTCCTAAGACTATTATAAATTCACATAGACACAGTATACCACAGCTCTTGTATCTATGTAATTTCTTTTTTATTGTTTTTGCCGATACGAACTCATCTTCTCCACAGTAACCTCAGGATAAAAGTAAGTCAGTATCGTTGCTCTAGGAATTCCTGCAGCAAGTGCCATCTAAAGCTCTTCCTTCTGCTCAAGTATATATGACCAGTGAAGCATTCGATTTGTAATAGTATCTTCCCACTGAGGCTTTTCCCTTTCAGGATTCCTTACAGGCTTACCACCTGCATTTCCACTAGAAGCACTATCATTTGCTGTATTATTTGCTTTCCTTCATATTGTCTATCTGTTAACCCTACTTTATTAAATTAAATGACATTTGCGGATTCATATTATACCTTCTTTTCTGATTACGAAAAAGCACCTTTTATTATGCATTCAACAAAAAGCCTCACCAGTACTTCTACCAGTGATGTTATTATATCATATCGCCACTTCCATAAGCATCAAATCTGCTCATTCTCTGCATTGTTTGGCGTAAAATTGGCGTATTTTTGTAATTTTACAAATTTCCACCAATAAGGTACATCTCGTTTTTAGTAGAGCTTTGCACCTGCTGGAATGTGGTTATCAACCAAAAGAAGATGAAGCTCTTCATCCTCTGAATCCTTAAGATTGTTTACTGCTGAAAGTAACATACCACAAGATTCAATTCCCATCATCTTTCTAGGTGGAAGATTTGTGATGGCAATAAGTGTCTTTCCAACAAGCTCTTCTGGCTCATAGTAAGCGTGGATTCCGCTTAAAATAGTGCGGTCTGTGCCTGTTCCGTCATCTAAAGTAAACTGTAATAATTTCTTTGACTTAGGAACTGCTACACACTCTTTTACCTTAACAGCTCGGAAATCTGACTTGCTGAATGTATCGAAGTCTACTTCTTCCTCGAATAAAGGTTCAATCTTTACATTGGAGAAATCAATCTTCTCCGGCTCAGCTTTTACCTCTTCTGAAGGCTTAGAACTTACGCCATTTTCAGCCTTTACGCCACCGATGCTCTTCATCGTCGGGAATTTTTTTGATTTTTCTTCATTACCCTTCGTGATGCTTCGCTGTGCTATTTCTATTAAATTGTCTTCTCTTCATCACCGTTCATGATGAATCATTGTCAAATCATATCTGTTGTCAATTTGATGTCATTTGGTTATTTCTGTTGTCAGATGAAAGGGTTCATAAGCCCTTCTTAAAAACTTTACCCTACGTTGACCGCAAATGTATTATTTTTTCTTACGTTTACACTTTGTATCACAAAACTTCTACACTTCAAATACTCGGAAGTGTTTCTGAACAGATTCATATTTCCCTGTTTCGTAATTTAGTATTTTCCATACCGGATTTAATTGCTCGTCCGTTAACGGAGTAACCTGATTGTCTTTATCCAGCCATGCAAAAATTATCTGTTCTGATTCTATCCAGGTTAAGTTTTTATCCTTCTTTATCTCATCAATATTCTCCTAAATATTTTTCTAGTCATTGCAATATAAAATTGCTTATACAGTCTCTCCCTTAAGAGTCCTGGTATTCTGGATAATATACAGAGCGACCGATATGACCATCATTATAGCGCACAAACCAATCAACAGATCTGATACCATCGGTGTAATGTGGAACCATATAATATGCACCGCTGCAGTTCCATATAATAAAAAGGTTACTATCTTTCCATGCCAGTCTGCACCATGTACTTTTCCTGTCTTTCGTATCACAAGACATCCACTGACTACCATATACAGCTCCTTACCTGCCATTATTACGATTAAAAGAAGCATATGCGGAAAACGAGTAAACAGACAGATTAACATCGCTGCCTGTTGCAATAACGTTTCGTTTCCCACAACATTTACAGATTCTCTGCAAATCATTTTCTGTCTATACTTTTCATGCATTCAAAGTTTCTTCTCTGTCTACAGATATTATGATGTAACCGGATTGCTCCATTGCTATGCAATTTATACTTTTGACACCTACATCATATTATTTTGGCGGCGTCTTTAAAATCTTTTTTTCTAACACTTGACAATTATCACATGGTGTATTATTGTATTACTCAAGTAATACAATAATACAAAGTTACACAACGATGTATAGATTACTGTGTGATTTCACACCGAAGAATATTTGCAAATATAACAATGGAACAGGAGGTGCGGTATGGATTGGAAATTTACAGATGATGCTCCGATCTATCAGCAGATTATGAATATCATGAAGCGGCAGATCGCCAGCGGGGAGTTGAAGGCAGGTCAGAAGCTGTCTTCTGTGCGTGAACTCGCGCTGGAAGCAGGAGTCAATCCGAATACCATGCAGAAGGCTCTCGCAGAACTGGAGAGAGAGGGACTTGTTTACTCGCAGCGGACTGCAGGACGCTTTGTGGCAGAACAGGGGGATATACGTGAGGGGTTACAAGAAGAGTTAATGATGGAATATGTGGATGAATTTTTAGAGAAGATGATGAAGCTTGGCTTCAGCGTGGATGAGGTCATTGATCTGCTGCAGAAGAAAGCAGAAAAGCGGCAGAGGAGACAGATGAGAATGACCGAAAATGAGAGGAGTGAATAGGATGATCCAGTGTGAACATGTGAAAAAGGAATATGGAAGGAAAACAGCATTAGCAGATTTTTCGGCAGAATTTGAGACAGGAAAGATTATTGGACTTCTGGGACCGAACGGAAGTGGAAAGACAACATTGATCAAAATACTTGCCGGTCTTCTGACAACGGAAGAAGGAGTTGTGCGGATCGATAAAAAGCCGATCGGTGTGGATACCAAACGGATTGTATCCTATTTGCCGGAGCGACCGTATCTTTCCAGTGCATTTCGGGTGAAGGATATTATCCGGACCTTTGAGGAGTTTTATGAGGATTTTGACAAGAGTGTGGCAGAGCAGATGCTTCAAAGCCTGCATATCGATACGAAGAGCAGGATTGCTTCATTGTCCAAAGGAAACCGGGAGAAGGTGCAGCTTGTTATGGTTATGAGCCGCAGGGCAAAGGTGTATCTGCTGGATGAGCCGATGGGTGGAGTCGATCCGGCGGCGAGAGATTTTATTTTGAAAACGATTCTGAATAATTATAATGAGGAAGCATGTGTACTGATCTCAACGCATCTGATAAGTGATGTGGAGAAGATTCTGGATGAAGTCATTTTTATCAAAGATGGGGAATTGGTACTGCATGAATCGGTCGACCGGATCCGTGAGGAAGAAAAGAAATCCGTCGATGAATTGTTTCGGGAGGTGTTTGCATGTTAGGAAAATTGAGATTAAAAAGTCAGAAGTGAAGATCGAGAAGTTAGAGGTAGAAATTGCTAATTTGGAACAAAAAATCGGGGATGCGGAGGGAAAGAAAAAATTATCTCTTGGTATAATAGTAATTATAGGCAAATATTGATAAAAGCGCAAAAAAGTGCTTCTATGCATGAGTATGATGCTGCATTGTATTATGTTACCTCCATTCCTGAATGTTGTGTCGGCTATGAGGAAGCTAGTAAACTGATAGACACTTATTATACTCAATATGTGAATTATAATTGTCAATTGATTATGCAATACGCCAGATCCGAATGGGCGAAGTCACCCGATGCGGAAGGTGCTTCAAAGGCTTTTGACTGGTTGGTTTTCATTGAACCGGGAAGCAGTTGTGAAGGTGAAGCTAAAGTTTTGTATAATGAAATAAAGCAAAAGGTGACCAGTGATTGGGATTTTGAGAATCGTGAGAAATATAAGGATGAAGCGGGGCTGAAAAAGCAGAGGATAGAAGCTGCCAGAGCTATAGGTGTAGCATTTGGTAATGGGCAGCAACCGGTTACTACTAATATTACTTGGCTCCATTAATTCAAGTTCAAATGATTTTAAATAAAGAGAATATGAGAAATAAAAAAGTTATCCTAATTCTATGTCTGCTGGTGCTGGTCAGTGGCTCTGTGCAAGCTCAGAGGTTGAAGGCCGTGCAGAATGAAAAGGGGCGTTATGGCTTTATGACGGAAGACGGGACGGTAGTGATAAAATATAAATATGATGAAGCTACTCCCTTTAAAGACGGTATCGCTAAAATAGGAAAAGATGGAAAATACAGTCTGATTAATGAAGATGGTGAAATCATTACAAAACGGAAATATACATATATCGGTGAATTTTATAACGGGGTTTGCCCCGTCGCTGAAGGTGGAAATACTAAAAAAGGAGTAATGCTAACCACGGGTGGGCTCATAGGCAATAAAGCTAGTAGTAATACAGGTGAAAAATGGGGGTTGATTGATAAGACAGGTAAGGAAATCCTGAAAACCGATTATGAAGCAATGGGAGATTTGAATAAGAAACTGATATATGTCTTGAAAGGCAAGAAGTTCGGGTTCATTGATTCAGCTGGCAATATCATAGTGAAGCCTACTTATAATTTTATTGGCAGTTTCAATAACCAAGGAATCTGTTGGGTTAATATCGGTGGCAAATACGATAAAAAGAACAACATGGTGTCTAAAGGTAAATTCGGGTTAATCAATGAAAATGGGCGGGAAATAATTCCTGCCAAGTATGAAGATGTGGGCAACTTCCCTGTTTTGCGAGATAAGAAAACCGGAGCTTTGCTTGATGAGGCTGCCTTTTATACCAAGGCAGACCAGTCTGCATTTCCGGCTACCAAGCAGGAAATACAGAGCTTGCTGCTTCCCAAACCTCATGCTGCTGAGTCCCAGTTGCCTTCATCAAGGGTCGATTATTTTTATTTCATTAATAAGAAATCCCAAGGGTTGGTAGATGTCCATGGAAATACTATTATTCCTTTAACAGCCAATCAGGCTATTCTTCCTCCTTCAGACAATATGCTTAGGCTTGCTAAAGTGGAAAAGAAGCAAATAGCTAAAGCTTATTATGATTTGGATGCTGAAGTGATGGTCAGAATATCTTCTTCAGAAAAGGGAAAGTTTGGAGCTTTCAGCCATAATTTAGCTCCGGTTTCATTGGATGATGAATTGTATTTCATAGATAAAAAGGGGAACAAGGTGATTGGTGGCCTGTCAAAGGCTTTCCTGAGTAATGAAGGATACCGGGTGGTACAAAAGGGATCGGCTTTTGGCGCTATTGATTCTACAGGGGCAGTTGTTATTCCTATTGAATATACCAATTCGCTTACCAGCGTGAACAATGGACGTTTGGGAGTACAAAAAAATGCTTCTTGGTTTTATGTGGATATGAAAGGACAAATCGTATCCGATAAGTATGACCGTATAGGCAATTTTCATCGGGGGTATGCATCCGTATGCCTGAACAAATTATGGGGGGCTATTGATTTGCAGAACCGGGTTGTCGTTCCTTTAGAGTGGCAAGGTGTAGCTCCTATAGTCGATCCGAAATTGATATGGGTGAAAAAGGATAACCTGTATTATCTTTATGATGGGGTGCAAAAGTCTATTCGTCTGAAGCAGGGATTTGCCAATGCGTCCAACTTTGATAATGAGATGGCTTATGTGATGTCTGATGGAAAGTGGGGGATTATTGATCCGGATGGCAAGGTACTGGTGCCTTGCTTGTTCGAGAAAGAAGAGGATATGGTCTTGGCCAAACAATATATGTTAGCGGAAGACAAGAAGAACTTGACCGAAGTAGAGGCTCTTCGAGTGATTGCACGTTTTGACCCGGATACAAATATGTTTAAGATAACCTCTGTCATTCCGGATAAACATTGGGATTATTAATTATTGAATGTTTGAAAAATGAAAAGATTCATTATAATACAGTTGTTGACGGTGGTATTCGCCGCTCAAATTCAAGCCCAAGGAGACGGCGAAATAAAATATCGTCGCAGTTCTCTTTATAGCATGATGATCAATCACGAAGGAAGAGAATTTGGTGATGAAATAAAGGATGTTTTTCTCAAAATTCCTGTTCCTGATAAATACAATAACCATGATTTAAGTGTAAAAGTAATCTATACTTCTGAAAAGAAATTGGATAAAAACCATGAGGAGATAGATGAATTTATCAGAAACAATGGTATTGCCAGCCGTATGGTAGGACGCTGGTTTAACCGTGATTACATGACAGGGATCTGTGATGTGGAACTGGTGAAAGAACGAGGGCTGTATAACGCTTCCGAACTGGACAAGGCTCTGGCATCCAAGACTCAACGCGGAAACGCTCTGCTGGAAGATGCCGGTGAGGACTTGATTGGAAATACTTTTCTTATTGTGAATGACATTCGCTATATTGACCGTTCAAAAGGTTCAAGTGTGTGGGGAGGAATTGTCAAAGGACTGGGTGCGGCAGCGGCTATTTACACCGGTGAGACATCCTATATGGATTTAGGTAATTCTACGGGAGATATGGTTGCATCCTATAAGGGGTTTAAAGTAAATATTGATACTTATCTCTATCAACTGGTTTGGGATGAAGAGACCGCAACAAAATTCTATACTCAATATTATACTGATAAGGATAATAAGGAGAAGGTGAATGCTTTCAATAATAACCGTAAGATGTTCAAGTTGAAGTATGTGGGCAGCCAGCATAGTGATGGAAGTAACACTTCCTTTTTGGGTATTAACTTGGATGAGCCCCAGCAAATGGTGCGAAAGGCATGCCAACGTGCCATTGATGAAAATATAGCGAGTCTGCAAAAGAATTTTGACCAGTTCAAAGTGAATACTCCTTTAATCAGTGTTTCTCCCCTGAAAGCTTATATTGGCTTGAAAGAGGGAGTCACTGAAAAGTCTAAATTTGAAGTGCTGGAAGCTGAATTGAGCAAAGAAGGCAAAATGACTTATAAGCGTGTAGGAGTGATTCAGCCTAAGGAAAATCTGATTTGGGATAATCGTTATATGGCTTCCGAGGAACAGGCTTATGGTTCGGACTTTGGTTTTACCACTTTCCGAAAAGTATCGGGTGGCGATTTTTATCCGGGAATGTTGATTCGTGAAATAAAATAAGTGTTTAAGTTAGCCGGCTTCGTCAACAGAAGTGAAAATTGGTTGCTTGCCAAAAAGATTTGTTGATATGGCTGAATAGTGAAATTCAAAACAAACAGGCGTTCATTTCCAAGGAATAAACGCCTGTTTGTTTTATGTTTTAAATGGTTCTATACTGCCAGCTTGGAGAGGTGTGAAAAGTAGAACTGTTTTTTTGATGGCTCTTCCAATTTCATATCATATAGAGCTGGAATGTGAAGCTTAATTTACAAATTTTCAAGCTTGTCTTATTGGCATAATTTATTTATTGTATATATAGTCGTTAATTTTAGCTGCTTGGTATCTGCTTTAGTGTGTTTAGTGTAAATCTTGACAAATGATGGTTTTTTGAATATAAAAGTTGCAATACATTTGCAAATGTAAACTTATAGAGTCAATTGTTACGAAGTATGGAAAAGACAATTATTGCAGCATTTTAATGCTAATTTCGTTAACATCGTATGCACAGGGTTTAATGTGGACTGCGAAGGCTGAACTCAATATGAGCAGCATGTCTAACGTAGAGGAATCTAAAATGCATCCAGGTTTCTATGCAGGAATAGGAGCTGGGTATGTTATTGATGAAACTCGGTCTGTCCGTCCTTCTTTATTGTTCACTATGAAAGGAGTGAAACAAGATTACAAATTTTAATAAAAATACTGCATTATGAAGAAACTGTTTTTTATCATGGCTATGTCCGTATGTGCATTCACGGCACAAGCACAAACTACTTCCGGTATTCGTGTGGGGTTAAATATGACCAGTGCTACAGGGAAGTATAATGATCTTATGGCAGATCAAGATTATAATAATAAAAGCTATATGGGTTACAGTATCCATTATTTTATAGATGTTCCTGTGATTGGCAACTTTAGTATTCAGCCTGCTGTTGGACTTTCTATGAAAGGTATCACTTATGAGTACGATAAATTTACCACTAAAAAGTCGCATCGGCTCGATTTGGATTCTTATAAGAAATATGATGTGACGGAATCTCGCGGCACTAGTGTCACTCAAAAACATAATCTGGGATATTTGGACGTTCCTATTTTATTTGCTTATGCTTTACCTTTGTCAGAATCGTTTAGGGTTCACTTGGGTATAGAAAAAGGCGACTGTTTTTCAACAATCGCCGTGAATTTGAGGACTGAAT
>ENA-UEPV01002138-UEPV01002138.1-human-gut-metagenome-genome-assembly--contig:-NODE-2138-length-11292-cov-57.435488_pt1 | contig 11292 bp, 9 predicted proteins | sample MGYA00242942_ERZ507925 | MGnify/ENA primary metagenome ERZ507925 (study PRJEB26167, sample SAMN06115453) | human gut metagenome | host: Homo sapiens | place: China:Fujian | collected 2015-08-26... | reverse complement strand
AAAGAGAAAAAGGACGGAGAAAGAACGCAAAGAGAAACGGCGAGAGCCAGAGACAGGTTCAGGATGACAAAAGCCGGGGCGTCAAGACCCGGAACGTCTGCCGGACGAAAAACGGCGAAGTTTCAAACAAAATTATTATCTGCAACTATTTGACTTTTTCTTATTATCCAAAGAGAGAATCGGCAATGTTTGTCAGGGCCGGTTTGTCGGCTCAGCAAAGTGCGGTTTTCAATTGATAAAAAACAGTTAAAAGAAACAAAACAGAGAACTCAAAATATGATTGTTTAACTCTTAAAACCCTTTTTTATATGAAAACAACAAGCTTATGGTTTGCAACGGCAGCAGCTGTCGTTCTTACCGGTATGACAATGATGACTTCCTGCAGCAAGGACGATTACGAGCTTCCGGAAGTAATTGAAAGCGAAGTTTACGACGAAGGCCGCGCCGAAGAGGTCAAGGCGAAAGTCGGAACGGAAGGCACTCAACTGAGCTACGAGAGCTGGATCATGGTCCGGGGCATTACCCGCGCCAGCTTCGACAACAAAGTCTCGGTTACTCTCAACAGCGAGCTGAAAAACGTAAGCGCCGTTTGTCCGGTCAATCACTGGGAAATCGGCGATTATCAGGCAACCCTCTCCCGCGAGGTCTTTGATCAGCGTACGGAAGGCTTTGTGACGGTAACGGATTCGGTTCTGGTTTACAGGCTGACGTTTGACGAATTTTCGTTCGAATACCGTCTGAATTACGAAGTTCCGGTTTATGACGACCATGTTACGCGTCAGGTGATGCCGTATTATTACTACAGCAACCTGAAGGACAACGGCGGCCGGCTTGAAAAGGCGGACTCGTATGTTGACGGCGATATGGCGTATGCGCGCCGGATCTACCGCCATTCGATCTCGGTTGATTTCGGCGGTCAGACATATGAAGTAAAAGCGGAAGTGACGTTAAGACGCGAACTCGGTCCTGCCGGCGAGGCTTACATAGTCAACAGCGAAGTGATTGACAAGTCGGTGGAGGCAAAGGCCGAAGGCGATGGCTTCCTGTCGACGATCATGGTGAAGTCGCAAATGTCAACGGGAGAAGAACGCGAGGAAGAATACGTAGCGGAACTCCCTGCGATCAGCGAGAGGTATACCGGAGAGGAAGTGACGTTCAACGGCAGTATCTCGGATCTTAAACTGGTTGGTACGGAGGTTGTGGAAACCGGCCGTTCGTATGAAGATGGAGGCGAGTATGTTACGCTTGAACGGATCAGCGAAGACTGTGTGCTGCACTACAACGGCTTTGATTTGAAGATCCCGCTTGTTCATTACGGCGCGTCGTTTGACAACATCGTGCTGCAGGAAGAAATGGCAGGAGTATCGTTTGAAGGCAGCGAAGTGCGTGTCACAAGCGCCGACTGGGATTTTATCGAAAGCGACGGCAACAGGGAACATTATTTCCTGACGCTGACGGTTGAAGTTAAAATCGGCGGTCTGAGCGTGGAAGGCATTTACAACGGCTGGTTCGTCTTTGTCAGATAGACGAAAATGCCGGATGATTAAAAACTGCCGTTTCCTTCAAAGGAAACGGCAGTTTGGTTTTGGACATTTCCGCATCGGGAGAATTCGGAAGACAAAAAAAGGAATCTGCCGGCCGGATTGAGGATAATAAAAAACCGCTCTTTTCAGAGCGGTTTTTTTTAAACGGCGGCAGCCTTATTTGGCAGCCGGAGCCGGAACGGCCGGCGTGTTGGGCATGACCTTGCCGTCCAGCTGATATTTTTCGATCTTGGCTTTGGCGACAACGTCGTTCAGAACGCCCGGCAGCAGTTCCTGCGCCATTCTGGTTCTGATCTGCGGTTCCGCTTCTTCAAAGGAAACGGGTTTGCTGTCACGAACATCATCGACAATGATAATGTGATAGCCGAAGTTGGTCTTGATCGGTTTTTGCGAATATTGGCCTTTTTTCATTCTGAAGGCGGCGTCGCCGAATTCGGGCACCATCATTTCCTTGGTGAAATAGCCGAGGTCGGGATTCTTTTCCTTGGAATATTTCTTAGCCAGTTCGTTGAAGTCGTCGCCTTTTTTGATTTTGGTAATGATGTCGTTGGCGGTGGCTTCGCTGTCAACCAGAATGTGGCGTGCTCTCATTTCCTTCTGCGGTTTAAACTCTTTTTTGTACTGGTTGTAGAAGTTTTTGACGTCGTTGTCGGAAATTTTCTTCTCGACTTCCTGTTTCAGATAAACTTTTCCGGCCAGATCGCTTTTCATTGCTTCCAGCTGCTGTTTGTATTCGGCGGAAGACTCGACGCCGGCTTTTTTGGCGGCCTGTTGCAGAGCTTCGCCGTTAGCCCAGACGGTGACGGCCTGGGGATAAAACTGGTCGAAAGTAACCTGTGCTTTGATCTGCGGGGCGGATTCATAAGTCTTTTTGATTTCGGCAACGGTGATTTTCTTGCCGTTGACGACGGCGGCAACTCCGTCTTTGCCTTCGGCGCCGGCCGGCAGCGGATTTAATATCAGCGCTGACAGGACAGCGGCGGCTACGTATTGCGTTTTCATATAATTACCTCCAAAAAATAACACTACGTTCATTTATAATAACAAATCGGAAATATTCCAAGCAAAAATTTTCACAAAGTTTATAACTTCTTTTCAAGCTATTGACTTTAGTAAATATAAACATTAAATGTAAGGTTGACTTAAATATTATCAAGGTGGAAAAGTTTATGATAGGCAAAATTGCAAAGGTGTTCTTTGGCAGCGCCAATGACCGCTTTATCAAAAAGCAGTATAAAACAATCAACAAGATCAATGCGTTGGAGCCGCAGACGGTTAAACTCGGCGACGAAGAGCTGAAGGCAAAAACGGCAGAGTTCCGCGAGCGCCTGAAACAGGGGGAAACTCTTGACGACCTGCTGCCGGAAGCTTTTGCCGTGGTGCGCGAAGCTGCCAGAAGAACGCTCGGCCAGCGACATTATGATGTGCAGCTGATCGGCGGCATCGTTTTGCACAAGGGTATGATCGCCGAAATGAAAACCGGCGAAGGCAAAACGCTGGTCGCCACGCTTGCCGCTTATCTTAACGCCTTGGAAGGCAAAGGCGTGCATATCGTTACCGTCAACGACTATCTGGCCAAACGCGACGCCGAGTGGATGGGGCAGGTATATCGTTTTCTGGGGCTGACGGTCGACTACATCGTACACGGCAAAAACGACGAGGAACGCCGTGCCGCCTATGCCTGCGACATTATTTACGGCACCAACAACGAGCTGGGTTTTGACTATTTGCGCGACAACATGAAGTTTTCTCTTTCCGAGATGGTACAGCGGCCGTTTAATTTTGCGATCGTCGACGAGGTGGACTCGATTTTGATCGACGAGGCGCGCACGCCGCTGATTATCTCCGGCGCGGCCGAGGATTCCTCGGAAAAATACGTGGCGGTCAACAGCATTATCCCCAAGCTGACGGAAGCCGACTATGAGAAGGACGAAAAGGCCAAAAGCGTTACCCTGACCGAAGCCGGCATGGAACACGTCGAACAGCTGCTGAAGGAAACCGGGCAGATTAAGGAAGGCGGCCTTTACGACATGGCCAACGTAGCGCTGGTGCAGCATGTTAACAACGCTTTGAAAGCGCACAAAATGCAGATCCGCGACGTGGACTACATCGTTAAGGACGGCAAGGTGGTGATTATCGACGAATTTACCGGCCGCATGATGGAAGGGCGCCGCTATTCCGACGGTCTGCATCAGGCGATCGAAGCCAAGGAACATGTTGCCATCCAGTCGGAAAACCAGACGCTGGCTTCAATCACTTTCCAGAATTATTTCCGTCTTTATCCCAAGCTGTCGGGCATGACCGGTACGGCAATGACGGAAGAAGCCGAGTTCGGCGACATTTACAATCTTTCCTGTATTGAGATTCCGACCAACCGGCCGGTTCAGCGCGTGGATCATCATGACGAAATTTATCGTACGGCGAAAGAGAAATATGACGCCATCATCAAGACCATTTTGGAATGCCACGCCAAGGGGCAGCCGGTTTTGGTCGGCACCACTTCGATCGAAAAGTCGGAACTGGTGGCTGACATGCTGAAAGCCAGAAGCGACGTTAAATTTGAGGTGCTGAACGCGCGTCATCACGAACGCGAAGCGGCGATCGTTGCTCAGGCGGGCGTGTCGGGCGCGATTACGATTGCCACCAATATGGCCGGCCGCGGTACCGACATCCAGCTCGGCGGCAACCCGGACATGCGTTTGAAGGCGCAGCTCAAGGGCGACGAAACGCCGGAGCAGATCGAGCGGATGAAAGAGGAAATCAAACTTGAGTGCGAAGCCGACAAGGAAAAGGTGATTGCTTCCGGCGGACTTTACATTCTCGGCACCGAACGGCACGAAAGCCGCCGCATCGACAATCAGCTGCGCGGCCGCGCCGGTCGTCAGGGCGACCCGGGCACATCCAAGTTTTTCCTGTCGATGGAAGATGATCTGATGCGCATTTTCGGTTCGGAAAGAATGTCGGCAATGCTGCAGAAGCTGGGTCTGCCGGAAGGCGAACCGCTGGTTCATCCCTGGATCAGCAAAGCGCTGGAAAAAGCACAGCAGAAAGTGGAAGAACGCAACTTCGACATCCGCAAAAACCTGTTGAAGTACGACAACGTAATGAATGATCAGCGCAAGGTGATTTACGACCAGCGCAAGGAACTGATGAAAACTTCCGACGTGTCGGAAACGGTGGCGGAAATGCGCGACGAATATCTGAACGACGTGCTGGCGCCTTATCTGCAGCAGAGTCTGACGCCGAAGGAATGGCCGTTAAACGAGCTGCAGCAGGAAATCTGGCGGGTGACCGGTTTTGTGCTGCCGGTTGACAAATGGGCGGAAGAACCGGAGATGGACGCCGAAACCATGAGCGGCAAAATCATTGAAGTGATTGAGCAGAATATTGTCGAGAAAAACCGCGGAGTGCCGGAAGAACTGGTGCGTCTGGTAGAAAAGAATATTCTGCTGCAGGTGATGGATCAGTTGTGGAAAGAGCATATCGCCACGCTGGATTACATGCGTCACACCATCGTTTTGCGCGCCTACGGTCAGAAGGATCCGCTGAACGAATACAAGAAGGAAGCTTTCAACATGTTTTCCGACATGCTTGACCTGTTGCGGGAAAAAGTTACTTTCCTGACCTGCCGTGCGCAGATTCAGAACAGCAGCGAAGAAGACCTGCGGTTGCGCGAGAGCAATACCCGTATGCAGGCCATTCACGAAAGTCCCGAAAGTCTGGTCGGCGGAAATGCGGGGGCGCCGGCGGAAGAGAAAGAAAAGGCGGTTCCTTTCCAGTATGCGAAGACGACGGTTGACCCGAACGATCCCGCAACCTGGGGCAAGGTTTCGCGCAATGATCCGTGTCCCTGCGGCAGCGGCAAAAAATACAAGCACTGCCACGGACAAATTCTGAATTGAGAACGAACCCCGGCGGCAACGGCCGGGGTTCTTCGTTCTTTTGAATGCCGGGCGGTTCGTCGCCCGCAAAAGGAACCAAAGGGGGATTGTGTTATGATCAGGCATATGATTGCTTTTGCGCCTTCGACGCCGAAACTGGGGAGTTTAACCAGCTGCGCGGGGTGTTGTCGGGGCTGATGCACTTTTGCTGCGGGGACGTGCATTTTGCCTATAACCTGGACATGTGCTTTGAAAATGTGGCGGGCGGGCCGCTCAAACGGCATCTTTACGCTGACGACGAAGCTTTCGAACGTGACGTTTTCCGTTGTCTGGACGATTATTTTTCCCGTCATCTGCTGGTGCCGAAGGTTTTTGTCACCATTTGTTCGCCGGAAGACGCCGGCCATGCCGCCGCCAATGTCGACGCCGTCTGCCGGGCGGTTAAGGACTACTATGCCGCGCACGACATGGCAGGGTAGTGACGGCCGCCGTCAATTCGAGCATATACCGTTACCGGTTTGCCGACGTGGTTCATGTCTGCGGACATCTCCTGAACGAAGAGGATCGGCAGACGCTGGAAGCCGATGCGGAACTGAAAAGGAAAGTCTTCGTTTCGGAGGGGATTATTCACAACATGTCCCGGACTTTTATCCGGCAAAAGTTCGGACAGCCGAAGATGCGGGAAATTGCCGCCGCTTACCGGAACGGCCGGCCGAATGCGGTGTTTGCCCTCGGCGGCCGGGTGGAGGGGCCGGAAATACGCTTTACCCTGAGCCATGCCGAAAACATTTTCCGCCGGATGCGGGCGCTGGCGGACAAAAACTACAACGTGATCGTCGTCAACGGGCCGCGGACGCCGAACGAAGTTACCGATTATTTTTATGAACAAAGTCTGGCGGCGGAAAGCAAAATCGCGTTTTTCAATTCCAAGCAGGTGGCGCGGACAGACGAGGAGAGGGTGCCGGAAAAATGGCGCGTTTATTCGGGAAAGCACGAGGAAGAGTTTTTGCGTCAGGCGGAAAAATACGGCAACGTTTATCCCGGCGTGCTCGGTCTGGAAAATACGCTGGTCGTACACACTTTTGATTCTTTTGCCTGTTGCGAAACGGCGACTTCCGGCATTCCGACGGCCATCTGCCGCGAGGTTGAAAGCGACCGTGCCGTTCGTCCGGACTGCTACCGGCTGGCCGATCAGCTGACGGCGGCGGGGTATGCGGCGGACTTTGCTGATTTTGACGGTGAAACGGAGCCGCGCGACCTGAAACTGAAGGTTTTGCCGAGCGTCAATTCCCTGCTGGCGAAAAAGATTATTGACCGGCTGTCGGAAGCCTGAGCCGCGGCGGCTTTTGCCGCGGTTTCCGAAAGTGCGTTTTTTTGCTTGACTATTGTTATTTATCAGATATAGTCAGGCAAAAGTTCAATGATTTTTCATTGCGTACGAGATATTAACCACACTCCGAGGAGTGCCGCCAGTCAGCGAGGGTTCGCACACTGGCGTGCAATAGTTTATAGGTATGGGCATGTTTGAAAGTCTGACGGACAAACTGAGCGGCGTTTTTGCCAGGATCACCTCCCGCGGGGTGTTGAACGACAAGGACATCGACGAAGCCATGCGGGAAATCCGGGTGGCTCTGCTTGAGGCCGACGTGGCGCTGCCGGTGGTCAAAGATTTTGTCGCCCGGGTTAAAGAAGAAGCGCGCGGTGAAAAGCTGGTGCGTTCCATTCAGCCGGGGCAGCTGGTGGTCAAGATCGTGCATGATGAACTGGTCAAGCTGCTGGGAGCAGAGGACGGCGGTCTGAATTTAAATGTGGTGCCGCCGGCAGTGATCCTGATGGCCGGTCTGCAGGGGTCGGGCAAAACCACCAGTTCGGCCAAGCTGGCAAAGATGCTCGGCAAAAACCGCAAAGTGCTGCTGGCTTCGCTCGACGTTTACCGTCCGGCGGCGCAGGAGCAGCTGGAACAGCTGGCGCGGCAGATCGGCGGACATTCCCTGCCGATCGTTAACGGCGAAAAGCCGCTGGCGATTACCGGACGGGCGCTGGATGTCGCGAAAAAAGGCGGTTTTGACGTGCTGATTCTCGACTCGGCCGGGCGTCTGCATATTGATGATGCGCTGATGGAAGAGCTGCGAGCGGTTAAAAAACTGGCCTCGCCGGCAGAAACGCTGCTGGTGGCGGACGCGATGATGGGGCAGGATGCCTGCAACGTGGCCAGAGAGTTTAACGAGAAGCTTGGGGTGACCGGCATTGTGCTGACCAGAATCGACGGATCGTCCCGAGCCGGCGCCGCACTTTCGATGCGGATGATTGCCGGGGTACCGGTCAAGTATCTGGGCACCGGCGAAAAGACCGATGAAATGGAAGAGTTTCACGCTGACCGGATTGCCGGGCGCATTCTCGGGCAGGGGGACGTGGTTTCTCTGGTCGAGCGGGCAATCGAAAAGGTGGACCGGGAAGAGGCCGATAAAATGGCGGCCCGGATGATGAAAGGAAAGTTTGATCTGGAGGATCTGCTGTCACAGCTGCGCCAGATTCAAAAATTAGGCAGTCTGGGGGGCATCATGGGGATGATCCCGGGGTTGTCGAAATTCAAAAATCAGATTGCGGATGCCGGTATCGGCGACGCGCTGATTAAAAAACAGGAGGCGATTATCCTTTCGATGACCAAGGCCGAAAGGAAAAATCCCGATATCATCAAAGCTTCGCGCAAGAAAAGAATTGCCGCGGGCTCGGGTGTGGAAGTTCATGACGTCAACAAGCTTTTAAAACAATATGAGCAGATGGCGTCGATGATGAAAAAAATGGGCAGGGGCGGCGGTTTCGGCGGCCTTGCTTCGATGATGAAAAACGTTCCTTTCAGGAAATTTCCGGGGGGAACGGGCAATAAGTTTCCGTTTTAGGCCATAAGGCGGAGATTGTTTTAATTAGAAAACTTTTTTAGAAAGGAAAACAAAAAATGGCAGTTCGTATCAGATTATCCCGCGGCGGTTCCAAAAAACGTCCGTTTTACCGTGTTGTGGCGGCCGACCAGAGAGCGCCCCGCGACGGCAGATTCATCGAAAAGCTGGGAACTTACAACCCGCTTTTGCCGCAGGATCATGAACAGAGACTGGTTATCAACGAAGAAAGAGTCAAATACTGGCTCGGCGTCGGCGCCCAGCCGACCGAAAGACTGGAAAAGCTGTTTTCCAACCTCGGTCTGGTAAAAGCTCCGGCTTTGCGTGAACAGCCGAAGAAGTCGGCTCCGAAGGCCAAGGCTCAGGAAAGAATGAAAGAGAAAGAAGCCGCCGCTGCCGCGAATGCCGAAGCAGCTTCTTCTGCCGAATAAGCTTTTTTCAACGGTTTTTTAAGGAAGAACTTTTATGGACAGCGGACGCAGGATTTGTCTGGGGGCAATCGTCGGGGTTCACGGGATAAAAGGCGAGGTGAAGGTAAAAAGCTTTACCGAATCCGAACGCAACCTGGAACGCTACGGCGTGCTCGAAGATCAGCACGGCCGTTCGTGGGAAGTAAAAGTTTCCGGGCATTCCAAGGAACTGCTCCGGGTGAAAATCAAAGGGATTGACGATCGCAACGCGGCCAAGGAGCTGATTGGCTGCCGTTTGTATGCCGACCGGTCCGCTCTGCCGGAACTGAAGTCGGAAGACGAGTTTTATCAGGCGGATCTGATCGGGCTCGAAGTTCGTCTGGCAGACGGCAGTGCGGCCGGCAAGGTGGCCGGAATTTACAATTTCGGCGCCGGAGAGATTTTGGAAATCAAAGTCGCCGACGGCGGCCGGTTGGAAATGATCCCTTTTACCCGCGCGTATGTTCCGGAAGTCAATATTAAAGACGGTTATATTATTGTCAGTTCGGTTTCCATGCAGTTTGACGAGGATGACGGGGACGATGGCGCTGAAGCTTAAGGTCTATACCATTTTTCCCGAGATATTTCCGGGTTTTCTCGGTTTTATTCTTGCCTGTATCGGTTCGGCAGTAGGAATGGGAAATATATGGCGTTTTCCATATATGGTATCTGCATGGGGTGGTATGACATTTTTAATACCTTATGTATTATTTGTAATATTGATAGGTTCAACAGGTGTTATCGAGGAGATGGCACTTGGCCGTGTGACTAAGGGCGGACCTATTAAAGCATTTGGCGACTGTATGCAGATGCGTACAGGAAAGAGAAAAGCAGGTGAGGCAATTGGTTTTATTCCTGTGCTTGGCTCACTGGCTCTGGCAATGGGCTATACTGTAGTTGTTGGCTGGATATTCAAATATACTTATCTTGCATTTTCTGGAAAGCTTTCAGCAATGGGCAATGATATGTCAGCTATTGGTGGTATGTTTGGAAGTACAGCAAGCGCATTTGGCAATAATATGTGGCTTATAATCGCGATGGTTGTAACTGCTGTTATTATGGCACTTGGTATTGCAGGCGGAATTGAGAAAGCAAACAAGGTCATGATGCCTTTGCTTTTTATCATGTTTGTAGGTCTTGGAATATACATTTTCACACTTCCAGGTTCAAGTGCAGGTTATAAATATATTTTTACTCTTAATCCTAAGGGACTTCTTGATATAAAGCTCTGGATATATGCATTTGGTCAGGCATTCTTCTCACTGTCTATCGCAGGTAACGGAACTGTTATCTATGGTTCATATCTTAGTGATAAGGAAAATGTTGTGTCTTCTGCAAGAAATGTTGCAGTTTTTGATACTATTGCTGCTTTATTAGCTGCATTTGTTATTATTCCGGGAATGACAGAAATCAAAGTGCGCATCGACTGTCTGCCGAGTTCAACCGTGGATGTCATGCTGGATTCCACATTTGAGAGTGCGGAAGCATTAAAAACTTACAGTACACATCCGAAACATGTGGCAGTTGCAGACAGTAAAGTCAGACCGTATACGGCGGTGAGATCCTGCATGGACTATGAGATTTGAAAACAGCAAAAGGGTTCTTTATAGATTACAATATCTGAGCCTGCAGGTTACACAGAAAAGAGGATTCATATGTCATTAGAAAAAGCGAAAGCATATTTGGAGAATAAAGGATTTTTGGATCATGTGATCGAGCTGGCTGATTCCACGGCAACCGTTGCGATGGCGGCGGAAGCACTTGGGGTGGAGCCGGGCATGATCGCAAAGACGATGTCCTTTTTACAGGGAGAGCAGGCGGTGCTGATTCTGACGGAAGGAACGGCGAAAGTCGATAACCGCAAATACAAGGATACATTTCATATGAAAGCGAAGATGATTCCGGCTGATGCGGTTGAGGAAGTGATCGGTCATGCGCCGGGCGGGGTATGCCCGTTTGGAATCAACGATGGTGTGGAAGTGTATCTCGACGAAAGTCTGAAAAAATTTACTATCGTATATCCGGCAGCGGGAAATGACCACAGTGCAGTGAAACTCACGATCCCGGAACTTGAGCAGATCGCCGGGGCAAAAGGCTGGGTCGATGTCTGCAAGGACGCAAATGTTTAGACAGAACGTAGTGTGAAAAATTCAATTTTCGCATGTAAGAATTGCGGTTAAATGAAAGGAAAGATACTTTGGAATGAAAGTTGGAGTAATTGCAGATATTCACAGCAACCAGACCGCATTCCGGGCATGTGTGGACTATATGGTAAATGCCGGATGTGAGGAATTTCTGCTTCTGGGAGATTTTATTTCGGATACCGCCGGTGCAAGGCAGACGATGGAACTTCTTTATGAATTAATGGAACAGTTCCCATGTCATGTGCTGCGCGGAAACCGGGAAGAATATATGATAGAACAGCGTAAGATCCGGGAGAAGGAGGAAGAAGTATTGTCTGAGGAGTTTGCTCCGGCGGTTAAGGCGTGTGCCAACGCAACAGAAGAAGTGTATCAGCAGT
>ENA-UEPV01002130-UEPV01002130.1-human-gut-metagenome-genome-assembly--contig:-NODE-2130-length-11315-cov-4.558284_pt1 | contig 11315 bp, 9 predicted proteins | sample MGYA00242942_ERZ507925 | MGnify/ENA primary metagenome ERZ507925 (study PRJEB26167, sample SAMN06115453) | human gut metagenome | host: Homo sapiens | place: China:Fujian | collected 2015-08-26... | reverse complement strand
TTTTAAATATCAATTTTTAAAGGAGTTTTATAATGGAACAAAGAGAATCCCTTGGCTCCCGCCTCGGTTTTATTCTGTTATCTGCCGGTTGTGCAATCGGCATAGGTAATGTTTGGAAATTTCCATACATAACAGGACAATATGGTGGCGGAGCTTTTGTTGTTATCTATCTTATATTCCTTATTCTTATGGGTGCTCCCATTATGACTATGGAATTTGCTATCGGCCGTGCCAGCCGCAAAAGCCCTTTTCTTGACTGTAAAGTACTCGAAAAGCCGGGTACAAAATGGCACTATCATGGTTATCTTGCCATTGTCGGCAATTACCTTCTGATGATGTTTTATACGACCGTAACAGGCTGGATGCTTTACTATTTTTATAAAAGTCTCACAGGTCATTTTAATAATGCATCAGTTGAAACAGTAAGCACAACTTTTACAAATATGACAGCAAACCCATATATCCTTGTCGGATTTATGATAATTACAGTTGTTACTGGATTTCTTGTATGCTCACTTGGTGTACAAAATGGTGTTGAAAAGATTACAAAGGTAATGATGCTTGCACTTCTTGCACTTATTATATTACTTGCAATTCACAGCATGCTTCTCAAAGGTGGTATTGAAGGACTTAAGTTTTATCTTGTTCCTGATTTTAACAAGGTTGCCGAAATCGGGCTGTTTAATGTTATTGTTGCTGCAATGAATCAGAGACCGGAGTTTGGCAGGGGCGATTACAGAATTCAGGTTAATGCAAGACATGATACAAGTCATACATGCAGCCAGCAGCTTTTAACGCTTGGATTTAATCAGTCTGTAGAATACAGTAGTTCTAATGGTACGCCTGTACTTACATCGGGTCCGGAGATTAAGATTGCATTTTCATATTGGAATAATCCAAAGGATAACATCGGAATGGGTGATGTTATTGTAACATCAGAGGCAGGATTATCTGTAACATATGCTTATATGACAGATAATGCATAATTAATTAAGATAACATAATAGAACCGCATCACCGGTTTTGCCGATGATGCGGTTTTTTGTGATTCTCATAACACATTTAAAAATTTCTTGTGATTTCCTCAATCTCATCATCATTAAGAAGAGTACATTGCATGTCATGGATTGAATATACACGGTCACACATGGTAAGAACAGTAGGACGATGAGTTGTTACAATACATGTACGAGGGTAATCATCTTTCATAATATTTTTAAGAACATTTCTTTCTGTTGTAACATCGAGTGCGGAAGTGGCCTCATCAAGCAGGAGAATAGGCGATTTCCTAAGGATTGCACGGGCAATTGAGAGACGCTGTGCCTGACCTTCGGAAAATCCGCCGCCGCGTTCTTTTATTTCACTGTTGATTGTGTCAGGAAGTTCCGAAACGAATTCCCATGCACATGAAAGCTTTAAAGCTTCAATTATATCAGCATCTGCTGCATCCGGCTTTACACTTCTCATATTGTCAGCAATTGTGCCGGAAAACATAGTATTTCCCTGTGGAACATATGAAAATAATGCTCTTGCGGCAGGCGAAAGTGTAAGACTGTTATTGTAATTTTCTCCGCTTTTTAGCAGGCACGTTCCTTCGTATGGATGAAGAAGAGAGAGAAGAATGCGGAGCATAGTGGTTTTTCCCTCACCGGAAGGACCGACAAGTGCCACAATTTCATGTGGAGCAGCCTCAAAAGAGACATTTTTAAAAACTTCTGTACCTGAGTTGTATTTATAGGACATATTGCTGATTTCAAGGCGTATGCCATATTTTTTTCCCATATCGGAAAGCTGTGTAACTTCTTCGGTCTGCGAGTAATCGTCGCGTGGCATGTTAAGAATGTCCATGAGACGGCCTGCAGAGGTAGTAAGATTGATTGCTGTAGGAACAAGTGAGATAAGTGAGTTTAAAGTTCCTGTAAGCTGACCTGAAAGTGAGAGGAAAAGCGTCATAGTACCATAACTTATAGCACCGCTCCATACACGGTAAATTCCCCAGCCGTAACAGCTGTAAGATACTGCCATTCCCACAATAGCCATAATAAATGATGTCACAGCTGACATGCGGTTGAATTCAAGTCTCATTTTCAGGTATTTAGTCTGTAAATCTTTTAATCTTTCACAATACAATTTTATAAGGTCAAAAGCCTTGATTGTCTGTATGTTAGAGAGTGACTCCTGGTTGAAGCCAGACATTTCGGCATTCAGAGCGGCACTTCTTTTATTATTATTGACCATGCGGTTCATGAGTTTTCTTGACATAAGTACACTTACAGGCATGCCGATTAATGCAAATATGGCAAATGTTGCATCATGGTAAATAACAATGCCCAGAGCCATAATAAATTTGAAAAGATAAATTATAAGATTCGGGATAAAGTTCAATATTCCGTTGGAAATATTGGATGCATCCGAACTCCATCTGACAAGCAGGTCACCTGTGTGATAATGTGTTATTGCCTCCCAGTCAGTCGATAACATTTTCTCGTAGATATCGGCTTTTATTTCATTGTCAACACGTATGCTTATCTTTGATGAAAGGTATGAAGTAAACTGTGATATTGCCTGACTTCCGATTGTAAAACCAATCATCATGCAGAAGGTTTTTAAGAGTTCACCTGTCTGGTGGCCGGTTATAATATCTACTAAATCTTTGGAAATAATACTTGATAACAGTCCGATAGCAGTTCCGATAAGCCCCGAAAGTGTATAAAAAATCATAGATTTCCAGTAATGTCGTGCATATCCGTAAATCCATACAGTCTGTCGGAGCATGTCTTTTAACATGCCTTCTTTAATTCGCCTTATAATATGTTTAATGATATTCATTGTCGATTTCTTCTTTCATTAAAAATGCGGATGAAGGATTTTTGGTGCAGCAGAGTCTGAAAACTGTAATTCCGGCAGCTATTTTTTCTGATGCTGCAAGATTATTTTCAAGCAGTCCGGTATTCCAGCACGGTGATATCATGCGTTGTGCAATACTTAAAACAGCGTCGTCACCGTCAATTCGCCTAACTTGGTCAGTAATGTCTTTTTTTATAAAAGTTATTCCGCCAAGCGGGTAACTGCGGCTGGTATAAATGCCGGAAGTGCCGCACCACGGAATTCCTATAACTACAGGAATTCCATCTGTGGTATTTATATCTATAAGATTTAAGTCACCGTTAATGACAGGCGTGTTAAAAAGTTCTTTCCACATATTTGTATGCGTTGATTTCCCGGCACCTGAATGACCTGAAAACAGCCATGCTTTATCTTTATAAAGGACTGATGCCGAGTGTATGGCATACATTCCCTTAAAAGAAGCATTATAAAGAAAGATTGTTCTTATGGCAAAAAATATTTCTTCACTTATGTCCGGTTTGTCTGAATCTGTATCAGATGTGCGTTTACAGTACATATTACATGTACGTCCGTCCTTTGAAAGATGCCATTCAATCAGTCCGTATGGTTTGTTATATCTGCATATGTAAAATGAATCATCTTCAAGAAGAGTGAGTTCATCAGTTCTTAAAACCTGTTTTTTTCCACGATGAAAAAACGGAATAAAATGCGTTATATTAATTGTAATATCGTCATGCACTGTATCCTTAAATGTATCAAATGACAAATCTTCATTGTCATCATAGCGGAAAATGGAAAAATTGTCTGAAACATATTCATCCGGTGCATTGATGCATATAGAAATTGTATTAATTCTTAAATGATGCGGTTTAGAATTATCCGGCAGGGTTATAATATCATTTTCACGTTCAAAAACCCTGTAGGCTGCAAGTATGTCTAAAAATGAATCAAGATCGTCAGAAAGAATAGTTTTATCATCGGGAGTAACGGCATTGTATTTTTTACACATTTCAGATAAAATTTCATCTCTTCCAAAGCCATCGGAAAGGCTGTTCCATATAAAAATGCCAGTGTCATTGAGTTTCACACATTTTTTTAAATCTGCAACAGATTGTCCATAAGGCATAAGATAAGGAATGCCATTTATATATTCGAGAGTGTAGTCTGCAATTGTCACGGTGATTAATCCTGTCCTTTCTTTATTTTATTTAATCATAATAGCATATGCACAAAAGTTAATCAAATAGACTAAATTTGTAAATCAAATTGTTTGTGAATTGTTGTTTTTTTAACAAACGAGTAGTATAATTGTACTATAGTTAAAACAATCTGAACGGAGGATAAATATGGCAGAAGAAAGAGAACTGATTCTGAAGCTGGGTCAGAAGATTACAGACAGAATCGGTGTCAAGGTTACGACAAAAGACCCTGAATACTGGGGCCTTGCCGGTGTTATAACCGATGAGATGGCAGAAGTTGCACTTTCTATGAAAGTAAGAGTACCTGCAACGGCACCACAGATTGCCAAAAAGTGCGGAAAAAGTCTGGAACGCACAGAAGAACTTTTACAGGAAATGAGCGTTATAGGTCTTATAGAATATAACTGGGAAAATAAAGATCATGTAAAGCAGTATATACTTCCTATGTTTGTTCCGGGCTGTGCTGAGTTTATGATGATGAATGAAAAACAGGTTGAAGAACATCCTGAACTTGCAGATTTCTTTGAGAATATGTCAAGACTTCCGCTTGAAAAAATCACACCGATGGTACCGCTTGGCGGTGCAGGAATCGGTATGCACGTTATACCTGTTGAACAGGCTATTCCGGCAACACAGCAGTCAGTAAGTGTTGAGCATATTTCATACTGGTTAAAGAAATATGAAAATAAATATGCAGTCGGAGCATGTTCGTGCAGAAGACAGCAGAGAGTCCGCGGTGAGGGTACCGGTGAGATTGAGGGTGAGCTTTGTATCGGTGTAGGCGATATGGCTGATTATCTTGTTGAGACCGGAAAGGGACGTTATATAGACCTCAATGAAGTGCTTGAGATATTGCAAAGAGCCGAAGATAATGGTTTTGTACACCAGATTACTAACATTGATGGTGAAGATAAGATATTTGCAATATGTAACTGTGCACCGGGTGTCTGTAACGCACTTAGAACTTCACAATTGTTTAACACACCGAACCTTTCGCGTTCAGCATATCGTGCGAGTGTAGAATCAGATAAGTGTGTCGCATGCGGACGATGCGTTGAATTTTGTCCTACAGGAGCAGCAAAGCTCGGACAGAAACTTTGTACAAAGAATGGTCCGGTTAAATATCCGCAGGCGGAGCTTCCTGATGCAGTTAAGTGGAGCAAAGAAAAATGGGATCCTGATTACAGGGATAATGCAAAGATTAACTGTTATGATACAGGTACAGCACCTTGTAAGACCGCCTGTCCGGCACATCTTCCTGTACAGGGTTACATAAAGATGGCATCGCAGGGTAGATATATGGATGCGTTGAAGCTTATCAAAAATGAAAATCCATTTCCGGCAGTATGTGGTGCAATATGTAACAGAAGATGTGAGGATGCCTGTACAAGAGGCACGATTGATGAGCCTATCGCAATTGATGAGATTAAAAAGTTCATTGCAGCAAAAGAGATTAATGAAAAAGACAGATATATTCCTAAGACTGTAAATCATGAAGGCAAGCAGTTTGAAGAAAAGATTGCCATAGTTGGTGCAGGACCGGCCGGTATGTCAGCAGCATATTATTTAAGATGTAAAGGCTATCCTGTAACAGTTTTCGAGCGTGAAGACAAAGCCGGAGGAATGCTTCTTAATGGTATTCCGTCATTCAGGCTTGAAAAAGATGTTATTGCGGCAGAGATAGAAGTGCTTAAGACTATGGGTGTTGAATTCAGATTTGGCATTGATGTCGGAAGTGATGTGACGATACAGCAGCTTCGTGATGAAGGATACAAAGCATTCTATATAGCTATCGGTGCGAGAGGCGGAAGAATGGCAGGAGTTCCGGGAGAAGATGCAAAGGGCGTCATGAGCGGAATAGAGTTCCTTAACAAAGTAAATAAAGATGAGGAACATATGAAGCTTAGTGGCAAAACAGTTGTTATCGGCGGCGGCAATGTTGCGATGGATGTTGCAAGAACAGCACTTCGTGCAGGTTCAGATGATGTTTCTATGTATTGTCTTGAAAGCCGTGATGAGATGCCGGCAGCAAAAGATGAGATTGAAGAGGCATTAGAAGAAAATATCAGCATTAACAACGGCTGGGGACCAAAAGAGATTATCACTGAAAATGGCAGAGTCAAAGCAGTTGTTCTTAAAAAGTGTACTTCAGTATTTAATGAGGAAAAGAGATTTGCTCCTGTATATGACGAGAATGATACTATTACAATAGAGTGCGATAATGTTCTTCTTTCAATTGGACAGCAGATTATCTGGGGAAATCTTTTAGCAGGAACAAAAGTTGAACTTAATAAAAATGGTACTGCAAAAGCGGATCCTGTTACATATCAGACGGCAGAACCGGATATTTTTGTCGGCGGTGATGTATATACAGGACCTAGATTTGCAATAGATGCAATTGCAGCCGGAAAAGAAGGTTGTGTATCAATTCACAGATTTGTACATAAGGGTCATAGTCTCACACTTGCAAGAGATTTAAGACATTTCATTGAGCTTGATAAGAATAATCTTGACATTGAAGAGTATGATAATGCAAAGAGACAAAGACCGGGCAGAAAATCAGGCGATGCAGCATCAACATACAGGGACTTACGTGAGATATTCACAGAAGAACAGCTTAAAACAGAGGCTTCAAGATGTCTTGGATGTGGTGCTACAGTTGTAGACCCTAACAAATGTATCGGATGCGGACTTTGTACAACAAAGTGCGAATTTGATGCTATACATCTTTCAAGAGACCTGCCTGATGCAAGCCGAATGACAAAATCAGAAGATAAACTTAAAAAGATTCTTCCTTATATGATTAAGAGAGAAATCAAGATTAAGTTTAACAAAGATAAAAAATAAGCAAGCAGGATTTGTGTGCACACAAGTATAGCATGCCACGCATAAGCGTGCCGGATTGGAGAAATTTATGCATGAATTGGGAATTATAGTCCATGTTGCCAAGACATTAAAACATGTAGCATTGCAGGAAAATGTAAGTAAAATCGGCAGTGTCACACTTGAAATCGGAGAAGTGTCAGGCATAGTGGAAAGTTATCTCACAGATTGTTGGGAATACTACCGTAAAAAAGATGAACTTATTGAAGATTCAAAGTTGATAATTGAAAAAATAGAGGCGGTTACGTATTGCGATGACTGTGAAAAGACTTATCCTACAGTGCAATATGGAAGACAATGTCCATACTGTAAAGGTTATAATACGTGGCTTGCGGTAGGAAATGAGTGCAATATAAAAGAAATCGAAGCGTGCTGATAAACAAAGGAGGAGAAATCTATGTTATTTCATGTTTACGGAGGAAATGCTCTCTATCAATGGGGAGCAATGATTTTAGTCCTTGTAGGACTTATACTTTTAAATGAGGTTGCAAGACGTACAAAGCTTGGTGGCCTTATAATATTTGGTGCTGTACCGGTTGTACTTACAATATATTTTATTGTCATTGCAGCATGTGCGGCAGCAGGACAGACATGGGCTGTTGAAAACCAGACACATGTTTATATGAACGGCTGGTTCCACTATATGAAGCTTTATGCATCACTTGCAGGTTGTATTGGTTTTATGATGATAAAGTATGGCTGGGGAATCGGTAAGACACATTGGTTTAAGGCATATCCGTTTGTAATAGTTGCAATTAATATTCTTATTGCTGTTGCAAGTGATTTTGAATCAGCAATCAACGGATGGTATAAATGGTGGCTTTCATCAGAAGATGTATGGCTTTATGGTGGATGGCACAATGTAATGAATGGTATTGCAGGTCTGATTAACATATTCTGTATGACTGGCTGGTGGGCAGTATATTCATCAAAAGATAAAAAAGATATGATATGGCCTGATATGATATGGGTATATATCCTTGTTTACGATGTATGGAATTTTGCTTATACATACAACTGTCTCCCAACACATTCATGGTTCTGTGGTGTAGCACTTTTACTTGCACCTACAATTGCAGCACTTTGCTGGAACAAGGGTGGCTGGATTATGAACAGGGCAAACACATTGTGTGTATGGTGTATGTTTGCACAGGTGTTCCCTCTTTTCCAGGAAACAATGTCAGACGGAACACAGATTTATCCATGGGCAACACTTACAAAGCAGTATGCTGACGGAACATTAAACGGAATTGCAGCGGGAACATCAGTAAATGCTGACCCTACAGCAATGACAATAGTATCTGCTACAGCACTCATTGTTAATGTAATTGCACTTGCATACATCATTTATAAGTCAGTAAAGACTAAGACAAATCCGTATAAGGGTGAAATTTTTACGGATTTCAGATATTATAAAGCAGCAGCAGACAGGAGCAATATGTAATGACAGACAAAATGAAGATTATTGAAGTTAAGCAGAGTGTATTTGCAGATAATGATGCGGATGCTGAAAAGCTGAGAAAAGAGTTAAAAGGTGAAAAGACATTTCTTTTAAATCTTATGTCGGCACCGGGAAGCGGAAAAACAACAACGCTTGTACAGACGATAAACCGTCTTGAAAAAGATTTAAAAATCGGAGTTATGGAAGCTGATATAGATTCAGATGTAGATGCATATACAATAGCCGAAAAGACCAATGCAAAGTCAATACAGCTTCATACAGGCGGAATGTGTCATCTTGATGCCGATATGACAAGACAGGGCGTTAAGGAACTTGATACAAAAGACCTTGACCTTGCAATCCTTGAAAATGTAGGAAATCTTGTCTGTCCGGCTGAATTTGACACAGGTGCATCTATGAATGTATGTATATTGTCAGTGCCTGAGGGTGATGATAAGCCGCTTAAATATCCGCTTATGTTTACAATTTGCGATGCAATGATAATCAACAAAATTGATGTCTGCGATTATTTTGATTTTGATATGGAAAAAGTGCGTGAGTATGCGTACAAACGCAATCCTAATCTTAAAATATTCCCTATTTCCGCAAAAACAGGTGAGGGAGTAGACGAATGGTGTAACTGGCTTAAAGAAAAAGTTACAGAATGGAATAAATAATTTATTTATCTTAATTGTCTGGCAGGTTTCTGATATCGGTGTACAGGTATCAAAAACCTGCCAGCTTTTGTTATTGAGTTTTATCTATATGCGTGATAAACTTAAAAAGACAGGAAAGCGGTAATCGCATAAAGGAGTAGTATTACTTGTTATGACTAAAAAACAGTTAGCACTTGAAGTTATAGATAGACTAAAAAAAGAATATCCGGATGCAGGCTGTACACTCGATTATGATGAAGCATGGAAGCTGCTTGTAAGTGTAAGGCTTGCGGCACAGTGTACTGATGCGAGAGTCAACGTGGTTGTTGCCGGATTATTTGAAAAATATCCGTCAGTGGCAGCACTTGCCGGGGCAGATGTTGATGATATTGAAAAAATAGTTCATCCATGCGGACTCGGCAAAAGTAAAGCAAAAGACATAAGTGCATGTATGAAAATGCTGCATGAACAGTTTAATGACAGAGTACCGGATGATTTTGATTTACTTTTAAAGCTGCCGGGGGTAGGAAGAAAGAGTGCCAATCTTATAATGGGAGATGTGTTTGGGAAGCCTGCTATAGTAACGGATACACATTGCATAAGGCTGTCAAACAGAATTGGTCTTGTAAAAGACGAAAAAGAGCCAAAAAAAGTAGAGATGGCATTATGGAAGATAGTTCCGCCGGAAGAGGGAAGCGATTTGTGCCACAGGCTGGTCTGTCACGGGCGTGATGTCTGTACGGCAAGAACAAAGCCGCATTGCACAAAATGCTGTCTTTTCGATATTTGCAAAAGAAACGGAGTAAAAGAATATGATTAGACAGGAAAGTCTTGAAGAAATATCTGACGGAAAACTTTATTCGGAAAATGACTGTGTAAAGGCAGATACAGGCAATTGTGCCGGGTGCAGGCAGGTATGTTGTAAGGGAATGGAAGCTTCAATAGTGCTTGACCCATATGATGTATACAGATTGACACAAAAGACGGGAAAGTCATTTAACGAGCTTATTAATGATAAGATAGAGATAAATATTGTTGACGGGATTATGCTTCCGAATATGAGAATGAACCCGGATACTAATGCGTGTGGATTTCTGCTTAGTGACAACAGATGTGCAATACATGATGCAAGACCCGGGGTCTGCAGGATGTTTCCGCTTGGAAGATATTGGGAAGATGATACGCATTTTAAATATATTCTTCAAAAAGGACAGTGCAACAAGGACAATCTGTTTAAGATAAAAGTAAAAAAATGGATTGATATGCATGAGGGTGAGCCATACAGGGAATTTATAATTTTATGGCATGTTTATCTCAAGCAGATTAAGAGTGCTGCATTGAATTTAGACGAGCAGCAATTAAGAATTTTGTGCATGTATACATTAAAAACATTTTTTGTCACACCGTATATGTCATCAGATACAGATGGATTTTTTAGAGAAGTAAGAGAAAGAATCCAGAAAGCATATACTGATTTGGGAATGCGGTAAAATTTTTAAGTAATAAAATATCTGGGCTATATAAAAATAAAGATATAGTCACACATGGAGGGTTTATGAAAAAAGATTTATTTTACATAGGCAGATTTGGCGTTCACGGCTACGGGCTTATGATAGGGATTGGATTTATACTTGCTTTATTTCTGGGAGAATATAGAGCAAAAAAGAAAGGAATGAAAGAAGAAGCGATAATAGATCTTGCAATTATAGCGGCTGTCGGAGGATTCCTTGGAGCTAAGATTTTATATATAATTGTAAGTTTTAAAGAGTTTTTGCAAAATCCGCTAGCCGTAATCGGTTCAGAAGGATTTGTAGTATATGGAGGAATTATTTCGGGTGTTCTTTGCTGCATGCTTTATTGCAAAGTGAAGAAGTTAAAATTCCTGGATTATTTTGATATTGTTATGCCGGAAGTGGCACTTGCACAGGCTTTTGGAAGAATCGGATGTTTTCTTGCAGGGTGTTGTTACGGAAGACCTACAGATTCAGTGTTTGGTGTGGTATTTCCTGAAGACAGTCTTGCACCGGCAGGAATAAAACTGATTCCGACACAGCTTATATCTGCAGTAGGAGACTTTGCGATAGCGATAATCCTCATTATACTCGCAGATGTTGTATTCAAGAAAGCAAAAGAGAGCAGTTTGAAGGCAAAAACGGGATTTGGCATGGTTTCAGGAGATATAGGATGCATTTATATGTTTTTGTACGGAATAGGAAGATATGCAACAGGTGGACGAGGATATGACGTTTATGTCGTAACAAATCTTGAAGATTACGGAAGAAATGATAA
>ENA-UEPV01002127-UEPV01002127.1-human-gut-metagenome-genome-assembly--contig:-NODE-2127-length-11324-cov-2.932160_pt1 | contig 11324 bp, 10 predicted proteins | sample MGYA00242942_ERZ507925 | MGnify/ENA primary metagenome ERZ507925 (study PRJEB26167, sample SAMN06115453) | human gut metagenome | host: Homo sapiens | place: China:Fujian | collected 2015-08-26... | reverse complement strand
TTTACACGGTTTTCAGGAGCAATATACATCGGACTTTCCGGAGTGATATTGAAGGCATCATACCAAGCCTGAATATGTAAGCGAGAATACAGCAAATGTTGATGGTGTATTTGAAACAGAAGAAGAATTACTTGGTATGATCCGTGCACTGGTTGAAGTTCTTCCAAGCTGCAATTTGGACGACAAGGAAGCTTCTGCAAATGACAATCCAAACAGAATTATCCCAAATCTTGATTCATACAAGAATGATCCAAGAGCAGTGATTCAGAATATCGCTGATGATTCTCTTGTACTTGAGATGAAGAAGGAATATGCAGGAGATGTTGTTACAGCCCTGATCCGTATGGATGGTATCACAGTTGGCTGTGTTGGTAATCAGGAAGATACGATCACAACAGCAGGTGCATATAAGGCAGAAGAATTTGTAGATTTCTGTGATGCATTTAACATTCCTGTTCTTACACTTGTAAATGTAACAGGCTTTGCTGCAACAGTTGAAGAAGAGAAGACAATCTCAAAGGCTCTTGCAAAGCTTACAAATGCATATGCAGATGCAACCGTTCCAAAGGTTACAGTTGTTATGGACAAGGCTTATGGAACAGCATATACAGTTATGAACTCCAAGGCAATCGGAGCAGACATGGTATACGCATGGCCGGATGCAGTGATCGGTACTATGGATCCTGAGATGGCAGTTAAGATTATGTATGAAGATGAGCTTGCAGCAGCAGATGACAAGCTTGCATTCATCAAGGAAAAGAAAACAGAATATGTTGCAGCTCTTTCAGGAGCAGCTTCAGCAGCATCCAGAGGATATATTGATGATATCATCGAGCCTGATGCTACAAGAAAGAGAGTGATCGCAGCGATCCAGATGCTCCTTTCAAAGGAAGAGATGAGACCTTATAAGAAGCACAGTACTATATAAAAGGAGTGACAACTAAATGAAGAAAAAATTATTATTAATAGTTTCTATGTTAGCTGTTACTTTTATGTTTGCCGGATGTAGTGCTTCTGATGATAACGGAGTAAAATTTGCTTATAACGATCAGGAGATCGCTCAGGTAGCAAAAGATGCCTGTGAGACATATCAGAAATATGCAAGCGCAGATGAGACCTACAACTATGTTGTAGAAGCAGGCTCTGATGCAGGAATTTCTGAGAATGCTTATGGTTCTTATCTGCTGGGATTACAACAGGATTATCCGGTTATCTCCGCGATGCGCGAGTGCAGTGAGTTTAAAGATTTCACAGGTGAATACAAAATTGCAGAAACAGAAGGAAATGTAATCGTTACTCTTTATGCTGACTGTACAGAAAAAGAAGCGTTGATCAAGGTAACATTTGTAGACAACAGTGCAACATATAACTTACAGAGATATCAGTTAATGAATCAGTATGGTTACAGTGAAGAGCAGGCTGATGAAGCCCTTTCTTCACAGGGTATGTACCCATATAAGTCAACTGATGTTGAGATTGCAGCAAACATGACATTTGAAGATAAGATGAAAGCAGCCGGAACCAACACCCTGATCGGTATGGCAACTGTATTCTGTGTTCTTATCTTTATATCATTTATCATCTATCTGTTAAAATTTGTTCCTGGCTTCTTTGATAAAGAAGCAAAAGCAGTCAAGAAGGCAGCTAAAAAAGCAGCAGAAGCAGCTAAGACAGAGCCTGTTGCTGAGACAAAGGCAGAAGATGCAGGATCTGCACCGGCAGGACAGATTGTTGACATCGTTAAGACAGAAACAGGTGAAAGCGTAATGAATGATTCTGAACTGGTTGCAGTTATCACAGCCGCAGTTGCTGCTGCATCAGCAGGACAGAATGCATATACAACGTATCCAAGCAAAGATAAGCTTGTGACACGTCCGATCAGACGTATTAAGAGATAATAATAGGAGGATATATCGATGAAGAATTATAGAATTACAGTAAATGGTACATCATATGATGTTTCAGTTGAAGAATTAGCAGGTGGCGTTGCACCTGTAGCAGCACCAGTTGCAGCAGCTCCTGTAGCTGCACCGGCACCAGCGGCAGCACCGGCACCAGCACCGGCAGCTAAGTCAGCAGGCGCAGGTTCCATTAAGGTTGCTTCTCCGATGCCTGGCAAGATCCTTGATGTTAAGGCAAATGTTGGTGATGCAGTTAAGAAGGGACAGGTTATTCTGATCCTTGAAGCTATGAAGATGGAAAACGAAGTTGTTGCTCCGGAAGATGGTACAGTAGCAAGCATCGACGTTGCATCAGGTGCAACTGTTGAAGCAGGAGATACATTAGCAACTCTGAACTAATGCTGTACTTGTATAAATCTGATAGGAGGAACGACTAAATGAGTAGTATAGTTGACGTATTGTCAAATTTAGCAAATCAGACAGGTTTTGCAAGTCTTGACTGGAAAAATTACGTTATGATCCTTGTAGCGTTCGTTTTCATGTTCCTTGCAATTAAGTTTGGTTTTGAGCCACTTCTTCTGGTACCAATCTCATTTGGTATGTTACTTGTTAACATGTTTCCAGATATAATGGCAGAAGGCGGATTATTACATTACTTCTACATGTTGGATGAATGGAGTATTCTTCCTTCACTGATCTTCATGGGTGTAGGTGCCATGACAGATTTTGGCCCGTTAATCGCAAACCCTGCAAGCTTTCTTCTTGGAGCTGCAGCACAGTTCGGTATCTACGGCGCATATTTCCTTGCTTTCCTGATGGGATTCAATGGTAAGGAAGCAGCAGCTATTTCTATTATCGGTGGTGCAGATGGTCCTACATCTATCTTCCTTGCCGGTAAACTTGGAATGGGTGGTACATTACTTGGACCAATCGCAGTAGCAGCATATTCTTATATGTCACTGGTTCCGATCATCCAGCCACCTATTATGAAAGCACTTACAACAAAGAAAGAGCGTCTGGTCAGAATGCCACAGCTTCGTCCTGTAACCAAGCTGGAAAAGATTCTTTTCCCAATTATCGTTACAGTCGTAGTTGTTCTGATCCTTCCTACAACAGCACCACTGGTTGGTATGCTGATGTTAGGTAACCTGTTCCGTGAGTGTGGTGTTGTAAAACAGCTTACAGAGACAGCATCCAATGCTATGATGTATATCGTAGTTATCTTACTTGGTACATCTGTTGGTGCAAGTACAAGTGCAGAAGCTTTCTTAAAGATCAGTACTTTAAAGATCGTATTACTTGGTCTGATCGCATTTGCATTCGGTACAGCAGCCGGTGTATTATTTGGTAAGTTAATGTGTCTGGTAACAAAGGGTAAGGTTAATCCGCTGATCGGTTCAGCCGGTGTATCTGCCGTACCTATGGCAGCCAGAGTTTCTCAGAAGGTAGGTTCCCAGTATGATCCTACGAACTTCCTTCTGATGAATGCAATGGGACCAAATGTTGCAGGTGTTATCGGTACAGCAGTTGCAGCAGGAACATTCCTTGCAATCTTTAATGTACAGTAATGATCATAATCATATGAGAATATATTCAGGAGGTTCGAAATGGCAGAAAAGAAACCGGTTAAGATTACCGAAACTGTATTACGTGATGCGCATCAGTCACTGATCGCTACCCGTATGACAACAGAACAGATGCTTCCAATCATCGATAAGATGGATAAGGTTGGATATCATTCTGTTGAGTGCTGGGGTGGTGCTACATTCGATGCATGTCTCAGATTCCTTAAGGAAGATCCATGGGAGAGACTTAGAAAATTAAGAGATGGTTTTAAGAATACAAAGCTTCAGATGTTATTCAGAGGCCAGAACATTCTTGGTTACCGTCATTATGCAGATGATGTGGTTGAGTATTTTGTTCAGAAGTCAATCGCAAATGGTATTGATATTATCAGAATTTTCGACTGCTTAAATGATATCAGAAACCTTGAAACTGCTGTTAAGGCATGTAACAAGGAAAAAGGTCATGCACAGGTTGCACTTTCCTATACATTAGGTGATGCTTATACACTTGATTACTGGAAAGATATGGCTAAGAGAATTGAGGATATGGGTGCAGATTCTATCTGTATCAAGGATATGGCAGGCCTTCTTGTTCCATATAAGGCAACCGAGCTTGTTCAGGCATTAAAGGAAGGTTCTTCCCTTCCAATCCAGCTTCACACACACTATACATCAGGTGTAGCTTCCATGACATACATGAAGGCTGTTGAAGCAGGATGTGATATCATTGATACAGCAATTTCACCATTAGCACTTGGTACAAGCCAGCCTGCAACAGAAGTTATGGCTAAGACATTTGAAGGTACACCATATGATCCTGGATTTGATCAGAACCTTCTCGCTGAGATCGCTGATTACTTCAGACCATTAAGAGAAGAGTGGATTAAGTCTGGTCTTCTGAATCCAAAGGTTCTTGGTGTTAATGTTAAGACATTATTATATCAGGTACCAGGTGGTATGTTATCAAACCTTGTATCACAGTTAAAGGAAATGAACGCAGAAGACAAGTTTGAACAGGTTCTGGAAGAAGTTCCTAGAGTTCGTAAAGACTTCGGTGAACCACCTCTTGTTACACCATCCAGTCAGATCGTTGGTACTCAGGCTGTATTAAATGTTGTTACAGGCGAGAGATACAAGATGTGTACAAAGGAAGCAAAGGCACTTGTTGCTGGTGAGTATGGTCAGTCTGTAAAGCCGGTTGATCCAGAAGTTAGAAAGAAAGTAATCGGTGATCAGGAGCCTATCACATGTCGTCCTGCTGATCTTCTTGAAAATGAGCTTGGTAAGATCGAGAAAGAAATGATCCAGTACAAGGAACAGGATGAAGATGTATTAACATATGCATTGTTCCCACAGGTTGCTGTTGATTTCTTCAAGTTAAGAGAAGCAAAGAAGACAAAGGTTGATGCAACACTTGTAAACAAAGAGGATAAGGCATATCCGGTATAAGATTATAAAGTGTTATGTCGTTTGAAAAATGACATATGCAGGTATACTATGGGAAGAGCAGACTGGTGGTATCCGGTCTGTATCTTCCCATGTTTATATCATGAATTTTGTTATCTGTCAGATATAGCAGAGGCAGGGGATTGTTTTGAGTAGAGGTCTAGAGAAATATCATGAATAAGAAGAAATATGTGAACCGGAATTATCTTACAACAACGAGAATTATAGCACTGGGCTTTCTGATTACAGTTATTGTAGGAACGATATTATTATCATTGCCGATTGCATCTGCAAACGGAACATGGACAGATCTCCTGACGGCTGCGTTTACATCGACGACATCCGTATGTGTGACAGGTCTGGTAGTCGTTGATACATTTTCCTATTGGAGTTTGTTTGGTAAAGGTGTGATATTAATTTTGATCCAGATCGGCGGACTCGGAATCGTTTCGATCATCACACTGTTTATGTTGTTATTAAGAATGAAGATAACCTTGAAAAGTACAATGCTGTTGCAGGATGCATTTAACCTGAACAGCAAGCAGGGACTTTTGAAGTTTACGATAAAAGTAATAAAAGGAACATTTCTGATCGAAGGGATCGGAGCACTTATTTACAGTTTTTATTATTGCAGAGAATACGGATTTTTAAAGGGAATCTGGTTTTCGGTATTTCATGCTGTTTCAGCATTTTGTAATGCCGGTATCGACATTATGGGTGCGGACAGTCTGATTTCATATCATTCCAATCTTTTGATGATGCTGAATACGTCGTTTCTGATCATTATGGGCGGAATCGGATTTATTGTATGGTGGGATACGGTTGAAGCGTTTCGAAGAATCCGTACAAAGAGATGCAGTATCCGGTCGGCATGGAATGGCGTTCATTTGCAGACGAAGATCGCGATTTTTATGACATTGCTGTTATTGATCGGCGGTACAATTGTTATCTATTTCCTTGAACGTTCCAATTCGGACACTCTTGGTAATTTATCCGAAAAAGACCGGATATTAAATGCTTTTTTTCAGTCGGTAACATTCCGTACGGCGGGATTTGCGGCAGTATCTCAGGTGGCACTTCGACCGGTGACAGCTTTCTTTGGAGTGCTTCTTATGATGATTGGCGGTTCTCCGGTTGGAACGGCAGGAGGAATGAAGACCGTAACCATCGCAGTTATTTTCTATACCTTTGCTGCCATGATCAGAAACCATGAGGATACAGAGGTTTTCAAGAGAAGCATTCCGGTATCCGTTGTAAAAAAAGCAGTTGCAATTGTATTCTTAAGTATGAGTACGATATTTATTATGACGATATTATTGCTGGCTACAAATGATGTGAATCTACTGGATGCTCTGTATGAAGTGGCAAGTGCCGTCTGCACAGTTGGCTTATCCAGAAATCTGACTCCTGTTTTGAACACGGCAGGAAAGATCATTATTATAATCTGTATGTATATTGGACGAGTTGGACCGATATCTATGGTGGTAGCATTTAATACACAAAACGGAAAACATCGGCTTCTTCATTATCCGGAAGAAGATGTGATCGTTGGATAAGGAGAAAAGTATGAAAAAATCATTTGCGGTAGTAGGACTTGGACGATTTGGAACGAATGTTGCCCTTACTTTGATGGAGTCCGGTGCGCAGGTTCTGGCAATCGACAGTAATCCTGAATGTGTGAAGCGGATCTCATCACAGGTTACATGTGCAGTGACGGTTAATGTATGTGAGACAGAGAGCCTGAAAGAAGCAGGACTTGAGAATATGGATGGTGTTGTAGTTGCAATGGGTAATAATCTGGAAGCCAGTGCAATGACGATCATAACAGCAAAAGAACTGGGCGTTCCATATATTCTTGCTAAATCGAATAACGATGAAGCAGCAAAGATCCTGTCCAAGATCGGAGCGGATAAAGTTATCTATCCGGAAAAGGATGCCGGAATCAATGTTGCAAGAAAGCTCTTATGCAGTAATTTTCTGGAATTCTTTGAGATTTCGGATGACATCAATGTAGCAGAGATCTCGGTTCGACCGGAATGGGTCGGCAAGACATTAAAAGAACTTGATTTCAGAAGAAGTTATAATATGAATATCATTCTGGCAAAGGAAGACGGACGTTCGATTGACCATATCACCCCGGAGCTACAGTTAAAAGAAAGCTACAGACTGCTAGTGACTATATCGAATGAAGGTTTAAAGAGGATGATGCAATGAAAAAAATAATAGTAGTCGGTGGTGGTGCGGCCGGCATGATGGCTGCGATCACAGCTGCGGAAAATGGCTGCGAGGTTGTATTATTTGAAAAGAATGATCGCCTTGGAAAGAAGTTATTCATTACAGGTAAGGGGAGATGCAACCTGACAAACGCAGGGGATGCAGACCGCTTTTTTCAGTCGGTGACAACAAACAGTAAATTCATGTACAGTCCGTTTTATACCTTTGATAATCAGATGACGATTGATTTCTTTGAGAAACTTGGACTAAAGACAAAGGTAGAACGCGGAGATCGTGTATTTCCGGTCAGCGATCATTCATCTGACGTGATCGGAGTATTAAAAACGAAATTAAACCGAAATCAGGAGATTACAGTAGAACTACAGACGGAAGTTCAGAAGCTTATTATAGAAGATCAGGTAGTAAAAGGCATACAGATCAAGACGGCACATGGAAAGAAAGATGTGTATGGAGATGCAGTCGTCATAACAACCGGCGGGATATCGTATCCGCTTACCGGATCGACCGGAGATGGTTACCGGTTTGCAGAGAGTGCCGGTCATGCGATCAAAGTGCCTTTACCATCCCTTGTTCCATTTGAATTAAAGAATGAATTTTGCAAAGAACTTATGGGACTATCATTAAAAAATGTAGAGCTTGTGATAAAATGTGGTAAGAAGTGTCTGTTTGAAGAACAGGGAGAACTTTTGTTTACACATTTTGGCATCAGCGGCCCTCTGGTAATAAAGGCATCTGCATATCTTCATAAATATCTGGATAAAGATTTAAGTATGTATATCGATCTGAAGCCTGCAATGACAGAAGAAATGCTGGATGATCGTATCCTTCGGGATTTTAGTAAATATACAAATAAAGATTTTCATAATTCGCTTGGTGATCTGCTTCCTGTCAAACTGATCGATGTAGTTATAAAACGTTCAGAAATCGATCCATATAAGAAGGTGAATTCGATCACAAAGCAAGAACGGAAGAATTGAGTAACCTTACTCAAACATTTTACGCTTTCGTTTCAGGGGCTTCGCGGTTTTGATGAGGCAATCATTACAAAAGGCGGTGTCAATGTAAAAGAGGTTGATCCTTCAACGATGCAATCGAAGCTTGCAGATCACCTGTATTTTGCAGGGGAGGTTCTGGATATAGATGCACTGACGGGCGGATTTAATCTGCAGATCGCATGGTCGACCGGATATCTGGCAGGACTTGCATGCTCAGAAGAAAGTTAATAAAGTAAATAGATAAAAGGAGAGAAAAAATGAATATAGCAATTGATGGACCTGCAGGAGCAGGAAAAAGTACAATAGCAAAATTGGTAGCAGGAAAACTCGGATATATTTATGTAGATACCGGAGCAATGTATCGTGCAGTTGCACTTGCATTATTGAATGCAAAGATCGATGTAACGGATGTAGATGCAGTTGCTAATGAGATAACAGGGATTGAGATCACAATCTGTTATGAAGATCATGCACAGCAGGTATATCTGAATGGTGAGAATGTAACCGGAAGCCTCAGAAAAGAAGAAGTGGGTAACATGGCATCCAAATCATCTGCTATCCCATGTGTAAGAGAAAAACTGTTAGATCTTCAGAGAAAGCTTGCAAGAGAAAATGATGTTGTTATGGATGGTAGAGATATCGGTACAAACATTCTTCCAAATGCAGAAGTAAAGATCTATCTGACCGCTTCTTCTGCAGTTCGTGCAAAGAGAAGATACGATGAACTGATAGCAAAGGGGGAAACACCGGATATTGATAAGATCGAAGCTGATATTATTACAAGGGACAAACAGGATATGGAACGTCCAATCGCGCCGTTAAAGCAGGCAGATGATGCTGTATATCTTGACAGCTCAGATCTTGGTATCGATGAGGTTGTAGCTAAGATCATCAGCATCGCAGAAAAATAAAACCGGAGTATGGACAAAATATGGAAATTATATTAGCAAAGTCGGCCGGATTCTGTTTTGGGGTACAACGTGCCGTTGATACAGCGTATAAAGAAGCCGGGAAACAGCATGTATATACCTATGGCCCGATCATTCATAATGAAGAAGTAATCGAGGATCTGAGAAAAAAGGGAGTATTGGTGATCGAAGATCTTGCAGAGCTTGATCAGCAGGAAGAAGAAACGGTTATTATCCGGTCACATGGAGTATCAAAAGATGTCATGGAACAGTTAGAAGCCAGACATGTCAATGTGGTAGATGCAACCTGTCCGTTTGTGAAAAAAATCCATACGATCGTACAGGATGAGAGCCAAAAAGGGAACCGCATAATCATTGTTGGAAATAAAGATCATCCGGAAGTTGAGGGTATAATTGGCTGGTGTGAGACGAAATCATATACAGTACAAAGCGTTTCAGAAGCGGAAAATTTGGTGAAAAATATAGAAAATGAGCCGGATTTTGAGCATATTAACTTCAGTTTAGTATCACAAACCACCTTTAATAAGAATAAATTTAAAGATATTGTTGATATTATTCGAAAAAAATTGTATAATGTGGTTGTTCATGAGACAATCTGTAATGCAACGGCAGTTCGACAGACGGAAGCAAGAGATATTGCAAAGACTGTAGATGCCATGATCATTATAGGTGGTCGAAACAGTTCTAATACTCAGAAGCTATATGATATTAGTAAACAAGAATGTGAGAATACTTACTATATACAGACACTCGTTGATTTGGATTTGACTACTTTTGAATCCGTTAGTAGGGTAGGTATTACTGCGGGGGCATCTACCCCAAATTATATTATTAAGGAGGTTCATAGTAGCATGGCAGAGTTAAGTTTTGAACAGATGTTAGAAAATGATGAAAGCAAGGCGTCAATCAGACAGGGAGAGATTATCGACGGTACAATTATCGGTGTTAAGCCGGATGAGATTGTAGTTGATATTAAGTATAAGTCAGACGGTATCATTACCAGAAATGAATATACAAACACTCCAAACGTCGATTTAACAGAGTTGGTAAAAGTTGGGGATCCAATCACTGTTAAGGTTATCAAGACAAATGATGGTGAAGGACAGGTAGCTCTTTCATACAAGAGAGTTGCAGCAGAGAAAGTAAACGAGAAGTTAGAAGAAGCATTTAACAATGGTGACATTCTTACAGGTAAGGTTGTTCAGGTTGTAAATGGCGGCTTAAATGTTCTTTACGAAGAGACAAGAATCTTCATTCCAGCAAGTCTTGTATCTGACTTATATGAAAAGAACCTTGATAAGTACTTAGACCAGGATATTGAATTCCAGCTTACAGAGTTCAATCCTAAGAAGAGAAGAATCATTGGTAACAGAAAGAAACTGATTGTTGAGAGAAAAGCTGCAGCTGCAAAAGAATTATTCGAAAAGATTGAAGTTGGCATGACAGTAGAAGGTACAGTAAAGAATGTAACAGATTTCGGTGCATTCATTGACCTCGGTGGTGCTGATGGACTTCTTCATATTTCAGAGATGTCATGGGGCAGAGTAGAAAGCCCTAAGAAGATGTTCAAGGTTGGTGATACTGTTAAGGCATTCATCAAGGACATCAATGGTGACAAGATCGCATTAAGCTTAAAGTTTGATGAGACAAACCCATGGTTAAATGCAGAAGAGAAATATGCTGTTGGAACAGTTGTAACAGGTAAAGTTGCACGTATGACTGACTTTGGTGCATTCGTTGAATTAGAGCCAGGCGTTGATGCATTACTGCATGTTTCACAGATTTCATACGATCACGTTGCAAAGCCAGAAGATGTATATAAGATTGGTGATGAGATTGAAGCTAAGGTTGTTGACTTCAAGCCGGAAGAGAAGAAGATCAGCCTGAGCGTAAAGGCATTACTTCCAGTTCCGGAAGAGACAGAAGAAGTTGTTGAAACTCCAGTAGAAGAATAATCAAAGATTGTTTTTTATAAAATGTAAAATACCCACTGTTGAATATTCATCAGTGGGTATTTATTGTTTTATGTATGTTCCAGAACTATTTGATCTGCTTTAAGATATTGAGAAGATATTCTTTTAACTGTATCCTGTCATTGATGAAAGTATCGTTCAGTTCAATATATCCATCTTTGTCAGTATGTTCATATTTGAATATGTGTGACTGCTTGAACTTGTTCTGGCGGATAAACGAACTTGTTTTTGTAGTGTATGCCGTTTCTGGGCGGGCTTTTTCTTTATAAGCACTTTCGAC
>ENA-UEPV01002122-UEPV01002122.1-human-gut-metagenome-genome-assembly--contig:-NODE-2122-length-11342-cov-3.527918_pt1 | contig 11342 bp, 9 predicted proteins | sample MGYA00242942_ERZ507925 | MGnify/ENA primary metagenome ERZ507925 (study PRJEB26167, sample SAMN06115453) | human gut metagenome | host: Homo sapiens | place: China:Fujian | collected 2015-08-26... | reverse complement strand
TACCAATCCGGACTCGATCTTGAGAAGCCCGATGCACAGCTTCGAATCCTGAACGTGCGGCTGGAGCTGTTCCGCCAGACGGAGGCCCCGCGGGAAGCCATAGATGATCTGCTCCAGAGAGCGACTTCCGTAATCACAAGCGGCAAGCTTCCGCTCAAAAATCAGGTTCTTTTCGCGTCGAGTGCGGCCAGAGTTGCATGGGCGGCGCGGGTAAATCCAATTCCCTGTTTAGAGATCTTGAATGAAAATATGTCCGAAATCGAGCGCTTGCCCGCTAAACAGCGGTATTTTGTATATGCGGAATTGGATATTCTGTTCCGTGATTTTCATGGGCCAAGCAGTGATTCGTTTGCTTCGCTTAAAGATCGGGCGTCTGACTATCTGCAAAAAGACGCGGAGAAGGATCTGAAAAAATGGCAAAGTGGCTTGCCGGAGGACGCAATATATGACCGCTGCGATTGCCTGCGGAAAATGGCTGTTTTACGCAGGAGCCGGACGCCTTACGACCATGAATCCGTGGTGGATATCCAAAAGAATGCCGTTCGGCTTTATCACGATAGTGGGTTGTATTTGGACGAGCTGTACACACGCCAGGACATCATGGATGAATTGCTGGATGTGCGGAACCGAGACGAGGATTACCGCCCTGTATACGCTGATGAATTGCGCGAACAGATGTCATCGGCAGAAGAACTGCTGTCTTCGCTGGAGGGCCATCCCGCGCTGGCGGAAAGCTATATTCGTCTGGGGTGCTATTCTTTTGATCTGGATGAATATGAGAAGGGCCTCTGTTTCGCCCGCCGTTTTTGGCGCACGGGTATTTCGGTTCAGAATTTTGCGCCGGGGCTGCGCCGGTATTACGCAGATCTCCTTTTCCGCACGAGAGTGATCCTATTCGATCAGGCGATCAGGGCGGCAGCCGTAGACCCGCAGTTGTGCTCTCTAGGCGAGGCTGCCCAAAACTGGTTTGCCACCTATCCCCAACACGACGGATGGCTGGATACGCTGCTGTTAGGGCGGTTTCTATCTGCTCCTGTCGGGAAAACAAAGGTTTGGATACCGAAGGGCAAGAGTGAACCCGAAGGGCACACTTGGCTGTGGATCCCGCAATTAGAAATGGATATAGATCTGACATATCCCCAGTTTGCTGATGACCAGCTTTGCCGACGCGTGTTTTTCTATAATGGCCGACACCCCTTTGAAGCGGGAACATCGCTGACCTTGCAGGTAAGCCAGCAGAGCAGCCCCCTCGTATTTGAGGGGATCGCGTGTTCACAGCTGGAGCATGGATCGTCTCAGGAAGCAAGCGCACTGGCAGATACCATCTATGAGTTTTTGTGTAAGCATATTCCGAAGGACTGCCCGTCGATGGAGGAATTTACCCGAATGATTGGGGAATTTATAGAGGTGATCCCAATACAGGCGTAGCTGCCGCGGGGCCGGGTGCCCATTCGGAGCGATCGTTGCGAAATGTCTGCGGAAGGGGCTTTTGACCCTTTCAAGCCATGAAAATTTACAGACAAGATAAAAAACGAGATGGAAGATGTTTGAATGAACCATCTTCCATCTCGTTTTTACTTTGCGCTATGAGTATTCTTTATTCTCCCCCGGCGTTCAGCAGGCACTCGGCGATCATGAAGTCGGTGGGGCTGTCAATATCCACGGAGCGCTCCGCTGTCATGATGTAGGCGTAGCAGTCATCGCCGTACAGACTGCCGGTGCGGAGGAAGTGCTCCGTTTTCACGAGATAGATGGCGCCGTTCATACGGTAGTATGTCTCCAGTTCCTGCCGGCGCTTGCTGCCGTCGGCACGGATGAACGCCCGCATGCTGCCGTCCGGCGGGAGGGTGTTGCTCCAGAGCGGAGAGTGCTCCATCTCACAGACGGAAACAACGCTTTCAGCCTGCTTTTCCTCCATCACGCCGAAGGCTGCCCGAATGTCCCCGGCGGTGCGCAGCGGCGAAGTGGGCTGGAGAAGCATGAAGGCGTCAAAGCGCTGGCCCATTTCCTCATAGCGGCGCAGCACCTCCCGGATGGCATCCTCGGAGGAGGCGGTATCGGAGGAGGTCTCGGCGCTGCGGAGGAACGGCTCGTCCGCGCCGTACTGCCGGGCAATGTCGGCGTAGCGCTCCGAATCGGTGGAGACGTGAACGGCGTCGAACATCCCGGAGGCAAGCGCCGCTTCGATGGAATACGCCAGCAGAGGCTTACCGTTCAGCGGCTTGATGTTTTTGTCCGGCAGGCCCTTGGAGCCGCTGCGGGCGGGAATGATGGCGATGGATCGCATAAAAAGTCTCCTTTTTCTGTGCTGTTATAGGACGCGCAGGCCTTACGGCTGCTCGGGGAGCCATCGGCTATGCCCTTGATTTTGCCTTTGCCCAATCGTATAATAAACGTTAGGCGCAAAACTGCTAAACTTCTGTTCTGGGGGAAGGATATTATGACGGATATTTTACAGGAATTGGATGGCAAAGCATATACAGCAGATATTTACAAAGATTACGAGATCCGCCTCTGCAGAGGGGATGAGTACAAGGATATTCAAGCTCTTCTTGACAATTATTGGAGGAAGGATCACATTTTTGTCCTCTCCAAAGAGATGTTTGACTATCAGCATCTTGATAAACGAACCAACGAATATCACTTTATCATCGCGAGAGAGCGAAAGACAAACGAGATCCATGCCGCGTTGGGCTTTGTGCCTACCAGTCAGTATGACGCCGATATAGAAAGAATGATGGTTTGGCCTTGTATATGGATCAATAGAAAAGATGTCCACAGAAAAGGTCTTGGCGCAACCATGTACCATTATCTGAAGGAGAACTACCCCATTGAAACGATCTCCATCTTGGGGATCAGCGAAACGGCCCTGGCAATCTATCAGCATTGGAATTTTACAACCGGAAAGATCAAACAGTATGTCATGCCCAACGTAAAAGGACGGGAGCACTTGGCAAAAGGGCTGTTGAACGCCTATGGAGAGTTTTCAAAAAAGCCGGCAGATACTATGCGCCTGTGCCCATTGGAACGGGCGGACTATGAAAGACTGGACCCGCGGGACCCGATCTTTACAGTCAATACAAAATACAAGTCCAAGTCTTACTACATCAACAGATATTTTGAGCACCCGATGTATGCTTACAGCTTTTTTGCCATTACGGACTGTGACGGCCGCATTGCGGCGATCCTGATTGCCCGGGTATGCGGTGACGGAGAAGCAAACTGCCTGCGAATCGTGGATCTCATTGGAGACGCGGCATATCTTGCGTGTGTAAGGACACAGATACAAGAGTTATTGCAGGCTGAAAACTATGAATATATTGATTTTCTTGAATTCGGTTTAGAGGATCAGCTCCTGAAAAATGGAGGATTTATTAATCGCGGAGAATATGCCGACGTCATTGTACCCAATTATTTTGAACCGTTTTTGCGGGAAAACGTTGATCTCGACTGCGCGTTCAAGACAGTGGTACGGGATGCCAAGTCTATCATTTTCAAAGCGGATGCGGATCAGGACAGGCCAAATGTTCTATAAGGCTTTTATAAATTCAGATAGTTTTCGCTTTTCGGCGGGAAATCGTTGCAGTCCAGCCGGGGCAGAAGAAGCGGCTCGTCCGTGCCGATCCGGGCGGCGCGTACCTCGGTGGTCAAGCCCAGACAGGCGCCCTGTGAACGGATATAGTCCACGACTTCAGCGTTATAGCTGCCGTAGGGATAGTTCATGACCCAGCGGCCGCGGTCTATAAACGCACCGATGGCGTCCAGCCCCATGGCGATGTCCTGACGCATCTGCTCCGGCGAGAGGTTTCCGAGCCAATAGTGATCGTAGCCATGGCAGCCGATGTACATTCCGTGGCGCTTCATGGCGCGGAGCTGATCCTCTGTCAGATACAGCTCATAGGCCAGCTGTTCTTCTGTCACGCCCACATATTGCTCGAACAGGTCGCTGGAGATCTGCCCGCGGACTTTTTCCGGCAGTACCGTTTGCAGCATCTGCTTGACAAACACGGTCTCCTTGCTGTCATACCGGCTGGGGACGGCATACTGCGCGAACAGCTCCTCCGTCGGGGCGTAGTCATACTCCCGACCGCGGTAAGCGTCCATCTTCCGCTTTACATCGGGCAGCAGCCGTGTGATGTCCGCACTGGCCAGAATATAATGGATCTTATTGACGTCCAAAAGCTGATGGGTTGTAAAGGTCTTACCGGGAATGAAGAAGGCGCCCTGCGCGCCGAACTCCTCAAGGAGCGGCATGGCAAAGGTGTAGTTGTCGGCGTAACCGTCATCAAAGGTCAGGAGCAGCGCGTTTTCCGGTAACTCCGCTGTCCCCTCAGCCGCACAGATGACCTGTTCCATCGTGACGAACCGGAAGTGCTCTTTCATATAGGCAAGCTGCTGGCGGAACAGGGGGACATCCAGCCCCTTGATCTCCGGATAGCGGCTGTGTTTCAGGTCTCGCGTGTAATGGTACATCGCAATGTAAAGTTTTTGATCCATTGGGACAGCCTCCTTACTCTATGACCGGGAGGTCATAGAAGGTTTTTTTCGTGTTATGGGGGGCGCTGCGGAGGAAGCGCAGCAGCTCCGACAGGATCTTCTCCGAGGTGTGGCCGTCGCCGAAGGGAGAGACGGCGCAGGCGGCGACGGCCTTGAATTCCGGCGACAGGGCCTTCCTCATAGCCATTGTGACCGCCTCCCGCTCCGGCGGACAGTCGATGACGCTCTCGGCGCGCATCCTCCCCTTCTGTCGGTCACCGATGTTGACCGTTGGGATGTGCAGGGCGGGGGCCTCCAGAATACCGCTGGAGGAATTGCCCAACACCATCTCCGCGCCCTTGAGGGCGGAGAGATAGCGCCGCATCCCGAGAGACGGCACCACCAGCCAGTTTTTCCGGCTGGCGCCCTCGGCCTGCCAGATAGCGTTGATAGCCTGCCCGCCCGCGTCGGCGTTGGCCAGTGTGACGATATAGGACATGGTGGGGAAATCGTCCATGGCACCGATCAGCTCATGGAGTTGCCGCTGGGCGGTGTTGTCCTCCAGAGTGACAGGGTGGAAGGTGACCACGCTGTAAGGCCCGGCGGTCAGGTCAAATTGCAGATTTTCCGACAACTCCTCCACGGAGAGGAGCGGCGTGTGCAGACAGTTTTCCACGCCCGGTTCGCCCACATTGAACACCCGTTCCGGGGACTCCCCCATTTGGATGATGCGCCGGCGGGACTGCTCACAGCCGGGGAAATGGAGGGTGCTCATTTTGGTGACGCTGTGCCGGATGGCATCATCCACCGCACCCTCGGTCACGTCGCCGCCGGAAATATGCGCGATGGGGATACCGGAGAAGTGGGCGGCGATGGCTGCGGCGAGGATCTCATAACGGTCGCCCAGCACCACCAAAAGATCAGGGCGGTGGGCGGAGAAATAATCGGCAAAGGCGCGCAAGGCCGCGCCGGTGGCGCGGGCCATACCGGCCTTGCTGTCATCCTCCAGCGGGATGGGCACGCTGTCATAGGCAAAGCCATCGCGCGTCAACTCCTCCCCCGTGCCGCCAAAGGCGGCGCTGAGATGACTGCCGGTAGCGGCAAGGGTCAATTCGATTTCGGGGCAATCCCGCAGGCGGATCAGCAGAGGCCGCAGCGGGCCGTAATCCGCCCGGGTGCCGGACACAACGCAGACTTGATACTTCATCTCGTCCCTCACAATTCAATGGCTTCGTCCGCCGCGTAATCACGGTGGGCGGGTGTTCCGATAACGAGATCCCAATAGCGGGCGGAAAGGCCCCGGTCATTCCGCTTCACGGTCAGATCCTCGGCGGTCAGGAGTTTGCCTGCCGGAATGGGCCGCACCGCAACAATGCGCTTGAGCACGACTTCAGAGATAGCGCGTTCCTCCGGGGACGGTGTTTTTCGGCCGCTGCCAAGCCCTGCCTCCACCTGCCGGATGGCGGATACCATCTGCCGGAACGCCTCCGGCTCTGTGCTGGCAAGGTGGTCCGGGCCTTCCATGTGCCGGTCCAAGGTGAAGTGCTTTTCGATGACCGCCGCGCCCCGGGCTGCGGCGGCTGTGGGAATGGCGATGCCCTCCGTATGGTCGGAATACCCTACGGGCAGGCCGAAAGCGGCATGAAGCGTGTCCATGGCCCGGAGATTGACTCGGTCGTAGGGACAGGGATAGCTGGTGGTGCAGTGGAGCAGGGCGATGTCCTCTGCCCCGCCCTGCCGCAGTGCTTCCAGAGACAGCTCCACATCCGCCAGAGAACTCATGCCGGTGCTCAGCAGCACCGGCTTTTTCTTGCTGCCCATGTAGCGCAGATACGGAAGGTTTCCGATCTCGCCGGAGCCGATCTTGATGAAGGGGATGCCCAGCGTCAGCAGAAAGTCCAGACTGTCCGGTTCGTCCGCTGTGGACGCGAACTGGATGCCGATCTCGTCGCAGTATGCTTTGACGGCGCGGAAATCGTCATAGGAAAGCTCCAACCGCTTGAGCATATCGAACTGGGACTCAGTGCGGCCCGTATTGTCCGCCTGATAGTCCGCCTGCGCCACATGACGGGTGATGATCTTCTCCGTCTGCCAGGTCTGGAACTTCACACAGTCCGCCCCGGCGTTTTTTGCCGCGAGGCAAAGCTCCTTTGCGAGGTCGAGCCGTCCGTTGTGGTTGACGCCGGCCTCGGCGATGATATAAGCGCCCATGCGGTCACCTCCTGTATTGGATCATAAACCCGTTATCCGGATCAAAGGCCGGGTCCGCGGACTTGCGGAGGGCCAGAAGCTCCTGATAGGCCGCCGGGTCGAAAATGCCGCGGCCCACCCAGAATTCCCGGCGGCCGTTTTTGTTGAACTGCTTTTTGAAACCGAACAGGCTGTCGTCCGGGGCCATGCCGCCGCCCAGATGCAGCTTGCCCAAGCCGTGGGCCGCGCCCCAGAGCGCCGCCTCGTAGAGCAGCAGGTTTCCCGCCGCAAGATTACGGTAGGCGGCGTCCGAGCCTGCCAAATGATAGTGCATACTGCCGTTGGTATGGAAGAAGATGGCTCCGCTGATGGGGGTTTCCTCCAACTCCGCGTACAGCAAAAAGGCGTGGTCGGAAAGATGCTCGCTCAGATAATCAAAGTAGGACGTGCCGAAGGTGTAGTACTCCTCCGCGCTGTGCTTGTCCATGGTCTGACGGTACAGCTCCAGAAACGGCGCGTACTCCGACATGGGCGCTTCCCGCACCGTGACGCCGCTTCGCTGCGCTTTGCGCACCATGTTGCGGTTTTTGCTGTCCATATTGGCGAGAATCAGTTCCGGCGAGGCGGTGTCCATATAGATGGTGTCGCGCAGATAGCGGGTTTCCGTCATAGGCGAGACTACACCGTGGTTATCCAGCAGCGGATGGTAGCGCAGAAATTGCGTGACGATGTGCTGCTCCAGACAATAGGTGCGCAGTTCTTCCATGAAGATCCGCTGAGTCTCCGGAGAGAGCGGGGCGTCAATCAATGGGCCGCCGTAGCCGTAGGGTGTTTCCAGATCGAAAAGGCGGCCCGCCGGGAGCAGACCGTGAAAGCGGGGGTCATCCGCAATGTCCTTGCGCATGACTACATAACACATTCGCTCCGAGCCGTGCTCAAAGCAGAGCAGCAGCGGCTCGCCGTCTCCGTGGAGCTTTAGGGAAACCGCGTATTCACATAGATAGTAAACATCCCACGTGGCAAAGGAACGGACGTAGGCGTTCCATGCTTCCGGCGTCTGCGGGGTCAAAACCTTCATAACAACAATCCTTTGTTTATGATCTCATTTATTAAGTGCGCACCTCTTCAAGGTGTAAAGATCTCTTATTCTCCGTACAGCCTTTCTCTCATTTTCTCAAGCTCGCTGATCTGCCCCATGTCCATCCAGTCGTTTTCCGGCACCGGGAACACGGCGACCCGTCTTCCCTTCTGCCGCTGGCGCTCCACGATGTCCGGGAAGCCGATGGCCTCCCCGTCGGTCAGATCGTCCACCACCTCCGGCTCTACCAGATAGATCCCGGTGTTGGTCAGGAAGGACATCAGCGGCTTTTCCTTCATGCCTGTGATGACGCCGCCCGGCCCCATTTCCACAACGCCGTAGGGGATATTGATGTTCTTATAGGCGCAGACCATGGTGATGGCGTTGCCGTTCTCCCGGTGGAATTTCACGATGCTTTCATAGTTTGAAGTCAGTAGCGCGTCGCAGTTGGCGAAAAAGAAGGTGGAATGGAGCTTCCCCTTCAGCAGGCTTAGCCCCCCGCCGGTACCCAAGGGCTGCTCCTCGTCATACCAGGAGATGTGATACTGCCGCTCATTGTCGGCGAAGTACGCCTTCATAAGCTCCTTCTTGTAGTTGACGATGATGTGAAAGTCGGAGCAGGCATAGCGCTGGTACTCCCGCATGATCAGCTCGATAATGGGCAGCTCGCCCACGGGGATCAGCGGCTTTGGCAGCACGCGGGTAAAGGGGTCCAGCCGGGTCCCCCGCCCCCCGGCGTTGATCACAACGGGGATACGCAAAGGATTCCGGGGACGCTGCCACTCGTCCTGTTCACCGGCAAAGAGATCGATGATGACGCCGTCCCCGTCAATGACGGGAATGACGATATAATCCTTCCGATGATAGAGAGCCCTGGCCTCCGTCATGTTTTTTGCGGACTTCGGATGTCTGTTCGCAGCCGCCAGCACCGGCGCGGACATCGCCCCGCCGGAGAGCAGAAACCGGCGAATGTCCCCATCCGTCACGCAGCCGATCAGCCGCTGCCGGTCATCCGTCAGGAACAGGATCTTGTGTTGGTTTCCGTCGATCTGGCGCATGGCCTCGGAAACGGTCAGGCTCTCCCGGCCAAGGAAATTCTTCAAGTCATCCATCCGCCAGAGACCTAAGCAGCTGCTTCACCTCGTCGGTCACATAGCGGATCTCGTCCTCCGTGATCTGCGTGGAGGACGGGATATTCAAAATGCGGTCGGCATAATAGGGCGCCTTTTCCAGTTTGTAGGTCTCCTCGTTCTCATAGGGCTTCTGCTCGTTGATAAGGCCCCAAATAGCGCGGGTCTCGATGCCCTTGCCGTGGAGGGCGACAATGATCTCCCGCATGGAGGCCGTGATTCGGGACCGGTCGATGCAAAGGCTGTAAAACCACTTGTTGGAGTCCGTCCCCGCCCGGAAGGGCATCAGCGTACCGTACGCAAAACCCTGGAACAGTTCCTTGTAAAGCTCATAATTGCGCTGTTTCCGGCGGATGAACTCCGGCAGTTCCTCCATCTGGGCCACGCCCAGAGCGGCTTGCAGGTTCGTCATCCGGTAGTTGTAGCCGACCTCGTCATGGATATAGTAGTGGGGGTCCGTCTTGGCCTGCGTGGACAGGAAGCGGATATGATCCACGGTGGAGGACGCCCTTGCCGTCACGGCTCCGCCGCCTCCAGTGGTGATGATCTTGTTGCCGTTGAAACTGAAACAGCCAAAATCGCCGATGGTGCCGGCATAGCGGCCGGCGTAACAGCCCTCCGTGTACTTCGTTCCCAGCGCCTCGGTGGCGTCCTCGATCACCTTAAGGCCATAGGCCTCGGCAATATCCATGATGGCCTCCATGTCGGCCATGTTGCCGAACACGTGAACCACCACGATGGCCTTCACCGCGGCGCCGTTGTGGGTCAGGGTGATCCCGTCCCATGTACAGGCCTCCTCACAGAAGGCTTTCAGCTTTTGGGGATCCATGCAGAAGCTGTCATCGCAGTCGATGAACACTGGCGTGGCGAACTGGTACTTCACCGGATTCACCGCGGCGATGAAGGTCAGGGGCGGAACGAGTACCACGTCGCCGGGCTTTACTCCGGCCTCCACAAGGGAGAGATGGAGGGCGGAGGTTCCGCTCTGGCAGGCCGCCGTGTTTTCAACGCCCAGAAAAGCGGCCATTGCCCGCTCCAGCTTTGTGATGTATGCGCCGCCGGTGGAGACCCATCCCTGATCCAGTGCGTCATTTACATATTTTTTTTCATTCCCCTCAAAATTGGGGATCGACAGCGGAATAAACCGATCCATGCCCTACCCTTTCCTGTTTGATCGCCCGTAGGCGAAATTACATTTTGCTGTCCAGACCCTTTCCGGTCTCGATGTGTTCAAAATTCGGCAAATATTTTGCCATGATGGCGATGATCCCGTCCTTTGTGGGACGCGGTTCGTCGAAGGCGGCGGTCAGCTCGCGGAAAAGTGTTTCCACCCGTTCTCTGTCGGGGACGGCTTTCCCGGTGATGACGCCCAGAGATTGGAAACGCTCCATGTCCGCCGTTTCCTCATCCGTTACGAACTCCTCGAAGGCCTTTTCGCCGGAGGTGTCCGACACCGCGTAATGGACGGGATACAACGTCCCGCCGTGCTTCAGTTCCTCGGCGCGGTCGATGGCCTCCTCGTCCGAGGCGCATTCCAGCACCTCGTAGCCGTGGGCATTCAAAAGCGCGGTGCCGATGGCGTCAAAGGTCATCATCTGGGCCTCGGCCAGTTTCGGGAAGAAGATGGCCCGGTTTTCGCCCAGCATACATGCCAGCAGGCAGATCTGCCCGGATTCCTCGGGACTGACGAAATAACGTCTCACATCGGAGGGGGCGGACAGCGGCTGGAGTTTGGAGAGCCGTGCCAGAAAACCGGCGGGCAGAGAGCCGTTGGAAAAGGCCACGTTGGCGAACCGGGCCGTTTTCACCGGGAAGTTGTCCGAATAACTGAAGATCACGTCCTCCATGATGCGCTTGGAGGCACCCATGATGTTCACAGGGTTCGCGGCCTTATCCGTGGATACGCAGAAGTATTCCTCCGGCGGGAACGCCGTCAGCAGGTCAAGGAGGCCCTTGGCGTGGAGGACGTTGTTCTGGAGCAGGGCTTCCACACTGTAAATGTCCTTCTCGGAGCGGACGTGCTTATGGGCGGAGAAATTTCCCACGATGTCGAAGCCGCCTCGGTCGCGGAACATCTTCTCAAAGACCGGCGACGCGAAATCCATGGGATAGGGGATGTAATCTTCCGGTACATACATACCCTTTGTGGAGCGAAGATCCCGGGTCAGTTCCGCCAGAGCGTTTTCGTTGTAATCCACCACCACCAGCGACGCGGGCTTGAATGGCAACAGTGCCTTGATGAAGCTGGAGCCGATGGAGCCGGCCCCGCCGATGACGAGCACCGACTTTCCTGCGATTTTTTTGCTGAGGGCGTCCCGGTTGGCCTCGATGTCGGCGCTGAACATGGACATCGGGCGTTTGGTGACGTATTGACTGATAAATTGGTCTAAATGAAACATATTTTTTCCCGTACCTTTTCAAACTTCACCGGGGCGGTCACCCCCGGCGGCATAGTTCATTCCATTAAC
>ENA-UEPV01002109-UEPV01002109.1-human-gut-metagenome-genome-assembly--contig:-NODE-2109-length-11378-cov-5.047164_pt1 | contig 11378 bp, 8 predicted proteins | sample MGYA00242942_ERZ507925 | MGnify/ENA primary metagenome ERZ507925 (study PRJEB26167, sample SAMN06115453) | human gut metagenome | host: Homo sapiens | place: China:Fujian | collected 2015-08-26... | reverse complement strand
GACAATAATTAAGATAAAAAACATCTGACAGATTTTAGCACTGCCAGATGTTTTTTATGTTGAATTTTATAAAGATGCAGAGTTGTCTTCCTTGACGGTATCAATGAGACCATGCATTTTATCTGCAATATTTTCAAGAATTTTGACATTCTCTTCTTCATTATTAGTAGTTTCAGAAGCATGTGCTGAAAGCTGTTGTGAAACAGCGGATATTGTCTGGATAGAATCGACAATTACATTGTTGGCATTTTTAAGTTCAATTATGCTATGTGTGAGCTGTTCAACATTATCACGTATTGCATATGTATTATTCTGAATATTGTCAAAGCTCTTTGCTGTACTTTCTGTTGAAGTTTTTTCTGTGTTGATTCCGTCAATCATTTCGTAGATTACAGTTACAACTTCTTCAATAGCAGTTGAAATATTTTCAATAAGTTTTGTTATATTTTCTGTAGCATCACCGGTCTGAGTTGCCATTTTTGAAATTTCAGTTGCAACTACAACGAAGCCCTTACCGGCTTCTCCCGCTCTTGCAGCTTCAATGCTTGCATTCAGGGCAAGTAATTCTGTCTGTGAAGCAATTTCTTCAATCATTGCTATGATTGAATGCATTTCTTTAATACGTATGCTGAGGTTAGAGAGTTTGTCTGCCACATGCTGACCGTTTTTAACTGAAATATCTACATTTGCAACAAGCTGTTCAACATCTTTGCTGCCGCTTGTAAGTATGTTTAATGTTTCCATTATGCTGTCAGATATTTCATTTGCAGCAGTGTCAACAAGACTGACTTTTTTCTGGATTTCTTCAGTTTGTGAGAGCTGGTTCTGTACTGCATCTGCTGTATCGGCAGCACCGGTAGAAACCTGAACCATTGTTGACTGTGTAAGTTTTGCTGAATCATTTAACTTTTCAAGCTGTGTATATATTTCTGCAATGCCATTCTGCATATGTGCAGATATCTGGGAAATATCATCAAGAAGTTCCTGGGTCTTTTGCTGTGATTCTTTAACGACATCAATTTTCTGCTGTGCATTTGCTTTTGTTGTAAGTGCGAGCAGACAAGCGAGCACACCTGTTATTAATACTGTTACAATCTGGATTGCAGCTGCATCAAGTCCGAGATAACCAAATTTTCCGGTTGACGCACCGATAAATACGGATATAAAACTTTCGATTACAACGCCTGTGTTTACCATAAGCATGTATTTGAAATCATTGTAAACAGATACGATGAATATCATTGGAAGAGCCATAACATATATTGCACTGCATGAAGTTGTAAATATTGTGCATGTATAAAATACGGCATAACCAATTGCTACAAAATGGCGTATTGCCTGTGATTCACGGTTTTTTCCCCATGCTATGAATTCACATATGACAGGCACAAAGCCGATTATTGCAAGAATTATTACAAAAAGCCATGATTTTCCTCTTGTTGTGGCTTCAAGGATGCAGAATAAAGTTATAATAATAACTTCAACAAGGTGTGAATACATTGCAATTTTGTTGTTGCGTTCCAGCTCGGAAGCATGATTCTCGATTTTCTTTTCTACTTTTTTAAAATTTTTATTAATTATTTTATCTGTCTGTTCTTTCATAAAATCTCCATTTCTGTGTAATTAACATAGATATTAAATTGGTTTACGAAATTGTATAAAATAATTATAGCCTGTATTCAGATAATTTACAACAAGAAAATCATGCCGGTAGTTTTTGAAAGCCGGCATGATTTTTTTGTGTGATTATTTAAATGTTTTTTAAATATTCTTCATCAGGAATATGTGAGTATTTAACTGCTTTTAAAATGGCTGCTGACATAACTTCGGCTGCGAGAGTACCTACAATATTAATGTCTGCTTTCACAGGCTCATTACCGGATGGAATACTTGCAGCATATATTGTATCGCCGTCTGCCATTGTGCCTACAGGATTGATGCATCTTGCATAGGCATTTCGTGTCATTGAAGCGATTTTACCCATCTCGGCTTTTGAAAATTCAGCATTTGTTATAATTGCACCGATTGTTGTATTTCCTGTAAATGGGTCTTTTGGCAGCATATTGTGGAGTGCTGCTGTTATGCTGTCGGCAAAGCCTGAACGGTCAGGTTTGTGGAATCCGGCGATTTTTTCTCCTGTTTTGGGATTGAAAATGTCACCGAGTGCATTGACGACAACAATGGCTGTGAGTGTGAGTTTTCCGACTCTCACAGAATGTATTCCAAGACCTGATTTCTGTGCGTAATTCATGCCTCCGATTTTACCGACGGTTGCACCTGTACCGGCACCGACATTGCCGATAATCTCTGATGTTTCATGATTTTTTGCTTCAACGGAATCACCGGCTGTAAAATCAGCAGATGAGCGGTTAAGTGCGTTTGTGCATGCTTCGTAACCCATTTTGTAGTCAGGGCGGACATGCGAATTACCATAACCAAGGTCGAATATGCATGACTGGCATACAAGCGGAACTTTAGCGACGCCGGTATCATATCCGATACCATTATCTTCAAGACATTTCATTACACCATCTGATGCGGCAAGTCCATATGCTGAGCCGCCTGAAAAAACGATTGCATTTACGGGATTGTCAGCTGTGAGCGGCATTGTAAGAGGGGTCTCTCTTGAGGCGGGACCTCCGCCGCTTATATCGCAGCCAACCTTTGCACCGTCAGGAAAGTATATTACCGATACGCCGGTTTTGGATTTATTGTCTGCTGCATGACCGAGTTTAAATCCAAGTGTGCCGTTGGTTGCAGTGTTTACATCAATTTCATTAAAGAACAGATTTTGCTGATTCATTTTTAACGCCTCCTGCTTTTAAAACCTTGTAAAGCGTGCGTGTTAAAATGCTTCCTACAACAAAACAGATTACGGCTTCAATAGCACCCTGAACTCCTACAAATGCGATTACGAACATAAATGGATTTGTGGCACCAAATGCCTGAGCAAAGCCCTGTATATACTCAGTGTTGTAAAAGAATATTACAAGTGAACTCATGAAAAGCAGAGTATTAAGAAGAGGGCATGCAAGACTTGCAATGTAAAATGATGCCTTTGTAAGGTGCTTTGATTGACGGAGTGCTTTGAATATAAGACCTGTAAGCCAGCCTTCAAGTACACGCATTACAACTGTAGTGATAAATGTTCCAAACGGATTGATTGTAAGAAGTACAGAACCGAATGCACTCATGCCGAAAGTCTGGTAGAAGCTTGTGAGACCAAAAGCCGCACCGCATACCGCACCGCCGGCAGGACCTAACATTACGGCACCGACAGTTACCGGAATAGTCAAAAGTGTTACAGAAAGTCCCGGTGTTTTAATATAACCGAGTGGTGTGAGAGCCATAACGATAATAATTGCGACCATTAACGCAAGCTCGACTAAAAATTTTGTGTTTCCCTTAGAATTCATAATATCCTCCTTGTTTTGCGAAGCAAAATCCGAGCACCTCAAGCGAGGAGAGGATTGCCTCCTTGTTTTGCGAAGCAAAATCCGAGCACCTCAAGTGAGGAGAGGATTGCCTCCTTGTTTTGCGAAGCAAAATCCTAATGTGCATCTTTGATGCAATATGCCTCATGATGATGAAAGGATTTTCTTCTTTTTTAATTAAATATAGGGATAAAAATGAACGCTAAAATTAAAGAGACATCAAGGCTTGTTAGCAGCATGAATGTCTGACATCAGAATAAATACTTTTGCTAATACAATCTGTCAGAACAGTTTGTTATGTAACCGCCTTAAAGGTCGGTTCTTTTTAAAAGTATTTAAAATAAAATATAGTGAATAAAGCTGATGCATTTTCTTTAAAGAATAACGCTCATTAATATATTAGCACAAGTTATTAAAAAAAACAATGTAAATGAGAAATAATATGGTTGATTTTTCAAGTAATATACTATATACTATAACTATATAGTATGAGTGTATAAGTAGATATAGAAAAGAAAAGAGGCATTTATGAACCTATTTTTAAAATATATAAAGCCATATGTTTATTATTATATTTTAGGACCGATTTTTATGCTGGTTGAAGTTGCGGGTGAGATTATCCTGCCATGGCTGTTGTCAAAGATTATTAATGTCGGAGCAGCCAATCATGATGTAGGATATATAACAAGAATCGGGCTTGTCATGGTTTTAGTGGCAGTATGTATGGCGGTCGGAGGCGTGCTTGGTGCATGGTTTGCGGCTAATGCAGCCATGAATTTTGGTGCTGACCTGCGTATGGATTTATTTGAAAAGATACAGAAGTTTTCATTTAACAATATAGATAAGTTTTCAACAGGGTCGCTTATTACAAGGCTTACCAATGATATTACGCAGATTCAGAATATGATAATGCAGACACTCCGGGCGTGCCTTCGGTCTCCGGGAATACTTATAGGTGCAATAACTATGGCATTTGTAATAAGTCAATCGCTTGCTATTGTATTTATAATTGTAGTTCCTGTACTTGTTATTTCTATTATTATAATAATGAAGAAAGCATTTCCAAGATTTAAGGCTTTGCAAAACAGCATTGACAGTCTTAATTCGTGCGTTCAGGAGGGACTTGTCAACATTAGGCTTATTAAGTCATTTGTGAGAAAGGATTACGAGGAAAAGCGGTTTGATGAGCATAATAAGGATTTGTTTGATAAAAATATCCACGCCATGAATATTATGATTAAGTATCAGCCTGTCATGACGCTTGCACTCAATGCTACGACCGTTGCTGTTGTATGGTTTGGCGGCAATATGATTATAGGTGGGAAGATGCAGGTGGGTGACCTTACGGCATTTATTAATTATATAGTCCAGATTATGGGAAGTCTTACGATGCTTTCAATTGTATTTTTAAATTGGGCAAGAGCAGTCGCATCATTTAGAAGAGTAAGAGAGGTGCTTGAAGAAGAGATTGACCTGACAGATGATAATGCATTATATAAGGAAAGAAAAGTTGAGGATGGAAATATATCATTTAAAAATGTGTCGTTCAGATATTATAAGAACAGTGAAGAAAATGTCTTGTCGAATATAAGCTTCGATGTAAAAGCAGGACAGACACTGGGGATTATCGGTCCAACAGGAAGCGGCAAGACTACACTTGTGTCCCTTATTTCTCGTCTTTATGATGTTGATGCGGGTGAAGTATGTGTGGATGGAGTTAATGTCAAAGAGTATTCGCTTGATAATTTAAGAAATGGTATAGGCATGGTACTTCAGAAAAATACGCTGTTTTCGGGAGATATTTATGAAAATCTCAGGTGGGGCAATGAAAATGCAGATGAAAAAACGATTGCACAGGCAGCGGCAGACGCACAAGCTGATAAGTTTATAAGAGGCTTTAGAGAAGGATATAATACACAGCTTGGACAAGGTGGTTCTAATGTGTCGGGCGGACAGAAGCAGAGACTTTGTATTGCGAGAGCCTTATTAAAGCATCCTAAGATATTGATTCTTGACGATTCGACAAGTGCGGTTGATACTGCAACTGAAAAATATATAAGAGATGTATTATATGGAAAATATTCAGATATGACAAAGATAATTATTGCACAAAGAATTACATCAGTTATGGAAGCTGATGAGATTCTTGTCATGGATAATGGCTGTGTAAAAGGATTTGGAACACATGAAGAACTTTTAAAGACATGTCCTTTATATAAGGAAATATTTGATATCCAGATAAGTAAGGAGGTGGGATGATATGCCACCAATGGGCGGAGTTACCGGAGCCATGAAAGGAACCGGCGGGTCTATGGGAAAAAAGAAAGAAAGACCCAAGAATACTAAAAATACGATAATCCGTCTTTTTTCTTATATGAAAGAGACAAAACTTCAGCTGGCTGGTGCATTGTGTTGTGTTCTTGCGAGTACAGCCAGTACGCTTGCGGCATCTTATATGTTAAGACCGGTGATTAATAATTATATTATAGGATTTAATGAAAATGGCGGTATAAAGAGTCTGGCGATGGCACTCGTTGTTATGGCATCGGTTTATCTTCTGGGAGTTCTGGCAACATATTTTCAGGCAAAGCTTATGTTAAAAGTGTCACAGAGAGCAATGTTTTCTTTAAGGCGTGATTTATTTGTACATATGCAGAAGCTTCCGGTATCATTTTTTGATATGAACAGCAAGGGCGATCTGATGAGCCGGTATACTAATGACGTTGATGTTGTAGGTGAGATGTTAAACAGCACGGCAGTACAGCTGTTTTCCGGAATAATGACGCTCGTCGGAACATTTGCGATGATGATATATACCAATATATGGCTTTCATTAATAACATTTGTCATGGCACCTGTTATTATTTATTCCGGCAGATTTCTTGTGTCACGAAGCAGGAAGTATTATGCGGCACAGCAGAAGTCGCTCGGTGCCCTAAACGGGTGCATAGAGGAGACAATAAGCGGACAGAGAGTTGTCAAGGTTTTCTGCCATGAAAAACAGGCAGTGGAAGATTTTAAAAAATATAATTATGACTTGAAAGGCAAGCAGATAAAAGCACAGTTTTTTGGTGGAATTATGGGACCTGTTGTAGGAAATCTCGGACAGGTCAATTATTCGCTTACAGCTATGATTGGCGGTATTTTATGTGTGCTTAAAGGCTTTGACATCGGAGGACTTACAATATTTGTAACTTATGCAAGACAGTTTTCAAGACCGATTAATGAGATTACTATGCAGATGAATACAATATTTTCTGCACTTGCCGGTGCAGAGCGAGTGTTTGATATATGTGATATGGAAGTGGAAGATGTAACGGGTGATATTCCTGACAATGTGAAAGGTGAGATTGTCATGGATGATGTTACATTCGGATATAGAAAAGATACTCCTGTACTGAAACATATAAGTCTTGTTGCGAAAAAGGGACAAAAGATTGCTTTTGTAGGTTCAACAGGAGCAGGAAAGACAACAATAACTAATCTGATGACAAGATTTTATGAAATATGGGACGGTGGGATTACGCTTGACGGCAGGGATATAAGAACATTAAATATGGAAGAACTGCGTAAGAATATAGCACTTGTACTTCAGGACACACATCTTTTTACGGGAACAGTCATGGAGAATATAAGATATGGAAGGCTTGATGCATCTGATGAGGAGGTTATAGCAGCAGCAAAGACTGCCAATGCTGATTACTTTATACGTCATTTGTCAGAAGGATATGATACTGTGCTGGAGGGAGATGGCTCTAATCTCAGTCAGGGCCAGAGGCAGCTTCTTAATATTGCCCGTGCGGCATTATCCAAGGCACCGGTGCTTATAATGGATGAGGCGACAAGTTCAGTTGATACAATTACAGAGCGTCAGATTCAGGATGGAATGGACAGACTTATGTCAGACAGAACTACATTTGTAATTGCACATAGATTGTCTACTATAAGAAATGCGGATGCCATTATGGTTCTTGAGAATGGAGAAATTATAGAATGGGGAACACATGAGCAGCTTCTTGCAATGAAAGGAAGATATTACGAATTATATACAGGAAAAGCAGAACTAGATTAAAAATAATATGCACTGTTTAATAAATGATTTTTTGGGGAATAATGCTTTTGAAAAATCATATTAAAACAATTAATTAAGGAGTGCATATATGAAATCCGGAAGCATTATTGAAGAAGTTACTGCAAGAGAAGTATTGGATTCAAGAGGAAATCCGACTGTTGAAGCGTGTGTAAAATTATCGGATGGAAGTGTCGGATATGGGATATCACCGAGCGGTGCATCAACAGGTATATATGAGGCACTGGAATTAAGAGATAATGATAAAAAAAGGTATATGGGAAAGGGTGTTCTTAATGCTGTAAAAAATGTTAATACAGTTATTAACGACACATTAAAGGGCATGGAATCTGGTGATATTTATGCCATTGATGCGGCAATGATTAAAGCTGACGGAACAAAAGATAAGTCAAAACTTGGTGCCAATGCAATACTTGCGGTGTCTATAGCAGCATCACATGCTGCGGCTGCGTCATTAAAGCTTCCTCTTTACAGACTGTTTGGTGGAATTGCAGCTGATACTATGCCTGTACCTATGATGAACATATTAAACGGTGGTGCACATGCGGGTAATACGCTTGATGTGCAGGAATTTATGATAATGCCTGTTGGTGCCGGGAATTTCAGGGAAGGGCTTCGTATGTGTGCTGAAGTATTTCACACTTTGAAGAGTATATTAAAAAAAGACGGATATTCGACAGCAGTTGGAGACGAGGGAGGATTTGCACCTGACCTTGTAAGCGATGAAGAGGCATTGTCTTATATTGTAAATGCAATAGAAAAAGCCGGATATATTCCGGGAAAAGACTTTGCACTTGCAATTGATGCGGCAGCAAGCGAATGGAAGGGAAGTGTGTGTGGAGAATATGAGCTTCCTAAGTCAAAAAATACTTTTACTTCTGAAGAACTTGTTATACACTGGGAGCAGATAGTTGACAGATATCCGGTTATATCTATTGAAGATGCACTAGACGAAGAGGACTGGGAAGGCTGGAAAATGCTTACAAACAGGCTTGCACACAAATGTCAGCTTGTAGGAGATGATTTATTTGTCACCAATACTGAGAGGTTAAAAAAAGGAATAGAGAGCGGATGTGCCAATGCAATTCTTATCAAGCTTAATCAGATTGGAACCGTGTCTGAGACAATTGAAGCTGTAAAGATGGCTCACAAAGCCGGATATAAAGTGATTATATCGCATCGTTCGGGTGAGACAGAAGATACGACTATTGCAGACCTTGCTGTAGGCCTTAATGCAGGCCAGATAAAATGCGGGGCACCAAGCAGAAGTGAGAGAGTCGCAAAGTACAACAGGCTGCTTAGAATAGAGGATGAAATTAATGGAAAATATGGATTACAAATTACTGATAGATACGGCGGCACTGGCAGGAACGGTAATGCTTGAAAATGGTGCTGAAATTTACAGGGTTGAAGAGACAATAAATTATATTCTCAAAGTGTCAGGACTTAAAACAACACAGGCGTTTGTTATTTCGACTGGATTTATGATTTCTCTTGATGACCCTGATATTGACGCACTTACAGTTGTACGTCGTGTAAATAAAAGCACAACTAATCTTAATATGATAGCAAGCGTCAATGATATTTCAAGAAAGTTTTATAAAGGTGAAATTACGCTTGAGGAGGCTTTTTATCAGATAAAACACCTGAAAAGAAATGTATATCCATGGTGGCTTAAAGATATATGTATAATTCTTGGAGTTGCTTTTTTTACAGGTATGTTTGGAGGAAACTGGCAAGACATGTTCTATACAGGAATAGTGGGGCTATGTCTTGTCGGATGGCTGCATATTGGAAAAGTAACTGAATTTAATGATTTGATACAGGATTTGATTTCTTCCGTGATTATTTCAGTTATTGCATCGCTTTTTGTAAGATTTAATCCGCAGCTTCACCTTAATCATGTTATTGTTGGTGCAATAATGGTTCTTGTTCCCGGAGCCGCAATAACCAATGCTATACGTGATACACTTCATGGAGATTATGCGGCTGGAAATGCCAAAATTCTTGAATCATTTGTCCGTGCAGCAATGATTGCACTTGGTGTATATGTCGGATTTCTTATAATGGGAGGTGTTGTGAGATGATTATGCAGTGTATATTTGCCTTTTGTGCAATTATCAGTTTTTCAGTGATAAATGAAGCACCTAAAAAGTGTCTTTTTATAAATGGTGTTCTTGGAATGGCAGGCTGGGCAGTTTACTTATATATAGACAGAATTTCAACAATGCTTACGGCAACTTTTGTATCAGGGCTGGTACTTGCTGTTGCTTCACATATACTTGCAAGAATATTAAAGACACCGGTTACGACGATGCTTATTCCCGCAATTCTTACTATCGTTCCGGGAGCAGGAATGTATCAGACCGTCTATAATCTGTTTCTGTCAGACATGGATGGTGCATTATCAAGTCTCGTATATACGATAGGTGCAGCTGGAGCGATTGCTATTGCAATCTTTCTTGTTGATGCATTTGTAGTTGCAATAAAGAAAATTGTAAAAAAAAGACCGCAAACTGATTGATTATTACAATTAGCTTGTAATTTATTCAAAAAGTATTGCAAAAATATGTCGAAAAGTGTTAAATATAAGTAAAGATTTTAAATTTTCTAACAAAAAAAGTTGAAATCAAATTCGTGAGTATATGTTATTTGAGAGGTACATTATATAGGTGGCGGGGATGACTGAGACGATAAAAAATGATGACTACATATTTAATTATATTTCAAATAAAAGTATAAAGAATATAATGACCGATGAAATAAAGTATTTTTTCAGCGATAAAAGAAAAATATGCATGGTGAAAACAGACAATGAAAAAATTGAGTTTTATGGCAAACTTAGTGATATAGAAGCTGATTTGAGTAAAGTGCCATTTGTGAGGACACATCAGTCTTATCTGGTAAATTGTAAATACATAAAAAATACAAGCTATAATCATGTTGAGTTAATGGACGGAGCTGTTCTTCCTGTAAGTCAGTCAAAGAGGAAGAATATTTATAATATTTTTGGGAAGTACAGAAAGATAACAGAAGATAGTGATTATTAATTTAATTAATTTATGGTGAGGGAAATATATGAAAAGATGCAGGAAGCTTTTTTATTTAATACCGGCATTTGCGGTAATGATATTTGTTGGCTGTTCAAATAAAGGCAGATCGTCTGAAAATGTTGATTATGAATACAGTGATTACGTGTTTGATAATGATGCACCTCAGTATTATATGAGTAATAGCAGTGCGGCGGCACCAAGCGGGTATTATTTTATAGGTGATGCTGCAATATCTACAGGCTCTGAAAGATTTTTGTATTATTTTGATATGGTTAATAAGAGTGTTATGCCTCTTTGTACTAAGCTTAATTGTGAACATAATTCGCAGGATTGTGATGCATATGTGTCTGATAAAAGCAGAGTAACCGGAGGTTTATGGTATTATAATAACCGTCTTTATATGATTGAAAGAACAGATGAGAAAGACCTGCTTGTTTCATATGATAAAACCGGACGTGACAAAAAGACAGAAGCGGTGCTTTCGGTTAATGGAATGTCTGTTGTAAGCAGCAGGCAGAGAGCATGTTTCAGCCACGGAAAGCTGTATTATATTTTAACTTCCGAAAAGACGCAGTATCTGTATTACGTACAGGTTGGCACAAATACACAGCCACAGTTTATAAAAGAATATTCGACTGTATATGGTATAAGAGAGACAATTACATTGTATCCTGTTGGCGAAAAGGTATATGTAAAACTTGTAAGCGGCATTACAGATGTTACAAATGATTATATACTTGAGAGTATAGATATTAATGACAATAATGTGTCAAAAGTTTACGATTACATGTCAGACGGAAG
>ENA-UEPV01002087-UEPV01002087.1-human-gut-metagenome-genome-assembly--contig:-NODE-2087-length-11459-cov-6.642945_pt1 | contig 11459 bp, 12 predicted proteins | sample MGYA00242942_ERZ507925 | MGnify/ENA primary metagenome ERZ507925 (study PRJEB26167, sample SAMN06115453) | human gut metagenome | host: Homo sapiens | place: China:Fujian | collected 2015-08-26... | reverse complement strand
CGAGAATATTGTTGCGGTTGACGGCGAAGCTAAGAGACTTGAGTTCGCTAAGATGATGGGTGCAACAAAGACAGTTAACTTTAAAGAGCATAAGGGAATTGAGGCTCTTACAGGTGCAGTTGAAGCAAGCTTTGACGGACATCTTGCAGACTTTGCTTTCCAGTGTACAGGCTCACCTGTTGCGCACAGCAATATCTATAAGTTCATCCGTAACGGTGGTGGTTTATGTGAGCTTGGTTTCTTCATCAATGGAGGAGATGCTACAATCAATCCTCATTTTGATATCTGCTCAAAGGAAATCACAACAGTCGGTTCATGGGTATATACACTCAGAGATTATGCTACAACATTCGATTTCTTAAAGAGAGCCACAGGCATCGGACTTACAATGGCAGACTTAATTACTGACAAATATCCATTAGAAGAAATTAACGAAGCATTAAAGAAGAACCTGGAAATGACTGGACTTAAAATTGCGGTTGTCAATAAATAGGGTATTCGGAAAGGATAGATCATGGAAAATCTGACAACACGTGACAATCAGGAAGCGGTAGGTTTGTTAGAGGTATTTGGGCTTGTTTGTGCTTTCCTTGCAGCAGATGCAGGATGTAAGGCAGCAAATGTACACCTTCAGGTATTTGACAAGAACAAACCGGCAAATGAAGAGGCAATGCGGGCAGCAGAGGCAGTCGCAGCGGCTCATACAGGTATTGTATCCAAATATATTATTCCAAGACCTACAGCGGACACAGAGAAAATGTTGACGGTCAGCGCACTTGATAAAAACTAAAAAATCATATAACATAATTATAAGAGAGAAATCTTAAGGAGGATTATTATAATGGCACAGGAAGCATTAGGAATGATTGAAACAAGAGGACTTACAGCAGCAATCGAAGCAGCAGATGCAATGACTAAAGCAGCAGAGGTAACATTGGTAGGAACAGAGAAAATCGGATCTGGTCTTGTAACAGTTATGGTACGTGGAGACGTTGGAGCAGTTAAAGCAGCAGTTGAAACAGGTGCAGACGCAGCTGGAAGACTTGGAGAATTAGTAGCAACACACGTAATCCCAAGACCACACAACGACGTTGAGAAAATCCTTCCTACTGTATAATTAACTAATATAATGATAAATATCCGCAGTTTGGGTTAGAACAGACTGCGGATGTAGAGAAGTAAAGGAGCAGTCTCATGGGACAGGCATATGGATTTTTTGAAATCCCAAGTGTAACAGCAGCAGTAGTCGCAATTGATATTATGTGCAAAACAGCTGAAGTAGAGCTGGTTACATGGGAAAAGAAGTTAGGTGGAAGACTTGTAACGGTTATCATCCGCGGAGATGTATCATCGGTAACACAGGCCATTGAAGCAGCTACGGCCAATGGAATCAAAGACCCGGTTGCTCATGTTGTAATCCCAAGTCCCCATGAAGAGATTCTGAAACTGATTGAGAACAGTGCGAATCGAGTTTGTTAAGGAGGGCAGTTACGATGGCAGAGGAAAAGAAGCCGACAGATCAAGAGAAGAAAGAAGCGTCTTCTAAAGCAGCTGGTACGGCTAAGAAGAGTACAACAAAAGCTGCATCCACAAAGAAAACCCCTTGTTGAAAAAACATTATCATGAAATACCATTAGAGATAGTATATGAAGATAATTACCTAGTCGTAGTCAACAAACCAGCAGGAATGCTCTCGGTTCCAGGAAAAGGAGAAATAGACTCTGTCTATCAACATATAAAAATACTTTATCCAGATGCCACAGGTCCTCTGATAGTCCACCGATTGGATATGGCTACTTCCGGTGTGTTATTAATAGCCAAAAACAAAGAAGTACATCAGCACCTGCAAGCACAATTCAAGAATAGAATGATAAAGAAACGATATATTGCCTTATTGGATGGCAAGATTTCTTCTAAAGAAGGAACCATAATACTCCCCCTCCGTATGGATCCTCTTGACAGACCCAGACAAGTAGTAGACCATGAACATGGAAAAACCGCTATCACACAATATCAGGTTTTAAACGAACAAGAAGGAAACACACTTATTGCCTTTTATCCATTGACAGGACGGACACACCAATTAAGAGTACATGCCGCCCATCCGGAAGGATTACATTGTCCTATACGAGGAGATGAACTTTACGGACGAAAAGCAGACAGGCTTTATTTACATGCTGAAAGTTTAGAGTTTGTTCATCCTATAACTAAAAAAATAATTTTTGTAGAAAAGAAAAGTAATTTCTAATAGTTTTTGCTCAGAAAATTTATCTGTGAGGTGCTGAAAGTTTTTTTCAGCACCTCACACACCAAATTAGTATTTTACCATTCCTGAAGTAGACATCCGTTTTATTCTTCCATACACATATATAAATGCGGGAATCAGAAAAATAACTGCAAATATCCATGCCGTAGGGTCACCAAAACAAACAGCTAAATAGCCCAATATTGGTACTGCATAAAGACTGACCATTATACGGGCAATCATTTCGGATACCCCCGACAACATAGCCAAATTGGTAAAGCCCACCCCCTGAATGGAATAACGCAAGATACAAAGTAAGCCCAAAACCGGAAAGAAAGAAACGGAAATATGCAAAAACAATTCCGTATCTTTCAATATCTCCCATTCTGCTGGGTCAACAAATAACAAGGCAAAAGTACGTGCTCCCAACATCAAGACTACAAACATAAAACCACAATAAATAACCATCATTAATACACTCGCCTTGATTCCCAGCCAGATACGCTTCGGTTTTCCCGCACCGTAATTCTGTCCACTATAAGTAGCCATAGCTATACCCAGACTCTCAAGCGGACACATACAAAACATCTTAATACGCATAGCAGCCGTAAAAGCAGCCACACAAGCAGTACCCAATGCATTATTCGCACTTTGCAACATAATACTGCCAATAGCAGTAATAGAGAACTGCAATCCCATCGGCACACCGATATACAGTAAAGTCTTTGCCAACGCTCCTCGAAATTTATGCTCTGTCGGAGTCCCCTTCAGAATCTCAAAATGACGCATCATATACAAATAACACAATACAGCCGAAACCCCTTGTGAGAATACCGTAGCCACAGCTGCTCCCGCCACTCCCCAATCAAGTATCAAAATACAAAAGAGATCAAGCAAAATATTCAATATCGTAGAAAAAAGCAAAAACCAAAACGGAGTTTTGCTATCACCCAATGCACGAATAATACTTGAAAGCAAATTATAGAAAAAGGTACAGGGCACCCCGATAAAAGTAATCAGCAAATAAAGATAAGCATCCTCAAGAATATTCTCCGGAGTCTGCATCATCTGAAGAATATCCGAACAAAACATACTAGTTACAATAGCAATTACTACAGACATCACCGCTGCCAATTGTAAACTAACTGCCACAAAACGCCGCATCATACCATAATCCCTTGCTCCAAACTTCTGTGCAACAGGAATACCGAAACCACCACAACAGCCATTGCAAAAGCCTAATATCAAAAACACCACCGAAGTGCTAGCTCCTACAGAAGCCAAAGCATTAATTCCAAGAAACTTACCCACAATAGCAGCATCCATCAAGGAATAAGTCTGCTGAAGTAAATTACCCAGCAATAAAGGAAAAGCAAAATTCAATATCAAAGGGAACGGACGTCCCGAAGTCATCTCTCTCGAAGTTGCCATAACATGAATGTATTGTAAATTCGAGCACAAATATATACCATCCTTTGTAAAAATACATATTCTAGAACTTCATTTCAACGAATACCCATTAATTAAATGATACATATCAATTTTTCTCGGAGAACTATCATCTTTCCCAAAATCCTGAATAGAAAAGCAACAACACAGCAAACAATTCCAAACGCCCTATCAACATAAGGAACGACAATACCCATTTAGCAGCATCGGGCAACGCCGCCCACGAAAAAGCAGGACCGAATGCCCCTAACCCCGGTCCCACATTGCCTAAGCTAGAAATAACCGTACTCATCGCCTCAGTCAGCCCCACCCCGAAAAACATCAGTAGTGTCCATCCGACCAAAGCACAAAACAAATAAAATACAAAGAATGTATTCACCGAAGCAATAATGGAAGGCGATATAACCTGACGGTTCACACGAACAGGCAATACAGCCCTAGGATGCAGCATCCGTTTGAATTCATTCTTGATATTACGCGCCAGAATCATAAGGCGCATGTTTTTGATTCCCCCACTAGTAGACCCCGTACATCCACCCGACAACATAGCAAAAATAAGAAGCATCCATGTAAAAGATGGCCACAAGTTATAATCATCCGTTGCAAAACCGCATGACGTATGTGCCGTAGCCACTTGGAACAGAGCCCTGCGGAATGCCTTTTCCCAATCATAATGATTCTGAAAAACTAAGGCAAACGTAATAACAAGTGTCAGAATACTCACTGATTTCATAAACCAACGGAATTCATCATCCTGAAATAAACGCTTGCCTTTCCCTTTCAGACACATAAAATAGAGAGAGAAATTAATACCCGAAAGGATCATAAATATCGCTATTACATATTCTATAAACGGAGAGTTCCAATAAGCTACACTAGCTTGTTTGGTAGAATAACCACCTGTAGCCGTTGTAGAGAATGAATGACATACCGCATCAAAAAAACTCATTCCTCCTATCATCAGCAGCACAGTTTCTGCAATTGTAAGAATAGCATATATCATCCACAGCCACTTAGCCATCACATCAATCCGGGGATGTGTTTTGTCGTGCGTCACTCCGATAGCCTCAGCTGAAAAAAGTTGTATAGTTCCTCCCCCGAAAATAGGAAGCACAGCAATAGTAAAAAAGACAATACCCAAGCCACCTATCCATTGTGTCAAGCTACGCCAAAATAACAGACCATGTGAAAGAGATTCTATATCATCCAATATAGTAGCTCCTGTAGTAGTAAAACCCGACATGGTTTCAAAAAAGGCATCCGTCACCGAAGGGATTCCTCCACTAAAATAAAAAGGCAACATTCCAAACAACGTAAACAAAAACCAAGTAAAAGTTACAATACAGTACCCATCTCGTCGTGTCAGCCGATTTTCAGCACCTCTACTACAAATTAGCAAAACTCCACCGACCAATGTATTCAAAAGAATGGTATATAGAAAATATTGATAATCTTGCTCACCGTAACATAAGGAAACAGCCGCACAAAGCAGGAACATAGCAGATTCAATAAAAAGTAATACCCCCAATACACGGAATATCATTTTTTTATTTATCAAGCTATTATTCCGGCTTCCACCTTTATATAATTTATCTGGATTATAAAATTCTCCCATCTTTTTATACCTTTTATATTCGACAAGTATATAGCGAATACTATGCCAAAATGAAAAACAACATTATAAACTATTGATAAACAAACAGATATTATATGAAGTCATAAAAAAGGGAAACACTACCCTTTTCAAAATGAAAGGGAGCGTATTTCAAAACAACAAGGTTGCAGATATGACGATCTCAAGCAAAATTTAAATTACATACATATATGCTAACACTACAACATCGTCCTCATCATAATGAATAATGAATAAATATTTTAAAATTACCAACTATTTTACTATTTTTGCACCAACTCAAACAACCACCGCAACACCAAGCAATCTAAAGAATTGCACACGTGGGGTTATTAGTGGGAGAAAGATTTTAGAGATTGCTAAGATATTGAGTATGTGAAGAATAAAACTAAGGTTCATCTTCCGTACGCACCGCGAATAATAAAGTAAACCTCTGAAATTATTAAATTTCAGAGGTTTACTTTATTATTCTTCCGACAAAAATGGGAAGTCGAAATATCCGGTGCACAAGCAACTTTCGGGTTTCAGCCTTCTCAGATTTACATCGCAAGAATAAGAAACTGAGCAGCAATGAATGGATAGATCGCCCCCTGGATAAGGGTAAGACCTGAAGAAGATATAGGCAGAATCCATAATATCCCATACTTTTTATCACGGAGGTTTTATGATAAGGATTTGGGAATTATACATCAAGCTTCTCCACATTACACATAGAACATCAAGGGAAAAAGTACCCACATCCGGAGAGTAAAAGCCACACTTCCGACACTGCATGCAACGGGATTGCCCCCTTAAATGCAGTATTTGTACGAAGAAAGTGAAGAATAAGCCCTAAATCGGTGTTAATAGATATTAGGGTAAAAAAGCATCGTTAAGTTCTTACTATCAGAAATTAAATCTGTAAATGAAAAGAAAAAGTAGTGCTGTCAATTACATCTTTATTTAAAATTGGATGCGGGCTACAACTGCATGTGTAAAATAGGATATTCTTTACCTTCTCCGTCCAAATCGGACCTTTTGTATACGTTAAAGCCTATATATTTATAAAAACCGACAGCTTGAATATTCTGCTCGTTCACATCGACTTTCGTTACCTGCAAATGATTTATGGCATAAGTAACCAGTTTTTTCCCAATTCCTATGCTTCGATAATTATTGTCAATAAACAACATTTCAAGATTTCCTTCTGCAATTCCCATAAATCCGATTAAGATTCCCTCCTGTTCAAATCCGAATAGAGTGACATACTGAAAATATACCGGAAGCTGTTCCTTATAGTATAGAAAATCTTCCTCTTTAAGAAAATCATGTGTACTCAATACTGCACTTTCCCAAATTTCTATCAAACGTGGATAATCCGTAACTTTAATTTTTCTAATCATAATTGTAATTGCTATTTAAAGCCGCAAAGTTCGGAACTTATACATTCAATGCACTGAACCCAGGTTAAAAAATACGTTTACGGATTCTGCTTAGTGCTTGCGGCGTGATACCCAAATAAGAAGCTATATCTTTGAGTGGTATATAGTTTAATGTAATGCCATATTCTTCAATCATCTGTAGATAATACTGTTCAGGAGAATATTTAATCAAGTCGATATTTCTTTTCAAGAGTTTATTCAGTAGTATAGCATTCAAATCTTCAAATACAGTTTTCACCTTAGGAATAGCAGTATACAGTTCATCTACTCGCTTCTTGTCTATTCGGTAAATAACGCTATCTACAATTGTCTGCACATTAAATGCAGATTTTGTTTGTAAGGTAAAAGATATGTTCGACATTGAAAACGTACCTTCTTTACAAAACCAAAAAATCTGCTCTTCCCCTTTATGATTCAAAAGCCAACAACGTAACATCCCATCATAAACGAAATAACTATATCTTTCTATTTCTCCTTCCTTAATCAAAAATGTATCTTTACTAATCAATATCCGCTCAAAATATCGGTCAAATAACTTAGATTCCTCCAAATTAAAAGTATTGATGCTAAAATTAAATTCTTTAAGCAGTTTTTCTAAAAGCATAATATTCACTGACTATAGTTTTTATAAGTTTTGACAGCCGATTTTTATTCCACAATACCAAAATGAACCAGAGCGTTCCGGATACCATGCTCATCCACCGTCTCCGTTATATAATCGGCAACGCTTTTCACAGCCTCGGAAGCTCCTCCCATAGCTATTCCCATCCCGGCTGCACGAATCATGGAAATATCATTCCCGCCATCACCAAAAGCGATGGTTCCTGAAACATCAAATCCATAATAGGAAGCAAACTCATTGATACCCATAGCCTTGTTTACTCCCGTCACATTGACATCCGCAAAGAAAGGGTTCCATCTGGAAACAGAAAGTCCGGGAAGTTGTGCCATAACTTCTTTTTCCATTTCTTCATCACAATATATGCATAACTGACAACATTCGCCTCCCATAAATTCCTTTTCAATGTCTGCCACCGGCGGTGTAGGGTGATTGACCAGCCTAGCCAATTCGATGACGGTCGGATTGAGTTCGTTGACAAAAATACCTTTATTTGTTTCGATAGCCAGAGCAAACCCATAATGTTGAGCCAATACCAGTACCATCTGAAAATCCTTTTCGGGAATCTGTTTACGAGATATAGGAGTGCCATCTCTCAGTACACAATCGGACCCATTCAAAGCTATCACTGCATCGTATGGAATCTCTTCAAGTTCGTGAAGATCGGTAAACGCCCTCCCAGTTGCTATTATGATTTTTATATCGGATTCATGAACTTGCTGCAACGCTTCGATAGCCGACTGCGGAACGCGGTGAGTGTCGAAACTCACCAATGTTCCGTCTACATCTAAAAATATAGCTTTGGTCTCCATTATAAAATATTTTGGTCTAATAAATTCATTCTATCTGCATCATCTCAATTTTGTGAATATCTATATTCATTCGGTGCAACTCCCGTTGCTTTCTTAAACACCAGACTGAAATATTGCACACTCGGATAGCCCAGCCGACGCGCTACGGCAGCAGGTGTATTACCGCCTTCCGATAACATTTTCTTGGCCGTGTACAAGCATTTGAACTGGAAGTATTCAGCCAATGTCTTACCCGTCTCAAACCTCAGCAAATCATCAAAGTAAGCCGTCGAAAGATTCAGTTTTTCGGCACAGCATCCGGAAGTGGGCAGCTTCCCCTCCTGCAACTTTCCGGAAGTGATATACTCGTCCAATATCCCTTCCATTTTCCCCAGAATCATCTTGTTCTTATTCTCACGGGTGATGAATTGCCGCTCATAGTAACGTGAGCAATAATCCAGCAGCAATTCGATGTGACGGGACAAGATGGTATTGCTATGCGTATCAATGGAATGATGAAGTTCATCATCAATATTCTCAAGGCAACACGTCACTTTGGCCGTTTCGCGCTGTGACAGATGCAACGCCTCCTCCTTGCGGTAGAAAAAGAAAGTATAGTTGTCGATATGATTCTTTAACGTAGTACAAAGCAATAAATCGGGATGAAATGCCAGCAGCCAACCTTTGTCCGGAAGCGTATTGTTCTTGTTCATCCGGAATATCTCGCCGGGAGTAAGAAATACCATCGTAGCATTGGAATAATCATAATATTTCCGTCCGCAGCAGTCACAATCCCCTTCACAGTCCTCAATCAGTAGGATGGCATAGAATTCAAACTTCACAGCATCCTGATACACACTAGGATTTTCCAGATTAATAATGCTTACCTGAGGATGCAACGTTTTACATCCCAGGCACCGGTTACATTCACATACGGTCTTTATGTCCAATGTATTGTCTTTCATCACCTATAAAGTCATTCTCATTATTGTAACTTCAGATATATAAAATCTTAAGGATATGTTTTCCACACCTTCACAATATACCAATTACAAAATTAGAGGAAAATCCAGACATCTTCACTACCCTTATTACGGATTATATAACCTTAGTTACTGTTTTTATATCTGGCTACGTGACTTCATCTCCAGATACTTGTTTATCACGTCCACAGAAAGATTTTCCGGTGTAGTCAGCACAGAACTGATGCCGTGCTGCTTCAAGGTGGAGACTATCAGCCGTTTCTCGAATACAAATTTCTCGGCAATGACATGGCGGTAATACCCTTCCGTATCCCTCGCAGGAGTGGCGACGTACTCTTTCAGAGCGGCATCTTCGAAGAAGATGACCAGCAACCGGTGCTGGCGGTTCAACTGCTGCAAATAAGCCAACTGGCGATTCAAGCTGCCGATGCCGGAAAAATTGGTATACAGCACCAAAAGACTGCGTTTGTTGACGCGCTTGTTCAAATGTACGCACAATGAGGAAAAGTCGGTCTCCCCAAAAGTAGTCTGCTGGCTGTAAAGGTTCTCCAATAACGCCTGCATTTGTCCGGGCTGTCGGGAGGCGGGGATAAATGTATCAAAGTGCTCATTAAACGTTACCAGTCCGGCTTTATCCTCCTTCCGCATGACAACGTACGAAAGAACCAGGGAGGCATTAATAGCATAGTCCAGCAAGGTCATCCCGCGAAATGCCTGCTGCATAATCCGCCCCTTGTCTATCACGTTATAGATTTGCTGGGAACGCTCGTCTTGATAGACATTTACCATAAGTTCGTGCCTCCGGGCGCTTGCTTTCCAGTTTATCGTGCGGTAATCGTCGCCTTTCACATACTCCTTTATCTGTTCGAACTCCGTATGATGCCCCACCCTGCGGATACGTTTGATGCCCAATTCCGTCAAGTTGTCGCTGATAGCAAGCAACTCATACCGATGGAGCATCAGATAGGACGGATATACCTTGACATCCAGCGGAGCATCGCAAGTATATCTGCGGGAAAGCAATCCCATTCTGCCTGCCACAAACACCCGAATCCGTCCGAAAGAGTAAATCCCCCGCCGCGTGGGACGCAGATGATACGTAATCGTCCTGCCCTCATTCGCCTGGAGCCTCATCCGGAAATCAATATTCCGCAACTGGAATGCAAAAGGAATCTCATCCACCACTTCCACAGCCACCGGATGCGGATAACTGCTCTCCACACGTATGTTCACGGTGTTCTCATCTCCGTTGGAGAAGCGGGTAGCACACTGGCGGAATGCCCGGATGCCGCGAATGCGATAGAGCATCACCCCATCCACCAGCGCCGACACCGCCAAAACAAAAAGCGCCCACTGCCCGATTGCAAAGAATGGAGCAAAGACGTACCCGATACCCATCAGCAGGACTATCAGAACAAGAGCAATATAGAATCGGCGGCCTAATCTCATTTCGGCACTTCCACCTTATCAATCAGACGTTGCGTCACCTTTACCGGCGAATAGCCTTCCATCTCGGCTTCCGCTGTCAATATCAAGCGATGCTGAAGCACATACGGAGCAACGAACTTAATATCCTCCGGTGTCACAAAGTCACGTCCCTGCAACAGTGCATATGCCTTGGAGGCCTGCATCATTGCCACGGACGCACGCGGAGAAGCTCCTAAATATACAGCCTTGCTGGTACGCGTCTGCTGTACAATCAACGCGATGTACTGAAGCAGCGTGCGGTCTACAAACACGTGTTCCATCAGCCTGCGCAACGAAAGCAGTTCTTCTTTTGTGAGCACGGGCGTCAGGCTCTCCAACTTCACCAACGAAGCATTGGCGTGGTGGCGCTCCAGGATGTCCACCTCCTCCTCCAATGAGGGATATCCCATGGTTATTTTCATCAGGAAGCGGTCCAGTTGCGCTTCAGGCAACTTATAAGTCCCCTCCTGCTCCACCGGATTCTGGGTTGCCAGAATCGTATAGAGTTCTCCCATCTGATGCGTGGTACCGTCAATGCTGACCTGCCGTTCTTCCATAACCTCGAACAAGGCTGCCTGCGTCTTGGCGGGAGCGCGGTTTATCTCGTCCACCAGCACGAGGTCGGCAAACACCGGTCCTTGATGAAAGTCAAAGTCATTGGTTTTCATGTTGAAGACCGTAGTACCCAACACATCACTCGGCATCAAGTCCGGAGTAAACTGAATGCGGCTGAAGTCCGCCTTAATCAAGCGTGCCACCAGACGGGCAAGCAGTGTCTTTGCCACCCCCGGCACTCCCTCCAGCAACACATGGCCGTTTGCCAGGACAGCCGTCAGTACCAGGTCCACTAT
>ENA-UEPV01002068-UEPV01002068.1-human-gut-metagenome-genome-assembly--contig:-NODE-2068-length-11521-cov-2.665589_pt1 | contig 11521 bp, 6 predicted proteins | sample MGYA00242942_ERZ507925 | MGnify/ENA primary metagenome ERZ507925 (study PRJEB26167, sample SAMN06115453) | human gut metagenome | host: Homo sapiens | place: China:Fujian | collected 2015-08-26... | reverse complement strand
GTTACCACCGAAGCCGAGGTCGACGTGCGTACGGGGATGGGGCCGGTCAGGCTTTATGCCCCCGAGGATAACCTGAAACTGGAGAGCGTCGTGGTGACGGCCAAGGAGGCGCCCAACGCCATGGCTACGTCGCGTACGATCGGCGGCAATGCCATCGACCACCTGCAAATGGTCAATGCGTCGGACATCTCGGCACTGCTGCCGGGTGGCAAAACGGTTAATCCCGACCTGATGAAGGACAATGTCTTTTCGCTGCGCAGCGGCGGGAGCACGGCCGGCAATGCGGCGTTCGGTACGGCCGTCGAGGTCGACGGCGTACGCCTTTCCACCAATGCTTCGCTGGGCGACCCGACGGGTGCCAGCACACGTAACCTGTCGGCGACCAACATCGAGTCGGTCGAGGTGGTGACCGGCGTACCTTCGGCCGAATACGGCGACATCTCGTCGGGCGTGGTGAAAATCTCGACCCGCAAGGGCAAGACGCCCTATACGGTGACGCTCTCCACCAATCCGCGCACCAAACAGATCGCCGCCTCGAAGGGCTTCGACCTGGGGCGGAACCACGGGGTGCTGAACAGCAACGTCGAGTATACGCGGGCCACGAAGAACCCCACGTCGCCCTACACCTCCTATTCCCGCACGGGGCTGGCGCTCAACTACCAGAATACCTTCGCCAAGGTTCTGCGTTTCAATTTCGGCGTAACGGCCAATATCGGCGGTATGAATACCGAGGACGACCCCGATGCCCAGAAAGGCGAGTGGGAGAAGGTGCGTGACAATGTGCTGCGTGCCAACACCTCGCTCAAATGGCTGCTGAACAGGTCGTGGATCACGAGCCTGGACTTCGACGCGTCGCTCAACTATACCGACAACCTTGCACGCAAGCGCACCTATAACCTCAATTCGACCTCCCTTCCGGCCGTCCATGCCGAACAGGAAGGGTATTACATCGCCGAGATGCTCCCTCCGGTCTATTATTCGACCAAATACGTCGATTCCAAGCAGCTCGACTATGCGGCCAACCTCAAGGCCACGTGGGTGCGCAGCTGGGGCGACGTGCACAGCAATGCCAAGGTCGGCGCTTCGTGGCGGGCCAACGGTAATGTCGGGGACGGGGAGTACTATGCGACTCCCTCCCTCGCGCCTAACGGTTACCGCCCCCGTCCGTATACGGACATCCCCTATATGCATAACCTCGCGGCCTACGCGGAGGAGCCGCTAACTGTGCCGCTGGGGGCGACCACGCTGCAACTGATGGCGGGCCTGCGTGCCGAAAAGACCTTTATCAAGAATACGCAATACGAGAATACGTCGAGCCTCTCGCCACGCTTCAATCTGAAATTCCGCATCAACGACCATCTGACTGTCCGCGGAGGCTGGGGCATCACCGAGAAGCCGCCGTCGTTCAACGTGCTTTATCCGCTGCCCGAATACCGCGATACGCCCGTGTTCGCAACCACCTATGGCTCGGGGCAGAGCGCCTATGTTTATCACACGCAGCCTTACCAGATACTCTACAACGACAACCTGAAGTGGCAGCGCAACCGCAATTCAGAGGTCGGCGTCGACCTGCGTATCGGGGGCACCTCGGTCTCGCTGGTCGGCTATTTCAATCGCACGAAATATCCCTACAAGCTGAGCGCCTCCTTCGAGCCGTTCTCCTATAACATGATGGGCGTGCCGTCCACGCTGCCCGACGGGACGGCCTACACGATGCCGGCGAACCCGGCATTCCGCGTCGACAGCCAGACAGGCGAAATCTTCGTCCGCGACAAGGACAACCCTTCGGCCGGCTGGATCGCCATGCAGACCACTTCCACCAAGCGGACGTTCGTCAAGAATACCTACCAGAACAACGGTTCGCCCGTGGATCGCATGGGGCTGGAGTTCGTCGTGGAGTTCCCGCAGATCAACCCCATCCGCACGCAGCTGCGGCTCGATGGGGCTTACGGCTATACCAAATACGTCAACGAGGGTGAGGCATGTTACTATCCCTCGACCTCGACCGGCGGCGAGTTCTACCCCTATGTGGGGGTTTATCTCGATAACGGGGGCAGCTCCAACGTCACCTACAACGGCCGGAAGCTGCATGCGCTGGATATGAATCTCACGGCCACGACGCACGTGCCCTCGATCCGCATGGTCATCTCGCTGCGGCTCGAAGCCTCGCTCGTGAAGCGCTCGCAGAACCTTTCGGAGTACAAGGGACGCGAGTATGCCTTCAACGTCGACGAAGACCGTAACCCCACCGGCGGGAGCATCTACGACGGCGACAGCTATACGGCGATCTGGCCTGTGGCCTACATCGACCTCGATGGCAATCGTCATCCCTTTACCGATGCCGAGAAGAACGACCCGGCCTTCTCCTCCCTGCTGTTGCGTTCGGGCAATGCCTACTCTTTCAACGGCGACGGTTACGACCCCTATTTTTCGGCCAACCTGAGCATCACGAAGGAGATCGGCGACCATGTCTCCGTCTCGTTCTACGCCAATAACTTCACCAATTCGCGGCCTTTCGTCGCTTCGTATGCCACGGGTGTCAAGGCGGTCTTCACACCCGATTTCTATTACGGACTTACGGTACGCCTTAAATTCTGAAAACGATGAGAAAGATATTTTGCATATTGTCCTGTCTGCTGGTGGCCGGTTGCACGTCGTTCGACAGGAACCCTTACGACGGTGCGCTGCGCGAACTCCGTGTGACGGCCGTGTATCCCGAGGGATACGCCGGCTATCTGCGCGAAGGCGTCGCGGTGAAACTCTCCGACCGCAATACGGGCAATGTCTATACCGCCCTGACCGATGCGCAGGGCCACGCCGGGTTCCGCGTCGCTGCCGGGCATTACCGGCTCTCGGTGCTCGACCTGCCCGACGATTCGGCGGTTTTCAACGGTACGATCGAGCAGGTCGACCTTGTCGGCGGGGACAAGGATGTCGATGTGGCGCTGAAATTTTCCAAGCCGGGTACGATCCTCATCAAGGAGATCTACTCGGGCGGCTGCATGCAGGATCCGCCGGCGACGGGGACTTATGCCGACGACAAATATATCGTCCTGCACAACAACAGTTTCGAAACCTATTACCTCGACGGCCTGTGCCTGGCGATGGTCGCCCCGTACAACTCGAACGCCAACGATCCGTGGACGAGCACCGACCCTTCGGGCAATATCGTTTTCCGCGATTACGCCGCCATCCCCGATTGTATCTGGATGTTCCCGGGATCGGGGACGGATTTTCCGCTGGAACCCGGCGAGGATGCCGTGGTGGCCTACTACGGCGTCGATCATACGCAGACCTATTCCCAGTCGGTGAACCTCAACCGCAAGGGTTATTTCGTGCTCTACGATATGGTGCACTATCCCGGCAACAAGTTGCACCCCACGCCTGTTCCGGGCGACCAGATCGACCAGGCGCATTACATGAAGGTGCTGAAAAAGACCGGGACGAATTCGGCCGTTGTCTATGTGATTTCGCAGAATTCGCCCGCCATGATCCTCTTCCGGGCGCCTGAGGGGTTCGATCTGGATGCCTACTTGGCCGACGACCTTCAGTCGACGGTTCAGAACGGCAGCATCACCTATTCGAAGATACCGTGGGACAACGACTGGATCGTGGACGGCGTCGAGGTATGCAACATGACCGAGGCGACCAAGAACAAACGCCTGCACACCGATGTGGATGCCGGGTATATCGGTTTCTCGGCCAAGGCGCAGGGGCATACCCTGCACCGGAAGCTGGATGAAGAGGCCACGGCTGCTGCCGGCTTCGAAAGGTACGTGGATACCAATAACTCGTCGAACGATTTTTATGAGCGTGAGACACAATCTTTGCGTGATTAGCCTATGAGACGGATTTTAACGATACTGATGCTGGTTGCCGTCTCTGCTGCCGCGGCACAGGAGCGTTTCGACCATATCTTCCGCCGCAATCCCTGGAACGGCGGCCTGAACGCTGCGGGTATCCGGCAGGACTCCCTAAGCCGTTCTTATGCCGAGATCTATTTCACCAAGGAGAACGGCGGGCTTGCGGGCCACTCCGCGTCGGACGACAGTTGGAATGCCGGGGCGAAAACCGAGTCGGTGCGCCACCTGAAGAAGGTCTCGTTCTCGGGCGGTTTCGGCTACGACTATTTCGACGGCCGCAACATGTGTGGCTCGATGTTCACCGAGCCGGGGTATTATCCGGTAGACATCCTCGAATTTACGCCGGGGCGCAAGGTGCGCGAGGATTACACGTTCACGGGCGGCGTATCGGCCGTGCTGGGCAACCGGTGGACGGGTGGCCTGCGCGTGGAGTTCGAAGCCCGCAACTATGCCAAGCGCAAAGACCTGCGCCACAAGAATACACGGCTGGATTTCGAATTTTCGCCCGGCGTGATGTACCATGCGGGACGCTTTGCCGTTGGGGGGGGCTATATCGTGGGTACGAACAGCGAGAAGGTCGACGCGGAAGGCGTGGGCCCCGGTGCCGACCTGTACGAGGCATTCTTCGACAGGGGACTGCTCTACGGGTCGCTGGAGAAGTGGGGGAGCACCGACATACACCTCTCGACCAACGGCGTTTCGGGATTCCCCGTCCGGGAGAATACGCAGGGGGCGGGTGTCCAGTTGCAATACGGGCCGTTCTATGCCGACGTCGCCTACCGCAACAGGCAGGGCGAGACGGGCGAGAGCCGGATTATCTGGCACCTGTTCGAAACGCACCAGGTGACGGCCAATGCCGCCCTGTCGCTGGGGACGGCACTGCGCAGGCATTTCGTGCGCGTGAACCTAGACTGGCAGACGCTCGGCACCGACGAGAACATCATCACCACCGAGACCATCAACGGCGTGCCGCCCCTCACGAACCACCGCTCCGCGCCCGCTTACTCGCAGCTCGGCCTCGAACTGCTCGACGCCCATCTTCGGGCGCAAGGGACTCGATCTGGGGGGCGAGTACGAATTTGCGAACCGCCATACGGACCTGCGCGCCGGCGTGGCCTATTCGCAGCTCAACCGCGAATCGACGCTGATGTACCCCTATGTCAAGGGGCAGAAGCTCCACTTTACGAAGATATATGCCTCGCTGATTCGCACGTTCGGCCTCTGGGAGCTGACCCTTGCGGCGGATTATCGCCTGGGCGGTTTCACGGAGCGCGAAAAGCGGTTCGAGACCCCCGGCGTGCAGCCGGGCGAGTATCCCGGACAGCTGACCGCTTATTACGATTACGAAAACGAATACCTCACGGCCAAACGGCTGGGGACGGCGCTCGGGCTGCGGCGCAATATCAAACGGTTCTATATCGACGTATTCGCGCGTTACGAACACGGCTTCGGTCTGGAATACGTCGCGCAGCCCAACCGGGTGCGGGCGACGGTGAGTGTGGGATATAATTTTTAACTTAAACGGATAGAGCTATGAAAAAGATTTTGATGATTGCGCCAAGCAGGTGCGCATCACCCCGACGATCGCCAATCCTGCGCTGACGCCGGCAAGCATGTCGTCCGGCACGCGGGCGACGGACACCGATTTCGAGCTGAACGACAAGGTCGGCCTCACGATCACGATGACGGCGGACGGTTCGGCGTTCGTGGCGAACAAGGAGATGTCGTTCGACGGTACGGATTTCAAGACCGAGGGTTTCCTCTGGTACGAAGATGTCAACGCCACCTCGACGCTCTTCGCCTATTATCCCTACCAGGCCGGTGCCGCGGCGCCTGCGGAGTTTTCGGTAAAGGCGGATCAGAGCGGTGCGAACTACACGGCTTCCGACCTGATCGTGGCCGTGAAGACGGGGGTCAAGCCCACGCTGTCGTCCACGCAGATGACCTTCAAGCACAAAATGTCGCGGATCGTCATCAGCGTGACGAACGAATCGGGTTTCGACATCCGGGACATCGTCATCAAGGGTGCTGTCGGCACCGGGGTGCTCGATCCGGCCACGGGTGATTTTACGGCCAAGGCGGGTGCCGAGGCATCCGACGTGACCGCCAATACGGCCACTGCCGAGAAAGTTTACTACGCGCTGCTGGTGCCGCAGAACGGTGTGCAGCTCAAGGTTACGGTCACCACGGCCGATGGTAAGATGCGTACGCAGACGCTCGGCACGACCGACCTCAAGTCGGGTGAGAACCGCCGCATGGACTGCAACGTGCAGCCGGCTGACATTCAGGTGAAATTCAGCGGCCCGATCGCGGGCTGGGTCGACGGAGATGACCTGCTGCCGGACGGCGACGGCGAAGTGGAGACCCCGACCGTCGAGTGGGGCGGCGTGAAGTACAAGATCGTCACGCTCAAGGACGGCCGCACGTGGATGGCCGAGAACCTGCGCTATGTTCCCGAAGGCAAAACCATATCGAGCGATCCGAAGGACGGCAACGGGGTGTGGTACCCCTGCAACCTCTCGAAAGCCGCCGACCCGTCGTTGACTGAGACCGCGGGCCTGCTGTACAGCTATCCCGTGATGCTGGGAATGACCGGCGAGATGACGGGCACCAATTTCGACCAATACGAGGGTGCGCAGGGCATCTGCCCCGACGGGTGGCATATCCCGACGAGGGACGAGTGGCTCAAGCTGGCGGGTGTCGGCAGCGGCAGCCTGTCCGACCCGACGTCGCCCTATTTCGACAAGACGCAGAGCGGCGGTTCGATTGCCGCGCTCAACAAGGACGGTTTCAATATTGCGGGCTGCGGCTATATCAATGCGGCGAGCGCCACGGCGACCCCGGCCTATATGGCCACGGTCTCGGCTGCCGACGCTTCGGCGTTCGGCATGGGATATTTCCCCAGCTCGACGGGTTACAAGGTTACATACAATACGGCCGACGATCCGGAAAGCGGCATCAAGAACATCCAGTATTATGCCGGTATGATAACTTACAACAAGAGTTACAATCGCATGACAATCGCTTACCAGGGTGGTTATGGCGCTGCCCCGGTTCGCTGTATCAAGAACAAGGAGTGATCCTCACCCCCGCACACAAACACACACAACACAAACAACAATAAATGAAACGTAAACCTAATTATTTGAAGCACCTGCTGCAATGGGGCGTACTGGCTGCCATTGTCGGCACGGTGCTTTGGGCCAAATTCAGCGACAAACCCGTCGATGTCGAGGCATATTGTCCTTTCGGCGGGTTGCAGGCCTTCGGTACCTATCTGGTGAACAATTCGCTGGCCTGTTCGATGTCGATGCTCCAGATCATGATGGGCCTCGTGCTCGCCGTGGGAGTGATTCTCTTCAGCAAACTTTTCTGCGGATACCTCTGTCCGCTGGGCACCGTCGGCGAGTGGATGGGGCGTGCCGGGAAAAAACTGCACCTGCAGGTCGATGTCCCTTCGGGGAGCGTCGTCGACAAGCTGCTGCGCGTGGTGAAGTACGTGCTGCTCTTCACGATCCTCTATTTCACGCTCTCGTCGAGCGAGCTGTTCTGCAAGAAACTCGACCCGTTCTATGCCGTGGCTACGGGTTTCAAGGGCGAAATCGTGCTTTGGATGTCGCTCACGAGCCTTACGCTGCTGCTCTTGGGCGGCTTCGTGGTAAAGATGTTCTGGTGCAAATACATCTGTCCGCTGGGAGCTGTCAGCAACATTTTCAAATTCACGCTGCTGTTCGTGATCGCCGCCCTCGGCGGCTGGGCGCTCGGTGCGCTGGGCGTTGCGAACGCGTGGGTCTGGACGATCGGCGGCGCATGTCTTGCCGCCTATATCGTCGAGATCGCCAAGATGCGCAGCTGCACCTTCCCCCTGATGTACATCAGGCGGGATTTGAACACCTGCAATAATTGCGGACTGTGCGAAAAGAAATGTCCTTACCAGCTTCCGATCCATGACTATGTGAAGGTGAAGCATGTCGACTGTACGTTGTGCGGCAACTGCATCGGTGCGTGTGCCAAGGATGCCTTGCAGGTCAACGGCCGTCGTTCGCTGCGCTGGGTGCCCGGGTTGCTGGCCGTGGTGCTCTTCTTCCTGGCCATATGGCTGGGTTCCACCATGGAACTGCCGACGATCGACGAAAAATGGGGCGACTACGAGAAGGTCGAGAACCTGCAGACGTTCGAGATGGAGGGCTTGCAGACGATCAAGTGCTTCGGTTCGTCGAAGGCTTTTTCGGCCAAGATGCAGGCCGTGCAGGGCGTATACGGCGTCAAGACCTTCGTACGCCGCCATGGCGTCGAGGTGCTTTACGACCCGGCTGCCACCGATACGCTGAAGATACAGGCTGCGATCTTTGCCCCGACGCTGCGCAAATATGCCATGCCAGGCGAGCAGGTGCCGGTGCTCGACGTGGTGAAGCTCGGCGTCGAAGGGCTTCACGACCGGATGGACATGATCTATTTCGGCATGGTGCTCCAGAAGATCGAGGGAGTCTACGGCTTCACGTCGGAATTCGCCTGTCCGGTGGATGTGACGGTCTACGTCGATCCGGCCGCCGGTATTACCGAAAAGATGTTCGGGGAGGCGATCGACGCCAAGGAGCTGATCATCCCGGCCAAGGAGGGCGAGAAGGTGATCCCGATGCATACGGTGCTCAAAACCTATGCGGTCGCCGGACAGGTTTCGCGCGAAGAGTTTGCGCAGGTCATGTTCCGCGATGTGGAGAAACTCGCGGGCAGGTTCGTTGCCAACCTGGAGAAATGGGGTGACGACGAGCAGTTCCCCAAGGCGGTCTACGAGATGGTATTCCCCGGCATCGAGAAGATGCCGATCCGCAATGCGTTCCCCTATTTCAAGAGCTTCCTTTCGTGTACGGACGGCATCGTGTCCGTGGATTTCGTCCTGCGGGATATGAAACCCGTGATGCGTATCCACTATGTGAAGTCGATGTGGGACGACGCGAAGCTGTGGAAAGAGGTTTTCCAGACCGAAAAATGGACGCTGCGCATGGCTGACGGCACCTTCAAGGAGGCCGACCCGCGGCTGAAATTCACAACCGAGGGCAAGACCGTCGAAGAATAACCGTAAACTTATCGGGAGGGTGTCGGCGACGGTGCCCTCCCTTTTATAAGGATGAAAGATATGAGAAGATGGATAGCCTGTCTGGCCGTTGTGCTGCTCTGTATGCAGCCTGCGATGGCCGACGAGGGCATGTGGCTGATGCACCGGCTGGCGGAGATTTATCCGCAGATGAAGGCCCGGGGACTGAAAATCAAGGATAAGGAGATTTACAACGAGAAATCGGCGGCGCTGGCCGATGCCGTGGTGGCTGTCGACGGCGGCATGGGAACGGGCAGCATGATCTCCGACCAGGGGCTGATGATTACCAACCACCATGTGGCTTACAGCGACATCTGCGCCCTGTCGACGCCCGAGTGCAACCTGCTCGAAACGGGATTCTGGGCACGCACGCGCGATGAGGAGATTCCCGTCCCCGGCAAGACCGTGTGGTTCGTGCGCAAGGTGGTCGACGTGACCGACGAGGCCAATGCGCTCAAGGAGGAGATGAAAGCCGCCGGGAAATGGGGCATGATGGCCCCGCGCCGCCTCTATGCCGAACTGGAAGGGCGCTACGGCCGGGAAACGGAGTGCGAGGTGTCGTGCTACTCGATGTGGGGCGGCAAAATGTACCTGATGTTCTACTACGACATCTACAAGGATGTGCGGCTGGTGGGTACGCCGCCTGCGTCGATCGGTGCCTTCGGCGGCGATTACGACAACTGGGGCTGGCCCCAGCACAAGGGCGATTTCGCGCTTTACCGCGTTTATGCCGACCGGGAGGGGCGCCCTGCGGCCTATTCCGCCGACAATGTGCCGCTCAAACCCCGCCGCGTGTTGCAGGTCGCCACGGGCGGCGTGCATGACGGCGACTTCGCAATGGTGATCGGATTCCCGGGGCGTACGAACCGCTATGCGTCGTCGTTCGCGGTGGCTGAGAAACAGTGTGTCCGCAACCCGATCGTCGTGGCCAACCGCCATGACCGGATGGATATTCTCAAACGCCATATGGAACGCGATCCGCGGGTGCGCATGGAGTATTCGGATGCCTATTTCGGCCTGAGCAACTACGCCGACTACGCCAAGTGGGAGAACAAATGCCTGCGCCGCTTCGATGTCGTGGCGATCCGTGAGGCCGAGGAGGAACACCTGCAGCGCTGGATCGAGGCCGATTCGGCCCGCAAGGCCGAGGACGGGACGTTGCTCGAAGAGCTCGCGCGCGGTTATAAGGCGCGGCAGGGCGCCGAGCGCAACCTCAATTATTTCCGCGAGGCATGGCTCGGCCCCAGCGAGGCGCTGCTCGTGGCCAACCGCGTGTCGTCGTACCTGGGCAAGCTCGAACGGCTGAAGCAGGACTCGCTGATCGTGGATTCGAAGGATGCCCGGAGCGTCGTGGCCGGGAGCGGCCGCCTGAGCCGTAACTACGATGCCGCGACCGACCGCGACCTGTTGGCGCGGATGGTAGTGAACTTCACGGCCAACGTGCCGCGCGAGATGTGGGGTGCGCAGTTGCAGGCGATGTACGACAAGGCGGGAGGCAATGCCGACCGCATGGCGCGTGCGGCGTTCGATGCCTCGTTTTGCAGCGATCCTGCGCGTTACGACGCCTATTTCTCGAAGAACCGGTCGGTTGCCGAAATACGCCGCGACCCCATGGTTGCGCTTACCGAATCGGTCACAGTACAACGTTTTACGGGCGGTGTGGACAAGGCCGAGAAGCGCGGCCGTGCGCGTGTCGGGCGAAGCGAGAGCCGCTATGCCGACGTGCTTTACGATTTCCGTGCTTCGGAAGGGCTGGCGCAGTATCCCAACGCTAACTCGACCATGCGCCTGACCTACGGTAGCGTGCAACCCCTGAACCCTTCGGACGGCGTGCATTACGATTCGCGTTCGACGATCGCGGGCTATATGGAGAAGTACAACCCCGACGAATACGAATACCGCGTCGACGACCGTATGCGGCGGCTGATCGCCAAACGGGACTGGGGACGCTGGGGCGAGAACGATACGCTCTATGTCAATTTCCTGACCGACAACGACATTACGGGAGGCAATTCGGGCAGCCCCGTGCTCGACAGCAAGGGGCATCTTATCGGGCTTGCGTTCGACGGCAACCGCGAGTCGATGGCCGGCGACGTGTGGTTCCATCCCGAACTGGCGCGCACGGTGTGCGTGGATATCCGCTATGTGATGTGGGTGATCGACAAGTATGCCGATGCCGGGTGGTTGCTCGACGAAATGAAGTTCGCAAAATAATCCGGTGTGCCGGTGGTAACCGCGGCATCCCGACGTGTCAAGCAGACCTGCCATATGGCAGGTCTGCTTGTTTGCGGAGGGTGGAGAGTGTGTGCCCGGCCACACGGATTTGATCTCAGATCCCCGTTGTCCGGCAGCAATGCCTGGTATAGGGGCTGGGTAGATGCCTCCGATAAGCGTCCCGTTTGATCGGGGCGCTTCTATTTGAGCCTCAGGAAGGAGTAGCCGAAGCGTTCGCAGGCGGCTTTTTCCAGTTCTTCGCGCACCGAGGGGTGGGCGACGGCGATCAGTGCCCGCGCCCGCTGGGCGAGGTTGCGGCCGCGCAGATGCGCAACGCCGTATTCGGTCA
>ENA-UEPV01002060-UEPV01002060.1-human-gut-metagenome-genome-assembly--contig:-NODE-2060-length-11571-cov-9.750914_pt1 | contig 11571 bp, 10 predicted proteins | sample MGYA00242942_ERZ507925 | MGnify/ENA primary metagenome ERZ507925 (study PRJEB26167, sample SAMN06115453) | human gut metagenome | host: Homo sapiens | place: China:Fujian | collected 2015-08-26... | reverse complement strand
AGATGTTCCTTGCGAACGATGTCGGCGACTATGTGGGTATCCGTATCGGCATCGATGTGACGAGCAAGTCGCAGGCCGTGTCGAAGTATTCGAATATGATCGTTGCGAGCGATACGCCCTACCTATGGTTCAATGCCGCCGAGGCAACGTTCCTGCGTGCGGAATATGAATTGCGCTGGGGCTCGGAAGAAACGGCACGGTCACTCTACGAAGCAGCCGTAAGGCTTTCGTTCGAGGAGCGCGGTGCCAGCGGCGCCGACGCCTATCTGGCCCAGACTGACGTCAAGCCCGCGCCCTACACCGATCCTGTCGGCAACTACAGCGCGATGGCCCAGAGCGACATCGGGATTCCGTGGGTCGACGGAGCCGAGAACTTCGAACGCAACCTTGAACGCATCATCGTGCAGAAATGGATCGCCATCTTCCCGCTGGGCGTCGAGGCGTGGTCGGAGCACCGCCGCACGGGCTATCCGAAACTGCTGCCCGTGCCCACCGACAAGTCGGGCGGCACGGTGGACGTAGCGCAGGGTGCACGACGCCTGCCTTACCCCGTCGAGGAGTACCAGCAGAACAACGCCAACCTTCAGTTGGCCATCCAGACGCTCGATGGCGAGCAGCAGAACGGCAACCGCACGGGCGACGTCATGGGAACCCGTGTATGGTGGGATTGCAAATCTTATAACAACTAACAGCTATGAAACAGAACTTTATATTCACGCTGCTGGCGCTGTTTTCGATGCTGTCGCTCGTCTCGTGCAGCGACTGGACGGAAACGGAGGCACTCGACAGTACGGTCAAAAAGCCTTGGGAGCAAGATCCTGCCCTATGGGCCGAGTACACCGCGACATTGAGGGCCTACAAGCAGTCGGAGCATTTCATCGTCTATGCCCGCATGCACAATTCTCCCGAGAAAGCGACCGGAGAGCAGGACTTCATGCGCTGCCTTCCGGATTCGCTGGACATCGTGACGCTGACCAACGCCGACAACTTCTCGAAATTCGACGCCGAGGACATGTCCGTCATGCACGAGAAAGGCACGAAGGTGCTCTATCAGATCGACTATGCCGCTCGTGCGGAGGAATTCGCCGATGCGGCGGCGCTCGACGCCTACTTGGATAAGGTCGTCGTTGCCGTCGCTGCCAATGGCATGGACGGCTACTCGTTCACGACCGACCCGTTGGCTGCGGATGCCACGGCTCGCATTATTGATAGGCTTGCCACGGCCAGAACTGACGGTCAGCTCCTCGTTTTCGAGGGTAATCCCCTGTCGCTCGCTGCCACCGACCGTGCAAAGATGGATTACGTCATCCTCGATACGGAGAAACTCGAAAATGTTTTGGATGTGAGACTCCATGCCCTGCACGCTGTTAACTATGCCGGCATCGAGGCCAATCGGCTGCTGCTGACCGCCGAAATCAATGCGGCGCTGTTTGATGAAGACCGCACCGAGCACGCCGCCGTCGACGAAATGTCGCGCCGCGTCGTCGAACTCGGGCCTTATGCGGGGCTTGCGGCTTACAATATTGCCGGAGATTACTACCATTCCGAGATGAACTACCAAACCATCCGGCAGGCGATACAAACGTTGAACCCCTCTAAATAAAGACAGTCATGAACATGAAAAAGATACTAATGGCGGTTCTCGTTTCGCTTGTGGCTTTCACGGCCTGCGAGAACTACGGCGATGACAATCACAAGTTCGACAATGTCGTATACCTCGACGTCGCTTCGACGAGCGACGCACAGCTCACGACCTTCAGCAACACCCGGGCTACCTACGATTGCGCGTTGCAGGCGGTACTGACATATCCGGCAGGACAGGATGTGGCGGTGACGCTCACGGTCGACCCGTCGCTCGTCGGGACGTACAATGCCCGTTACGGTACGGAGTGGACGATGCTCGATTCAAAATATTATTCTTTGCTGTCCGAAACTGTGACCATTCCGGCAGGGAAGACGACCTCCGATGCTGTCACGCTGCGCCTCCGTGAACTCACCGGAGAAGGAGATGAGCAGACCGGAGCTTTGCCAATCGACGAAACCTATCTGGTTCCAGTACGCATCGGTAGCGCATCGATCGATGTGTTGCACGGCTCCGACGTGGCTTACTACGTCGTCAAACGCTCCTCGGCCATCACCGTCGCGGCACAACTTACGGACAACTGGATCGAGTTCCCGACCCTCGATAAGTATTCCGAAAGCAGCAAGGATTGGAACGGCCTGCGGGCTGTGACCTACGAGGCCCTGATTTACATCGACGAATTCGTGAAAACCAATACTGAAGGCAATCCCGTCAACATCTCGTCCGTCATGGGCGTCGAGCAGTACCTGCTGCTGCGTATCGGCGACACGAATTTCGAGCGCGAACAGTTGCAGTTCGACGGTTCGGGCAGTGGCTCGGGCTTCGGCAAGATTCCCGGACGCGACGCGATGAAGCATCTCGAAACGGGGCGCTGGTACCATGTGGCCTGCACCTACGACCAGAATACCCGCACGGCCCGCATCTACGTCGACGGGCAGATTCAGAGCGAAGTCACGGGCGTGGGCATCACGACGCAGAACGATAAGAACTGCATCAACTTGGCCATGCGGGCGCTCTACGACCTGTGGAACACCGCTCCCGAGGGCGACAAGGCCCAGTACGAAGAACTGGGGTACGATGGCCTGAGCGAGGCCTATCAGTTCTTCATCGGCCGCTCCTACGACGACTATCGGCCTCTGAACGGCAAGATCGCCGAGGCGCGTGTATGGTCTGTGGCCCGCACGCCGGAACAGATTTGGGAAAATATGTATGAAATCGAAAACCCGGAGAACGATCCGACGCTTTTGGGGTATTGGAAATGCAACGATGCCTCGGGAAATACGGTCAAGGACTATTCGATGTACGGCAACGACGGCGTCGCCAAGTACGACATCATTTGGCCGCAGGGCATCGAGATCCCGAAACTTAACGAAAACAACGAGTAACTATGAAGACGATTTTTGATTTGCAAACAGGGGTGGTAACGCTTCTCTGCACGGCGGCACTCGCGGGCCTTACGGCCTGCGAGGCCGATCCCGTGATGCAGGAAAGCGGGAAGTTGCCCGACAAAGGTTCCATCGAAGAGGTTCATGTGATGTTGTGCAGCAGCAATTCCGTGGAAAATAGGGTCGATGTGCTGCTGACCGAAGGAGGGGTTATGACGAAGAACTTCTACTTGAGGCAGACACAGCCGGCGGCAGCGGGATATTCGCTCGACGCATGGTGCGATGCATCTTTGCTCAATGACTACGATGCCGGAGATGAAATCGAACGCACGCTGCTGCCGGAGGCGAATTACGAGTTTCCCGACGGCAAGACGCTCGACCTCTCGGCCGCAACGCAGCGCTCGGAATTGAAACGTATCAAGTTCTCGGCAAGCGGACTTGCCGCCGGGGAATATGTACTACCGCTTACGGTCGCTGCACAGGACGCACCGGACGCGGACAAGACGCTTTACTACAACGTTTCGGTTCGCCAGCCTTACACCGACGAATACGCTCTGCACGACGGCCATGACCTGTTCTTCGTGTTTTATATCAATACGAACGATTTCCAGCCGTTGCTGGTCTTGGATTACATTATGCAGAAGAAACTGGCGCGCGGCTCGACCGTAGCATGGCACGAGGCCGTAGGCAACATCGTCAACCTGCGCACCGTCCAGGTCGGCTACGATGCTGCAACCAGCCGAGCCCTGCTCAACCTTGGATCCGACATGACCTATGTGCTCAGCCAATCGACGAAATATATCCGTCCTTTGCAGGAACACGGACGCAAGGTATGTATCAGCATCGAAGGCGGAGGCACGGGGCTCGGGTTCTGCAACCTCACCGATACCCAAATCGAAGACTTCGCCGCGCAGGTCAAGACCGTTATCGAACAATACGGACTCGACGGTGTAAACCTCTGGGATCGAAATTCCGGCTACGGCAAGGAGGGCATGCCGGCTGTGAATACGACCTCCTATCCCAAACTCATCAAGGCGCTGCGCGAAGCCCTCGGCACGGAAAAATTGCTGACGCTGACCGTTTACGAGGAGCCGACCGCTACTTTCTGGAATACGGAAGCGACGGGCGGCATCGCCGTCGGAGACTATATCGACTATGCATGGTCGGGCTACAACAGCGAGAGCGAAGCCCCGCAGCTGCTCGACCCGTGGCATCCCGAACAGGAATATGTTTCGGCCTATACGCAAAAGCCGATTGCCAACCTGCCCAAGGAGCGGTACGGTTGCGTCAACTTTCCCATCTATCCTGCTGCCCGAACGGAAGAAGAGGCTATGATGCAGGAGCCGGGCTTTCTTATAGACTGGATTTTGGCCGATTATAGACCGAACAATATCATTGTCTTCGATGATTTGCACGCCCATTTGCAGGACAATTATGAAACAGCATGGGACGGTACATTTGCAATGCATTGTACGTTTATGGACCCTGAAAACAACCTCATTTTGGGAAGCAGAAAAGGATATAATTACCTGTTCGATAAAAACAGGCTCTCTAATATATCCGAGGGCATATACAATTACGGCAAATGGCTGAAAGACTGGAATTGATAAAAACGGTCGACAAAATACACCTGTGTTCTTCCATTTTATCCTCTCACAGCTCTTTAACCGAAGCAAACAAACAATTAAAATTCAAATCAAAATGAAACAAAACTTCAAATTATTCGCAGCATTGGCAGCCAGTGCAGCGATGATGTTCTCCTGCCAGCAGGCAGAGGACCCGACGATGGACAAGGCTCAAGAGCCTATCGTCAAAACACGTGCTTACGGAGACAAAACTCCGAAGGTCACCATTTATGTCGAAACCAACGACGTGAACCCGCTCAATGCCGGCGACTATATGCTCTCCGACGGTACAGCCTACGCCGATATCGTGGAGTTCTTCGCCGCCAATCTCAACAAGGAGACGGTCAACGGCGTGGTGCGTCCGACCCTCTATCTGAACGACAAGATGACCAACCTGCTCGAAAACGGCGGTGCCGCCACCTATGTAGCCGGCCTGCAAGCCAAAGGCATCAAAGTCGTGCTCACCATCCTGCCCAACTGGCAGAATATCGACTTCACGAGTCTCAATGACACGCAGGCCGACCAGCTTGCAACGATTCTCGCCTATGCCGTAAATAAGTACGGACTCGACGGTATCGGATTCGACAACGAGTACGGCGGCACGGTGACCTCCGTTTCCGGTTCGTATGGCAACCTGATCACCAAACTGCGCGCCAAGCTGCCCGCCGGCAAGTTGATTACCCTCTTCCAGTACAATACCGGCGGTTCCAGCCAAATCAACGCAACGGCAGGTGCCAAACTCGACTATGTCTATTCCGATTTTGCGTATTACAACACCAGCATCAGTGTTGCCGGCGTAACCAAGGAGCACTATGCCCCGATGTCGATCAATCTGGGTAATTACTATTCCGCCTATCAGATTAGTCAGTATGGCAATTATGCCTATGATTTGACCGAGGCCGGTTACGGAGCGATCATGCATTTCAACCTGCGCCGGACATCTGAACGGAACCAGTTATCGTTATTTAATTCCATTGCCGACGGAGCATGGGAGGAAACCGTTACTTGCGAGAACGGCAACCGTCCGCAGGACTGGACGTTCGTCAGCAGCGGTTACACCATCACCTACGACGAGGCTACGGCCGAATAACTCCTCTGATTAGAATCGGTCGAGCATCTGTAAGCGACCCGATTTCGACCCGCACATCTTTTGAGGTGTGCGGGTGTTTTTAACTTTCGGATAAAAAAGCCGTTCGAAGAATATTCGAACGGCAATAAGAAAATATCCGGATGTAAATGTTGACCGATTCAGAATGTGAGCATCTGTAAGTCTTTTTGTATTGAAAAATTCACTTTTAATGAATCGTAACCGGTATTTTCTTTATGAAACGCATAAATTATAAATTTATTGTGGCAAAATCAAACTTCTCGGTTAAACCATAAATGAAATAGCATAAAATAAAAGCACGGACTTAACCTATTGACACCTGAGGAATGCTACAACCCGATGAACAGATAGGAGAAGCCCGTGCTGTTTTTTGCACGATTTCCCCTATCATCCCGTCCATCTTGTCTTTGTAGCATTTTCAGGTGTCGATGACAGGATTCGACAGCTATTCGCCGTTTGGCAAAGATAAGAAAATTATCCTACAGATACTTTGTGAATACGAAAAATACACATGATTCTGCAATACGGAGATCTGTCTTATGAAAACGCTTATTCATACTCGTATATACGCGTTGCTAACTCAAAATGAATCGAATCCGTCGGAATTAGCCCATGCATACGAAGAGTTTATCGAGACGATGACCGAGATGGTTGCTAATTTCGATAACCGGGATGATATTTTGAGAATACTGTATTACAGCCGGGTTGAATTCGACGTATTGTCCCATCCATCGTTTAATCGATATTCGAACAATGTTTTAAGGACGACGTTCATCTATAAAATCATGTATATTCTGGATTGCGAAATCAATATCGTCAGCAATAGTACGAAATATAGCTCGAACCAAGACTATTCGTTCCCTTTATCCTATCAGGACGGCGAGTTGCTGTGGACAGGGACGCAGCAAGAGCTGCTGGAGCTTGCCGTTGCCCTTCATAAAAACGGGATTATCATGTACGGCAACCGCAAGGCGCGTTTCATCGAGATCGTCCGTGCCTTGTCTTCTACATTCCATATCACGATCAACGATGTCTATGTCAAGAAAACCAGGATGCTTGACCGCAGCACGGCGGTCACACCTTTTCTGGATAAATTGAAAAAAGCCTATGAGCAAGTCGTCGAAAGACACCTGCGATAGAGAGAGCGGAGACCTGTCAAGGACGAGAAAATCAGAAAGTTTTTCTCCGTTTGCAAAATTTCAACAGTTTATTTTTCAGTTGATTATATTTTCATACTTTACAAAAAACTTTTTGATTTTTCCCGAGAGGCATCCGGAAAAGTGTACTTTTCAGTGATTTTGTATTATACATTTGCAGCAGAAAGCGACGCATAGTGCATCGCTGCATTCAAAATCCAAATAACATGAAAAACATCCTTTTAGCCGTTGCAGTCTTCGCTGCCGCATTCGTTTCCTGCAACAAGGAGACCGAAGTCGTACCTTCCCCCAATTCTTTCACCGATGGGGCACGTATCGCACTTACGCTTACCGATGATGCCGCCGACACCCGCTCCTTCTTCGATTCGACAGCCTCGGCCGAGGCATGAGAGTCTTCGTTGTCGTCACTGTCGATTTTCGTCTTCGATAATGCCGACAACTTCGTTATTCGCCGGGATTTAACATCCAGCGAGCTGGCCGCGAAATCGGCGACATTCTCCCTACCTAAATCTCTTGCCAGCACCCCCTGCTCATTCTACGCCATAGCGAACTACGACGCCTCGTCGGCCAAGACCCGCGCAGCCCTTACGGCCCTCGTGGAGAAGTCGGCCGCCGACTATAACGGCACCTTCGTCGAGGTGTCCACCGCAGCCAAACGTTCGGGCGGCTTCGTGATGTCGGGCATGAAATCGCAGACCGTCGGGGCCATGAACTCCACGACCAATGTCGGCATCACGCTCAAGCGCACTGTCGCTAAAGTAGCTCTTCAGACGACCATCGACCCGTTGTTCGCCGACAAATATGCCGGAACGCTTACCATCAACTCGGTAAAACTCTCCAAAGCCGCCTCGCAGTCGGCCGTCGTAGCCGGTTCGCCGACACCCGGAGCTATGACCTTCAGCCACACGCAGACGCCCGCCATGGCTTCGGGAAAATGCAATGCGCTGTTCTACTGTTTCGAGAATGGAGCTTTGCCCGCGGGCAGCCGCGTTCTGCTGGAAATTAACGCCACATACGATTCGGACGGCAGCACCTCGACTACGGACGACCGCTCGGAGGTGACCTATTCGGTCGAGTTGACGGGTAAGGCCGCGGGCGAGATTCTCCGAAACGGCTACTACCGTGTCGCGGCCAATATCACGGGTCTTGTAGGTCAGGATTGCGCCGTATCGGTCACCGTCGCCGATTGGGAGACGCCCGTGACGCAGAACGTCGAACTGGGGGCATAGCCCTCTTGTTTTGGCAGCTCCCGTCCCTCGCGGGCGGGAGCTTTTTTCAATCCCTTTTTCAGATTTTTCCGACTATGAAAAAATATCTGTTGATACTCGCTGCCATCCTGTTGCTGTGGAGTTGTATCGCCGAGGACAGGACAGAGTGTACAAATCCCCGCGGTGTCTTTGTCAGCCTGACGGTACGGCCCGAAAGAATGTCCTCCGTAACCCGCTCTGCGGATGAAACGGCCATCCGCGACCTGAACCTCTACCTTTACGACGATAACGGCAATGTTGTCCTGCACCGTTACCAGACCTCTGCGACGCTGCGTTTCGAATGCCTGCCGGGCGACTATCGGATGTGCATTGCCGCCAATCTGGGCCGCGATCTGGGCGACAATCTTACCGTTACACACGCCGACAAGTACGACGTATTGCCTATGGCCTATGAGGGCGATATAACGATAATTCCCTCGGCAGACGGGATGCTGACGCTGCTTGCCGTCGAAGTACAACGCTGCGTGTCGAAAATCTCCTATAACATTACCGTTACTCCGGCCGTTGCCGACATCGAACTGCGCTCCGTGCAACTGTTCTCGGTACCGCGTTCTGTATCCGTGTTCGATATGGCGGCCGCACCGTCGGATGATCCCGACGACTATACGGATTGTCCGGAGGTGGGACTTTCCGGACAACAGGCCGCGGGCGACTGCTATCTGCTGCCCAATATGCAAGGCGTCGTCGCTACGATTACCGACCAGCGTCAGAAGAACCCGGAGAATGCCCCCGCGAATGCCTCGTATCTGCTGATCCGCGCCGTGCGCGGGTCGAAAATATTGGCTTATTATATTTACCTCGGAGGAAACAACACCTCGGATTTCAAGGTCTGTTTATCCAAACTCACAATAGCTGATGTTGTCCCGACATACAATTTACGAGGCGTATCTGCCAAGGCAAACAGGGCCTCTCCTACACTTTCCTCTCCAAGCGGTTCAAGATTATAGATGTCGTTCCGATAGTTATTAAGATGAAAACAATTTACTTTATTTGTAAAGTCTGCAGCGATCCACAAGCAGTTATTAGCCTCATCAAAAACGACATCTTTCAGATAATCCGTACTGAAATGATATCCGGTATGCGCATTAAAATGCTTGAACTTCCCTTGTCCCGGTTGATATAAATCCAATCCTCCTCCTTCAGTACATATCCATATATTCCCGGATTTATCTTCTGCCATAGCTCCCACCACCGGAAAAGACAGTCCGGTGTCCGAAGCATGATAATGGACAAAATGCTGATATTCCGGAGAGAAAAAGTTCACACCACCCCAATAGGTCCCCACCCAGACTGTTCCTTGTTTATCCGTATAAAGAGACGTCACCGAACGATTGGACATAGCACCCACCCGGTTAGGATCAGCCTGATAATGGAATATTTTCCCAGTAGCCACTTCAATCTTACTCAATCCACTTCTGTAGCCTACCCATATATTCCCTTCCAGGTCCTGACATAACGCTCTCGCCATATCATTCCGAACCGTGTAAACACTCTTATCATTATATTCATAGTGATGTATGATCGTACCTTGAGGTGAAAAACAGAAAACGCCCTGATCCTGCGAACCGATCCAGATATTCTGGTCGTTACTTTTTATCAGTTTCATCACTTTAATTCCAGGCAAGTGAAGTGATATTGATCCACAAGTATCTACACGCATCACCCCACCCTCTTTCAAAGCAATCCAGAGACTTCCATCGGAACCTTCCACCATCGTCGGGCCACTATCCGGCAACTGCAAATCGGCATACATCGGTTTCAATAGGCGGGTATTCTTATCATATAAGAACAGTTTCCCTCCTTCCGCAATCCACACTCCCGTCTTTCCTTTGGCAAGAGTGGTGGGAGAAGTCACCGGAAGAATATAATATTTCTCTGTTTCAAGGTCGAACTGGAAAAGTCCGGTAGAGGCCAACAGGAAAAGACTTCCCTGACCGTCTTCCACCATTTGAGTCACATATAAATTACCATAACTGATAGAGTCGTTATGAAAGTGGTTGAAGACTTTGATGTGATTGCCATCGAAACAATTCAGCCCGTCCAAAGTGGCAATCCATATACGCGATTTCTCATCCTGGCAAATATCGCTCACCGTTATTTGCGACAATCCATCTTCCACACCCAATGTTCTGAACTTGTATTCCTGTGACCGGAGTGGAAATACAAATCCAAAAAGAGATAGCAGAATAAAAAAATGGATCTTAGATAGTCTTTGTTCGCGCATATCAAGAATGATGGTTTATAGCACACATTAATCTCGTCACAAAAGTAACAGTTTTTATGATATTCCCAAAATCAGAGCAAAATAACTGATAGATATAGACTTCACCCTATTTTATTCTTCCCGTCCGAACGAACGATATTCCAACGGGGTAAGCCCTGTACGTTTCTTGAAAAAAGAGAAAAAATATTCGGTAGACTGGAAACCCAGAAAAAAAGAAATCTCTTTCACGGATTGGGAAGTTCCTACTAACATTTGTTTGGCTTTACGGAGTTTCAATTCCTGGAAATATTTGGCGGGAGCATAACCAGTATACTCCTTGAAAACACGTCGAAACCATGAATAACTGATGTTAAGCCGCATTGCTAACTCTTCCGGATCTACATTACCGGAAACATTTTCATTCATGATGATTTTCGCCTGTTCTATCTTCTGATCCACATCACTCATCTCGAAAACTTTATTCTTGGAGACAGAAAGAATCATACCTATCATGTGGAGCACAATCCCGGAAAGATATTGTTGCGCGGAAATCTTATCCGCTTCAGCTACAGCAAGAGCACGGGAGAACAAGGAAACCAACTCTTCATTAATACCGATTTCCAATATTTGCTGCTCCTGCGACAAAAAAGCATCATTAACGATGGCATCTATCATTGGCCCCTCAAAGCCGATGTAATATTCCGTCCAACCAGTCTGCCGTAACGGGCGGTAAGTATGCCATTGCCCGGGAAACAATACCATCAGCCGGCCTTTACAAACCTGCTTTTCAGAAGTGGAATCGGATGAAAACAAACCACGCCCTTTTGTGATATAGACCAACTGATATTCGCGAAGCACCCTTCCTTTTTCCGCATTAAAAAAGTAACCGGAGGGATGCTCTTTCAATGGATAAGGTGAATCAGGAGGGATAGACTGATAGCCGACGGTATTCACCCACAGCCCGAATTTACGGTCCATGTCATTTACAATCAGATATTTAAATTCCAATCCCAAACTAGTATCCTCGATCATATCAGAGTGTTTTCATGTAATTGAGGTGGACAAAAATAGGAATTATTTTCAGCAAACACACGCAAGGGTATAAAAAAACATCCGGAGTGTACTTTCAAGTATCCCCGGATGTTTATATAAAAACAAACTTTACTATGACGAGATTTAGAATGCTTTATGATACAAGGCTTCAATATCCGCTACCGAAGTAGGACGAGGATTACCGCCTGTA